>Ga0307434_1000826_pt1 | contig 18781 bp, 13 predicted proteins | sample SalMarWE160220MG_FD_202156 | JGI IMG/M metagenome (GOLD analysis project Ga0307434, IMG submission 202156) | Salt marsh sediment microbial communities from the Plum Island Ecosystem LTER, Massachusetts, United States - WE1603-220 | ecosystem: Environmental > Aquatic > Marine > Intertidal zone >... | reverse complement strand
CCGGAAGCGATACCACGTGGAGGAACTGAGCGGGGGCAGATCGACTATGTGCGGCCTCCGGTCGTCCGAGGTCACGCCGTCCCAGTAGCCCTCGATATTCAGGTCGGCCCCGCCCGGATCGAGTTGCACGCCGAAGATGTTGGATGAGCTGTCGTCGGTGTTGGATATCATCCATCCGAGGCGGTCGTCGTCGAAGCCGCCGGTGCTGGACGTCTCGAAATCCATCTGGACGTCAATGCCCGCGAAGTCCGGGTCATTCCAGTCGAACGGATGAGCCACCCAGGTGAAGATCCTGTCCCCGCTGGTCAGGCCTTGTGATCCCGCCACCCCGATTCCCGCCTCGACGCTGGGGCCACTATTACCCTCTTCATAGAACCAATCGGCGTGGGTTCTTAACTCGGCTCCAAGCGTGTAGCCGGATTCAAAGCCCTCGGTATAAGTGACGGACGACCCGTTCGCGGCCGACGCAGCCGCCGCGATCACGACCGAGCAGCACCAGGATGCCAGGTACAAGCGCTCTGCGATTCGCACTGCATGGCAGGGACACCCGCTTGCCTTCATCATCGGCTGGACCCTTTCATCTCCCTTGTTGCTGATTGATCGACCCATCAGTGCCCGCGAGGTTTCCCGCTGCCTGAAAGAGGACCGGCACCCACTCCGCGCCGGATCGGCACGTAAGAATGTACCAACATCTTAGCGTATGACATCTCTTCTGTCAAAGGGAATACTCGCGCTGGCCGTCGCCGTGTGCTTGAAATCACAGGCCATTTCGCCTAGTATTTGAAGGGCACAAGGAGGGCTTTTGTGACAGCCAGCATTCCGTTGAGACGTTGGATAGTAGTGGGGAGCATTTGCGCAGCAGCAGCGGCGGCAGCAAGCGCACCGGCAAACAAAACCGATACCATCTTTGACGGTTCGCAAATCCTCACCTTAGAACCGGCCTTCACCGATCTGGACTGGCAGGTCCAATTCATTGCCGACCGCGAGGGCCGGGAAAACGCCGACACCGTGGTCCTGTTCATCAACGAGTTCATGGCCGACAACAACAGCACGATCGAGGACCCTGACGAGCCGGGGGCATTCGAGGATTGGATCGAGATCCACAACGCCGGCACGACGTCCGCCGTTCTCGGGGGTATGCATCTGACCGACGATTTGGACGACCCGACCCGGTACGAGATCCCGGCCGGCGTCAGCATCGCCCCGGGTGGGTACCTGCTCTTCTGGGCCGACGATGACGACGGGCAGGGGCCGCTCCACACGAACTTCAAGCTCGGCGCCTCCGGCGAGGAGATCGGGCTGATCGCGGCCAACGGCGTCACCGTCATTGACTCGATCACGTTCGGTCAGCAGTTCACCGACGTGTCGTACGGGCGATATCCCGAGGGCACCGACAACTGGGACTTCTGCGCGACACCGACGCCGAACGGTGCGAACGGCCCCCACAACCCGCCGCCGACCATCACCGGCACAACCCACACGCCGCCCTTCCCGACCGCGAGCGATCCCGTCTGGGTCACCTCCACCGTGATCGACGATTCGGCGGTGGCCGGCGTCACCCTCACCTACGACGCGGGCAGCGGGCCGCAACCGGTAACAATGTATGACGACGGCGCCCACCACGACGGCGCTGCCGGCGACGACGAGTACGGGGGCCAGATCCCGGCGATGCCCCAAGGTACGATCGTGGACTACTACGTCACCGCCACCGACGACCTCGGTGCCGAATCGACCGACCCCCCCAGCGCACCCGGCGTAACGTACACCTACCTCATCGGGTATACCCCGCCGCCGATCTACGTCAACGAGTTCATGGCCGACAACGAGACCACCATCGAAGATCCCGACGAGCCCGGCGAATACCCCGACTGGATCGAGCTGTACAACACCTCCACAACCTCTGTTTATCTCGGCGGCATGTACCTGACCGACGACCTGAACGACCCGCTGAAGTGGCAGATCCCGGCCGGCGTCAGCATCGACGCCCGCGGATACCTGCTCTTCTGGGCCGACGATGACGACGAGCAGGGCGATACTCACGCCAACTTCAAGCTCGACCGGAGCGGCGAGCAGATCGGCTTCTTTGAGACCAACGCCAACGGGAACGTGGCCATCGACACGCTCACGTTCGGCGAACAGGCGACCGACGTCTCGTACGGCCGCTGCCCCGACGGCAGCGACACCTGGCGGTTCCTCACCTATCCCAGCCCCGATGGGGCGAACTCCCCTACCGCCGACTTCGACGGCGACTGCGACGTGGACCGGGATGACTTGGACCACTTCGAGGCTTGCGGAACCGGCCCGAGCATCGGGCCACCCGGTACCGGCTGCCAGGACGCCGACCTCGACGGCGACGGCGACGTTGATCACGCCGACTTCGGCCTGTTCCAGCGATGCCTCAGCGGCCCGGGGGTGCCGGCAGACCCGAGGTGTGCAGACTGATTAGCGGCCGCCGCCGGGTCTCGCGTCGGTATGTACTCAGCGCGTTTCAGAAGCGGCAGCGCTCCACACGCCTTTCGTTGAAGATGTCGGTCTGGGGCGCGACGAGCTTGTCCGCCGCAGCCGCCAGGTCGATTTCAGCCACCGCCTCGCCGGGGCGGCTGTTTGCAGTCCGGGCCAAAACGCCGCCGTCGGGGCCGATGACGACCGCTGATCGCTCGCCTGCCCCCAAGACGAACACGCGGTTTTCCATCGCCCGCGCACGCAGGATTTCGATCTCGTCCGGCACATCGAAGAACATCAGCACCTCCGCCCCGTCCAATACCAGTGTGCGCGAGGCGGCGAAGCACCGCACCCATTGCCCCGCCACGCATCCGATGCGCGCCGGGCCGAGTTCAAATACATCCGTCCGGTAAGGGAAACCAATCGCGTGAATGTCGAACTCCCGGGCAAGCGTGGCGAGCTGTTCCGCCGATGATTCGTGGTCCATATTCACCAGCAGCAGCCCCACGCCCCTGTCCCGCAACGGCTCGAACAACGACTCTCCCGTCCCGCCGGTGAACGGGTCATTCGCGACCACGGCGGGCACGGCAGCCACCACGGTCGGACGCGGGGGCCCGCCCACCGGGCGAACCGCCGGCCGATCGTCCAACAGCCGAGCCCGATGCGCCTCACTCATCCGCGCCCGCCGGGGCGGATGCCGATCCAGATGGGCTACGATCACCGCATCTCCGGCAGCCGGTGCCTCGGCCGCCACCGATCCGTCCGACTGGACGATCCGGCTCTGACCCACGTACCCGACCGTACCCAGTTCGATACCCGACTTGTCCGCGCAGATGAAGGGTACGTCGAACTCCCGGGCCCGAGCCCGGATCAGGAATTCCACCTGCGGGTTCTCGAATCGGCCCGATTCACTCGTCCCGTTGATCCAACAGGTGGGCATTGCCAGCAATTCTGCGCCGTCGGCCACCAGCGTGGCGATGATCTCGGGCACCCGCGTCTCGGCACAGATCACGATGCCGATCCGGCCCAACTCGGTGTTGAACGCCCGGATCTCACTGCCCCGGGCGAACCACTCGTGGTCCGCGTGCCAGAGGAACCGCTTGCGGGTCCGGCCGATTTCGCGTCCCCTGTCGTCGATCAGGACCGCGGAGTTGTACAGCACCTCAGAGGTGTCCTCGACGAAACCACTGACGATGTGGAGCCGATGCCGCCCCGCCCGCTCGCACAGCCAGGCCACGAACGCCTTGCTCGACAGGTGGTCCCCGGCCCGATAGGACGTGACCGAGCCCAACAGATACCCCGGGTAGGCGCACTCGGGCAGCACGAGCAGATCCACCCGCCGGTCGGCCGCCTCGGCAATGGCCGCCTCCAGCAGCCCCAGCGTATCCGACGCTTCGTTCATCAACCGCGCGGTGATCTGCCCCGCCGCCACGGTGATGGTCTTCCTCGCGGTGGCCATAGCGGCTGGATCGTAGCGCCAAGGCCTCTGCTTTGCAATGGTTTTCCCGTTTCTTATAATCGCTCAGGTATCGCAGACGCGACTGATACATCAATGCCCGAACGTGACTACTACGAAGTGTTGGAAGTTTCTCGCAACGCCGCGAGCGACGAGGTCAAGCGCGCCTACCGCCGGCTCGCCAAGAAGTATCACCCCGACCGTAACCGCAACGACAAGTCGGCCGAAACGCGTTTCAAAGAGGTCCAGGCCGCCTACGAGGTGCTCGGCGATCCGGAGAAGCGCAAGCTGTACGATCAGTTCGGGCACGCCGGCGTGAGCGGCGGGGCACCCGGCGGTTGGCGATCCGGACCGGGCGGCCAGCGGGTCTACACGTGGAAGTCCGGCGGGGGTCCGGATATCCCCATCGAGGACCTGGATGACCTGTTCAGCGTCTTTGCCGGGGGCGGCGGCGCAGGGAGTGGGCCGACCGGCCCGAGCATCTTCGATCAGTTCTTCAGGCAATCGGCCGGCCAACGTCGCAGCCCCCGCCAGGCACGTGCCGCCCGGGAGCCGGCTGGCCGGGACGTTGAGCACCCGGTCACCCTGACGTTCGAGCAGGCGATCGAGGGTGCCACGTTGGAGATCAATATCGCCGAGGCCGGCGGCAGCGGCCCGGGGCGGAAGATTGCGGTCAAGATACCCGCCGGCGTGGCCGACGGTCAGCGGATCCGGGTTCGGGGCAAAGGCCGGCCCGCCGGTCGAGGCACGCGGCGGGGCGATCTGCATATAGTCTGCCACGTCCAGTCCCACCGGTATTTTCGTCGCGTCGGCAATGACATCTACCTCGATTTGCCGCTCTCGATCAGCGAGGCCGCCCTCGGCACCAAGGTTGAGATCCCCACCCTCAAGGGCAGAACCGTTCTGACCGTCCCGCCCGGGACGCCGAGCGGAGCCAAGCTGCGGCTCAAGAAAACGGGCGTCAGACCCGCTGGCAACAAGCCCCAGGGCGACCAGTACGCCGTCGTCCGCATTGTCCCGCCCAAGTCGATGTCCCCCCGGCAACGGGAACTCCTCGACGAGTTCCACCGGGCCGGCGACGATTCGCCTCGAAAGGATATCGGCTGGTAGAAGTCGTTACCGGCAGCCGCGACACGGGGTACCCGGGTGGTATACAATAGTGAGAGGGAGCATCACGAAGCGGGCTTTACCGGGAGCAGACATGGCGGGTGTGGCAGAGGAGAACCGTCGGCGGATCGGCAAGGCGTTGTGTCTGCTCGGGGCGGGGCTGATTCTCGCCGGGGTGGCCCTGGTCCTCCAGCACCGCGGAACCATCGCCTCCAGCCAGAAGCCGGCGCCGGGGGGACCGGCCAACAGCAACATCCTGTTCGCGCAGGCGATCAGGCAGGTCCTGTTCTGGCTGTTGGTCTTGATGGGCATCTTCGGGGTGAGCACCTTCGCGTTCCTCAGGTGGAGCCGGCGGTTCCGAAACTGGATGCTTTGTCAGCCCCATCCTCCCACTTCGGCCGACGACGTCTGGGCAATGCACCGCATGCCCGGTGAGCCGCCCGCCGATGCGGGCCCCCGTCGCGAGCCACGCGATCCAGGCAGCGGAGGCTCGCCAAGAACATGACTAATCATTCGGGAGGTCCGATCGGCGACAACCACGGCGCGGGCTCTGGGATCACTTCCGCGTTCATTGCGATTCTGGTCCTGATCGCGGTGGTCACGTTCCTGGGCCTGCTGGCGGGGGTCATTCTGGTCCTCTTCCCGCAGCCGTGGTCCGGCCCGCTGGGGGCGTTGGCCGTGGCCGGACTGCTCGTGGCGGGTCTCACCGCCTGTGGGCTGATGCTCAGCGCGGTCATCGTCTACCGACAGATGGCGCGTCTCTTGGAGCAGGTAACCACGATCGACCAGCAGACGGCGATCATGGCTGAACAGAGTGTCGCCCGCACCCAGGCCGACACCTACGTTCGAAGCACGATGGTGGATCCAGCCGAGCTGCGGGATCTTCTGGCGAAGATCCACGAGACGCTCCTGCTGCCCGAGGACGAACGCGCCCGGCGTTTCGAGAACATGGTGGAGCGCGAGGTCACGGAGCGGCTCGCGGTGACCGAGCAGTTCATCGACTCGTCTGATTTCCATCGCGCCCGCGGCGAGCTGGCGGCCCTGGCCGAGCGATTCGGAGCCGATGTGCGGATACAGGAAGCCCGGGAGCGGCTCGAAAAAGCGGCGGACGCCGCACGGGCCGACGACATCGCCCGGGTCTCCCGGCACGTCGAAGACCTGATGGGAGCGGCACGCTGGGAGAGCGCGGAACGAATGGCTCTGGAGCTGGCCGAGAAACACCCGGTCGCCGACGAGGCGGCCTCCCTGATCGAACGGGTCCAGCGCGAGCGAAAGCTCTTCGAGCAGAACCACCGCCAGCGAATGCACGAAGGGATCCAGGAACTGGTTCATGAGCGTCGCTGGCAGGAGGCGGTGACGGCTGCCCGGCAGTTCATTCAGACTTTCCCCGTGGGGCCCGACGCCGACGCCTTGCGGGCCCAGATCGAAACCCTCGAAGCCAACGCAGACATTCAGGCCCGGCAAGCCCTGGAACGGCACATCAAGCAGTACATCCAGCAACAACAGTACTGGGACGCCCTCGCCCTGGCCCGGCGCATCATCTCCGAGTATCCCCTCAGCCCGCAGGCCAACGCCTTGCGCGCGCAGTTGCCCCGCATCGAAGAACTCGCCCGCAAACAGGGACCGCAGAAATAGAGTCCGACAAAACGTGGAGAACCGGTTCCGCGATCGGCTCGCGGGTCATGGATCTGCGTGCGCTGCGCTGGTACTACGGCGTTTCGCCAAGGCGGCATTCAGCTTTTCGCGCGCCTGCTTGTGATCCGGATTGAGCCGCAACACCTCGTTGAAGTGTTTGACTGCCTCATCCAACCGCTCCTGATAAAGCAGCGCGACACCCAGATTGTAATGCGCCGCGAGCAGGTCGGGGTTCAACTGCACCGCCCGGGCGCAGTGTGCGATGGCCTCGTCAACGCTCCCCCGGGCAAGCAGGGCGTTGCCCAGGTTGGTGTGGGCATCGGCATTGTCGGGCTTGAGCCGCACCGCCTCCCGGAAATGCGCGGTGGCCTCGTCGAGCTGACCCTTCTGAAACAGGACGATGCCCAGGTTGTAATGGGCCTGGTCATTCTCGGGATTGAGCCGCAGCACCTCGCCAAACTGCTTGACCGCCTCGTCCAGTCTGCCTCGCCGGGCCAGCGCCAACGCCAGATTCTCCCGCGCGACCTCGAGGCCGGGCTTGAGCTCCACGACCTTCGCAAAGTGCACAATGGCCTCATCGAGCCTGCCCCGCGCCGCAAGCGCCATCGCCAGACTGCCGTGGGCCTCGTCGTTGTCCGGAGCGAGCCGAACCGCCTCGGTCCCGTGCATGATCGCCTCATCCACCGCCCCTCGTTCGAGCAGAGCCTCGGAGAGGTTCTTGCGTGCCTCGACGAGATCGGGCTTGAGACGGACGGCCTCGCGGCAATGTTTGATCGCCTCGTCTATTCTTCTCTGCTTGAGGAGAGCATTGCCCAGGTTGGCAAGGACCTCGGCGCTGTCGGGATCGAGTTGAACGGCCTTGGTGAACTGCTCAACCGCCTCATCGGTCTTCCCCAGGGTCAGCAGAGCCCGGCCCAGGTTGTTGCGGGCCTCGAGGTTGTCAGGATCAGCGGTCAGGGCTTCGCGGAATTCGGCCGCGGCCTCTTCGATTTGCTCGCATTCCAGCAGGACGTTTCCCACGCAGAACCGTACGCGCGACGACTCCGGACTGAGCTTGATCATCTCCCGACACATCTCCAGCGCCCGGCCCACCTCACCCTGGTGGACCAGCTCGCGTACGGTTATCACCGCGTAGGCGACCGGAAGCACGTCCTTGATGTCTCGAAGCGAAGACAGGTCGAGCGATGAGGTGTCTATGCTATGCCGCGGCGCTGCGACGTAACCGAGGACTTCCAAACGCCGCTTCGCCTCGGCCGCGAGTTCAACCTCCTCCGCGACATGAAGAGTCATCCCGCCTTCGATGGCCGAAAGCTCCGCCTCGAGTTGCTCCATTTGTTCCGGATGGATGTCGGCCAGGTTGTTCAGCTCGCCCGGATCCGCCTGCCGATCGTAAAGCTCTACTCGCGCGGTTCGAATGTACTTCCAGCGCGGGGTCGTCACACTCCGCAGCGGGCACCAGCCGAAGCTCGTATACGGCATGTCCGTCTCGCCGTAACAGGGTATGGAGTCCATCTCGCCCCCCTCGAGTGCCGGCCTGAGACTTCGACCCATTCCCTGGTAAGTCCCGGGAATGTCCAGCAAGTCGAGAATCGTCGGGAAGAAATCCACCAGCGAAACCATCGCAGCGCCCCGGTCACCTTCACGAATCCGGCCCGGCGCCGAAAAGATCAGCGGAACCCGCTGCGTCGTCTCGTAAAGCATGTAGCCGTGGCCCACCTCCTGATGTTCGCCAAGCCCTTCACCGTGATCCCCGACCGCGACGACAACCGTGCGCCGCGTCAGGTCGCGCTTCTTCAGAAACGCCGTTAGCCGCCTGACCTGCATGTCCATGAACGCCACTTCGGCATCGTAGGTTTTCTGGCCGCTGAATCGAGTCTCGGACATCGCTTCATGGACGTAGTATGGCAAGTGAGGATCGTACAGATGCACCCAGCAGAAGAAAGGCTCCTCGCCTCGTTCTTCAAGCCAGGCCAGCGCGGCATCCGTCACCAGATCCCCCGGCCGGTACTGGGAGAAGGGGTCATCGGCATAACTTCCGTAGGCGCCGGTCTGCTCGTCGTCATAGGTGCCGAACCCCCGATCCAGCCCGAAGTCCGAATCCAGGGCACAGGCGGCAATAAAAGCACCCGTATCGTAGCCTTGCTGACGAAGCTCCGCCGCCAACGTGGGGATGCTCGAATCAAGCCGATTCGCTCCGTTGACCCGCAATCCGTGCTCCGCGGGCTGAAGACCGGTCAACAGGGTGGTGTGTGACGGCAGCGTGAGAGGCACATTGGCGAAGGCCTGCTCAAACAGCACACCGCCGGCTGCCAATTCATCCAGAGCCGGTGTCAACGCCCCGTCGTACCCGTAGCAGCCGAGACGGTCGGCGCGAGTCGTGTCTAGCGTGATGAGTAGCAGATTGCAGCGGGGGCCGCGATCCGCACCACGCTTCATCACGACTATCACCATCACCACCACGGCAAACGCAACCACCGTGGCGACGATGACATGCCTGCGATTCAACGCCCTACCTCCACGAGAGCCCGGACCACTCAGTCTATTGTACTCGAACTGACCGATTCCAACGTAAGAAGCCGCAGGCTTCAGCCTGCGCGGCCTTGCGGACGGACACGAAGCTCTGGACTCATTGGAAGAGCCGCGCGGGCTAAAGCCCGCGGCTCTTTGGAATTACGATTATCCGGGCAACAGCATCGGTCGGTTAATCTCGCGCCCCGCCGCCCGCTCGCCAGGAAACCGCCCCCAGCACGTGGAACGTCTCTCGGAGGCTTCGGTACAGCGAGCGGTACGTCGGGTACAACGCGTCATAGACCCTCACGGCCCCGCGGTTGGGGCGAAGGGTCTGGGTGATCCTGACGGCTGCCCCACACGCCTGCTCGACACTCGCATATTCGCCCGTGCCCACCGCTGCCAGCAGGGCGACCCCCAACGCTCCCCCCTCTTGGGTGTTGATCGTCACCACCCTGGCGTTGTACATATCGGCTTGCAGTTGCCGCCAGAATTCGCTGGCCGCTCCCCCGCCGCTGGCCCGGACCTCGCTGATCTTCACGCCCCGGCTCCGCATGATCTCTACCTGATCCCGCATCCCGAACGTGATCCCCTCCAGCACCGCCCGCACCAGGTGGGAGCGATTGTGCCGGACCGTCAGCCCCACCCACGCCCCGCGAGCCTCGGGATCGGGATACGGGCATCGTTCCCCCGTCAGATAAGGCAGGAACGTCAGACCCTCGCAGCCCGGCGGGGCCTTGGCCGCTTCCTTGATCATCCTGGGGTAGAGCTCTCCGGCGTCGCGCTTCCGGGTTCGCAACTCCTTCACCTCTTTGGCGAACAGCGTGTTCCGCAACCACTGGAAGCTCCCGCCCGCTGAGAGCATACATCCGAAGACGCACCACTTACCGGGCACGGCGTGGCAAAACGATTGCAGATTGCCGTCGGCGTTCGGCACGGGGGCGTCGCTGTGGGCGAAGACCACGCCGCTGGTCCCCATCGTGGCCGACACGACCCCCGATCGCACGATCCCGTTACCCACCGCGCCCGCCGGCTGATCCCCCGCACCGCCCACCACCGGTGTCCCCCGCTTCAACCCCGTCAGCTTCGCGACCGGGGCCGATATCTGCCCCGTCACCTCCGGCGATTCGTAAACCGGGGCCATCAGATCCGCGTCGATGCTGAGCTTGTTCAGCAGGCCCCGGTGCCACTTCCGCTTCTTCACGTCCAGAAGCAGCGTGCCTGCCGCGTCACTCACCTCCGCAGCATATTCGCCGGTCAGCTTGAACCGGACGTAGTCCTTCGGCAGCAGCACCTTGTGTGTCCTGGCGTAGGTCCGCGGATCATGCTTGCGCACCCATAGTATTTTGGGTGCGGTGAAGCCGGTCAGGGCAACATTTGAGACCATTGATATGAGCTTCTTTCTGCCGCCGGCGAGTGCCTCGATCTGCTCACACTCGTGGGCCGTCCGCTGATCGTTCCACAGCAGCGCCCGCCGCAACGACTTGCCCGCCTTGTCAACGAACACGCTCCCGTGCATCTGCCCCGACAGCCCGATACCGGTGATCTGCGCCGGTTTGAGTTTCGCCTTTCCGCAAGCAACCGCAATGCCTTTGACCGTCGCCTTCCACCAGTCCTCCGGCTCCTGCTCAGACCAGCCTGGCCTCGGCGCATACACCGGATACTCGACGCTTGCCGTCGCCAGCACCTTGCCGCTCGGCCGGCACAGCAGCACCTTAGTCGCCGACGTGCCAATATCGATTCCGCAAAGAAGTGCCATGATTTCCGTCCTCGACGGGGACAAACGCGAATCCGGGTTCGTTTCCGATCAGCCGGCAGTATAGCGGGAATGATGGCTGACCGTCACGCGGTTGACTTCCGGCGGATGTAATCCACCGCCACGGCCAGGACGATCACCGCCCCGATCACCATCTCCTGGACCCAGGTCGGCACGCCCACGTGGTCGCAGCCCACACGCAGGAAGGCCATGATCAGCGCCCCGATCAGTGAGCCGAACACCGATCCCTCACCCCCCGAGAGGCTGCCGCCACCGATCACCACCGCGGCAATGACGTCCAGCTCCGCACCCATCGCGGTGGTGGGATCGCCGACGGTAAGCCGGCAAAACTGCATCACGCCGGCCAGACCGGTGCACAAGCCGGCGATGGAATAGAGCTGCAGCTTGACCCGCTCGACCCGGATGCCGCACAGCCGGGCCGTCGCCTCGTTGGAGCCGATCGCGAAGACGTGTCGGCCCAGCGAGGTGTAGCGAAGCATCGCCCAGACCACCGCCGCCAGCAGGAGCATCGTCCATACCCCCGGCGAGACGAGTAGCCACGGCGGGTTCGGCTGGCGGACCAGGATGTGCGTGCCGAGCCAATGGGCCGGTGCGTCGATCTTCTGCTCGGCGGCAATGCCCTTGGCCAAACCCCGGGCGATGCCCCACATGCCCAGCGTGGCAATGAACGGCACCACCTTCAGACGGGTGATCATCGTTGCGTTGGCCAGCCCGCACAACCCACCCAGGAGCAAGCCCGCCACCACCGCCGGCCCCGGCGGCGAACCGCGCTGAAGGCACCAGGCCGTCATCACGCTGGTCAACGCAATCACCGACCCCACGGACAGGTCGATCCCACCACTGATAACGATCATGGTCATGCCCATGGCGGCGATGCCAACCGATACCGTCTGATTGCCCGTGGCCCGGAAGGTGTTCACGGTCAGGAACCGGTTATCGTGCTCTCGGATACATTGCCAGGCGCTGGGAACGGGCCCGGCCGCCCTGCCCGAACGTTCGCTATGCGCTGCCCGCTCGGTGAGGAACCGATGCTCGTCCAGGCCGTTCCTGATCTGGGAGGCCGCGGCAAAGCCCAGGATGATCAGCACCAACGCCAGCAGCGGTCCCAAGGCATTCAGCAACTGCCGCACCCGCGTCGGGCCGACGGAGACTCCGGTGGGCCTTGCCGGATCGCTCATGCCCCCCCTCCGGTGGCCGCGGCCATCATGTCCTGCTCCGACCACTCGGACGCGCCCCGAACGTCGATCAACCGACCCCGCCTCATGACCGCAATCCGATCGCACACCCCCAGCAGTTCCGGGAGGTACGAACTGACGAACAGGATGGCTCTGCCCTCGGCCGCCAGTTCGCCCATGAGCCGGTAGACCTGAACCTTCGCCCCGACGTCGATTCCGCGGGTCGGCTCGTCGAGCAGCAGGATGTCCGCGTCCTGGTGCAGGAGCCGGGCAAGCGCCACCTTCTGCTGGTTTCCGCCGGACAGGTCCCAGGCCGTCTGCTGTGGGCCACGGGTGCGGATATCCAGCCGATCGATCCACCGCCGCGCCGCCTGCCGTTGCCGCGAAAGGTTCAGGAACCCCCACCGCCCCACCGCGTTCAGGCGTGACAGCGTGATGTTGTCCGCCAGGCTCATCGGCAGGGCGAGCCCCTCGGCCTTGCGATCCTCGCTGAGCATGCCGACGCCCTGCGAGAGCCGCCTGCTCGGCGTCGCCCCGTCGTCGGTCGTGAGCGTCGGGGCGGCCACCGCTACGGTGATCCGCCCGCTCTGGACCGGGGCAAGACCGAAGATCGCCCGCAGCAGTTCCGTCCGCCCCGCACCGACCAGGCCGAACAGCCCGAGGATCTCGCCCCGGCACAGTCTCAGGCCCACGTGGCGGGGCAAGGGCTCACCGCACAAGTCGTCCAGTTCCAGTACCACGCCGCCGACGTGGTGATCCACCCTCGGGAACATTTCGTCCAGTCCCCGCCCGACCATCATCTCGATGATCCGGCCGGCGCCCGTCTGCGACACCATCCCGGTGCCGGTCACCCGCCCGTCCCGCAGGACCGTGAACCCGTCCGCCACCTGCTGAACTTCCTCCAGAAAGTGCGAGATGTAGACGATGCTCACGCCCCGGCCCCGAAGCCGGCGGATCAGTTCAAACAGATGGGCCGTGTCCTCCTGGGAGAGTGAACTCGTCGGCTCGTCCATCACGATAATGCCCGCGTCGGTAACCAGGGCCCGGGCCACCTCGATGAGCTGCCGGGCACCGATGCTCAGGTCGCCTGCCCGCACGTCAGGCCGGATGTCCGGGTGGTGCAGCTCGGCCAGTGCGGCGAGCACCCGTTGGCGCATCGGCCCGCGACGCAGTACGAGACCCCAGCGCGTCTCCTCGATCCCCAGCATCACGTTCTCCTCGACCGTCAGGTGCGGCGCGAGGTTGAGTTCCTGGTAGATCATGGCGATGCCGCGACGGCGGGCGTCCAGCGGGCTGACCGGGCGGTATGCCTGACCGTCCAGGTACATCCGTCCCTCGTCCGGCGCAATCGCCCCGCTGAGAATCTTCATGAGCGTACTCTTGCCCGCCCCGTTCTCACCGATCAGGGCATGCACCTCGCCCGGCTGCACGAGCAGGTCCACGCCGTCCAGGGCAACCGTTGCCCCGAACCGCTTCCGGACACCGATCATTCGCAGGCGAGGATCGTCGGACGATGCGCTCATCTAAGGTACTTCCCTATCGGTGGTGAAAGCAGCTCCCTGATCCCGGGCGCGCCCATGTTGCCCGGCGTGGCCACGGTGCTGCCGGTGTCGATTCGCGTCGCCACCGTCTCGCCCCGCAGATGAGCGACGAGCGTCTTGACCGCCAGGTAACCGATGTTCAACGGGTCCTGGAGGATCAGTCCGTGGAGTTGGCCGGCGGCCAACGCCTCGACCACCTTCTCCGAGGTGTCGAAACCGACGAACTTCACCTTGCCCGCTCGACCCGATTCCTGCAGGGCCCGTAGCATTCCGAAGACCGGCGGCTCGCAGGGGCAGAATATCCCGTCGATTTCCGGGAATGCATTGAGCAGGTTCTCGGCCTTGGCGTAGGCGGACTCCGTGGTCGGCCCGGCGTATTGGTCGGCCGAGGCGATCTCGATGGCGGGAAACCGTTTCCGCAACTCGTTTAGGAAACCCTCCTCGCGCCTGGTGGTGCTGGCTGAGCCCACCTGATAGCGCATCACGAGCACTTTGCCCCTGCCGCCCAGGACATACCCGAGTCTGCGGGCCGCGTTCCTGCCCCCCTTGTAATTGTCGGTAGCTACGAAGCTGACGTAGTCCTTGCCGAACTCAGCCTGCAATCCGGAATCCATGATCAGCACGGGGACGCCGGCCCGCATGGCCTCCCGCACGGGGCGGACCAGCGCTCTGTCATCCAGCGGGGCCAGCACGATCCCCGACACCCCGGCATTGACGAAGTTCTCGACGACGTTGATCTGCTGCTCGCGGTCGTCTTCCCGGGCCGGGCCCTTCCAGATGACCTGAACGCCCTCCAGCTCGTCCCGGGCCTTGTTCACCCCGGCGTGGATGGCCTTCCAGAACTCGTGGTTCGTGGCCTTGGGAACGACCGCGATCTTGAGCATGCCGCCCTGCACTGGGCTCGCCGGCGCGGACCGGGGTAAACCCTTGCTGTCCGCGGGGTATTCCCCCCCGCACCCGGCCAAGCCGATCGCAAACAACACCGGCAGCACTGAATGGCCGTACGCGATCATGCAACAACAAAGAGCCGCGGGCTTCAGCCCGCGCGGCCTTTCGCTCACCGAGGCGCCGCATGATTGCCCACTGCTATTCAGGTGCCAGCCGACCGCTCCTTCTGCCGTCACAGTGGGTGACATCATTTGAGGTACTTGTCTATGGGCGGTGAGAGCAGCTTCTTGATTCGGGGCTTGCTCATGTTTTCCGGTGTGGCCACCTCGCTGCCAGTGTTGATCCGGGCGCTGACCTTCTCGCCCCGAAGACAATTGACCAGCGTCTTGACCGCCGTGTAGCCCATGTTCAGCGGGTCCTGCAGCACCAGTCCGTGGATCTCACCGGCAGCCATGGCCCGGATCAGCTTGTCGGAACTGTCAAAGCCCACGAACTTCACCTTGCCGGCCCGGCCCGACCCCTGCAACGCCCGCAGCATACCGAACGTCGTGGACTCGTTGGGTGTGAAAATGCCGTCGAGTTCGGGGAACACGTTGAGTAGATTCTCGGCCTTGGCGTACGAGGTCTCGGTGGTGGCCCCGCCGTACTGGTCCGACGAGACGATCTCGATGTCGGGGAACTCCGCCCCCATCACGTCGAGGAAGCCCTGCTCGCGCTTCTCGGTGCTCGCGGACCCCACCTGGTACCGCATCATCAGCACCTTACCCCTGCCCTCGAGCAGCCTCCCCAGTCGGCGGCCCCCCTTCTGCCCGCCGACGTAGTTGTCCGTCGCCACGAAACTGGCGTAGTCCGTGCCCACCTCCGCGTTCAGCCCGGAGTCCATGATTACCACCCTGATCCCCGCGTGCCCCGCCTCGCGGACCGGGCGGACCAGGGCCTCGTCGTCCAAAGGTGCCAGGGCAATCCCGGGCACGCCGGCGTTGATGAAGTTCTCGACCACGTTGATCTGCTGCTCGCGGTCGTCTTCCTTGGTCGGCCCCTTCCAGATGACCTGCACCCCCGCGAGTTCGCGTTCAGCCTTGACCGCCCCAGCGTGGATCGCCTTCCAGAACTCGTGCGTCGTGCCCTTGGGGATGACTGCTATCTTGAGCAGGCCCGCCTCGTCACCCGACCCGCGGCCGCAACCGGACAATCCGATCGCCCAGATCGCTGGCACCAACCAGGCACGTCGCATCCCTCGCTCCATCTAGGATCCCAGTTCCCGGCCACGCTCGAACGCCGCCTTGACCGCATCGCGGATCGCGTCGCCGACGCCGGCACCGTTCATATGTTCCAGCGCCGCCTGCGTCGTGCCGCCCTTGCTGGTGACTTTGCGACGCAGCTCAGCCGGCCGCTCGTTCGCCTCCAGCATCATCCGGGCGGCGCCGAGGCAGGTCTGCTCGGCCAGCTTGAGGGCATCCTCCTCGCTCAGCCCGCACGCCACGCCGCCGGCGACCATGGCCTCGACGAAATAGTAGAAGTACGCCGGACCTGACCCCGACACCGCCGTCACCACATCCATCAGCGATTCGTCCTCCACAACCACGGTGGCGCCGCCCGCGTCGAACAGGTCCCGCACGTCGGTCACGTCCTCATCCCGGGCATGCTTACCGGCGCAGATCCCCGCCATCCCCGTCCCGACCTTGATGGGCAGATTGGGCATCACCCGAACCACGCGGGCTTCTGTCTTCGGGAAAGCCGCTTCAATTCGCTGCGTGCTGACGCCAGCCATGATGCTGACCCACAACTGGTCATCCGCGGCACTGCCGGCCGGACCCGACGCCACCTCATCGAAGTTCTGCGGCTTGACCGCCAGCACGACCCGGGCCGAGTCCGCCACCAGTTGCCGATTGTCCTCGGTCACCTCCACGCCGAACGTCTCCGAGAAGAGCTGCCGGCGCTCAGCAACCGGATCCGAGACGATGATCTCGTCCGGCCGATAGAGCTTCTCTCGCAGCGCTGCCGCCACGATCCCCTCCGCCATGTTCCCCGCTCCGATGAATCCGAACTCAAACCGAGGTACCATTGCACTTCGCCTCTGCTCGTTGATCTCTTTGATCCATTCTCAGCCACTGGGAGCATTGTAGTGCCAGTGGTCGAGCCGCTCAAACCTGCCAGGAATGACCCCGCCCCTCCCGGCCGCGGCAAGCCACGCGCGGCGTTTACCCGCACCAGGCCCGGCCAACACCGAAAGTGCTGACAAGCCGGGATCATCCGCCAAGTTCTCAACCCGAATCACGGGTGCGGCTGCGTCGCCGCCGGGAGCAGTCCCGCCGCCCCGAGCAAGGCGCCCAGGGCGTGCTGGCAATGATCGATACGCAATGTCGGGTTGATGGGTGTGTTGCGGACGGCGCCAATAACCTCGCCAGGGGAGTGAACGTAATAGCACTCCTCCTCGCCGAATCGCAACTGCAGCACGAACCGGCACGCCTTGCGGATGATCTCCCGATAGCGGTCGGCACGCTCGGCGTCACCCATCGCCTCGGCGGTGCGGACCGCCTCGACGTAGCCCTCCACGTACACCGCGGTCGAGATGCCCGCCCGGCCCGTGCCGTGCACGTCGAACCCGCCCTCATAGATCCGCAGCGTCGGATCCTTCGACTCGATCTGTGTCGCGGCCAGGAAGTCGCTCATCTCATAGACGAAATCGGCGTACCTCTGCAGTAAGGTGGTCCGGGCCAGTTGCCCCCACGCCTGCACCTGCCAGGGAACGAACATCGGCGGCCGGTTCTCCCGGAAGTAGCTCTGGTAGAACGGAAGGGCCTGGTCACAGACTTCTCGCCATTTCGCGTCGCGGGTCTGGACATAGTGCCTGGCGATCGCCAGCAGCGCCTCGCCGGGATAGTAGTCCTGGCTCGACTTTGACGTGGACGGCGGGAAACGCGTCCTGAAGCTCCCGTTCCCTCGCTGCATCGCCGCCAGGGCGTTCAGCAGCGACGCCCGCAGATCCGCGTGCCGATCTCGATCCGGCGCCTCGGTCAGGGCCAGACAGACCAGGGCGGTTACTCCCAGCGGGTGTTTTCCGTCCGGCGTCGCAATGTAGGCGGCGTCGCGGCGATTCTCAAGCGGGGCGACCATCTTGCCGAACGCCGCGATTGCCCGTTCCAGTGCCTCATTGGATGCCCGGTCCTTGCGCTGCCGCGCGTGCACCGCCAGCGCCCACGTCGTTGCCGCCTGCCGCACCCAGTTCTGACCAGTCGGCCAGTACATACCCCGGCCGGGAAGGAATTCGTAGGAGAAGAACCCGTCCGAAATCTGGCGATAACGGATGTACCGGGCCAGGTCGTCCGCCGCGCTGCTTAATTCTCGTCGGGTCACCTCCTCGGGCCGAATTGCCCGCATACCTGCAATCAGGCGGACGGGCTCCGAACCGGGGTGAGGCTCATAAAGGTGCGTGGACCGAAAACGCAGAAAGACAACCTTCTCCGGTTCGCGGTCCGGCGGATCGCGCTTCAGCCCCAGTTCCCCTTGGAGGCCGTCGATCGCGATTTCGTAACGGTTACATCGGTGGTCCACCAGACCGTCGCGCTCGCAGAGGGCTTCCTTCGAGATCACTTGCGACGGCCGGACGAGGACCTCTTTGCCGTCAGATCGAACGGCGATGCCGTGGATCGCCGGCTCGAAGCTCAGCCCCAGTTGCCCCGGCGACTCGTTGCCGCGGCCGACCTGCTCGCGCGGACCGATAAGCTCGACCTCGATGGTCAGGCGGGCGAGATCATCTTCACTGAGCGGCTTGTCCCGCCCGGCATCGGCCAGGGCGGCTTCGGCCGCTTCCCGGCACGCGCTGACTACCGGCAGGGCATCCGAATCCGCCGTGCCGACCAGCTTACCCACACGCCGCAAGGTGACCGACACCCGGCAGCTCAGCTCAGCCAACGCCCGCGGCGTGTAGACGTTCTCATACCGCTGTCCATCGCGGACACGCTGCACGAGCACCTTGCGAACAAACCGCATCAGATAGGTCTGGTCAACCGGCTCCACAACCGGGGCTGGATGACCGAGCCGGAGATCCGCCGCCGGAGGGGCGATCGGTTCCAGACCGCCCGCCCACCCTGGAAGCACCAGGACCAACAGCCCAAACATCCATCCGCCGCGATGCCGCAGCGGCCCGGTTACGCGAGCACGATTCCGTCCCATCCCAATCTCCCAGAACGGCGAGAAGCGAGATCGTCGCATCACTACCGATTCATCACCAAAGCACGAAACAAGGAAA
>Ga0307434_1000825_pt1 | contig 18789 bp, 19 predicted proteins | sample SalMarWE160220MG_FD_202156 | JGI IMG/M metagenome (GOLD analysis project Ga0307434, IMG submission 202156) | Salt marsh sediment microbial communities from the Plum Island Ecosystem LTER, Massachusetts, United States - WE1603-220 | ecosystem: Environmental > Aquatic > Marine > Intertidal zone >... | reverse complement strand
CACTATGTCGACCCAGATACATGGCTAAGAGATACTCCCACAAATCAAGGTTCTTGGTGGCCGGAATGGAGCCGTTGGTTAAAACTGCGCTCTGGGGAGTCAGCGTTACCACCTGAAATTGGTGCAGCGGAGGCTGGCTATATACCTCTTGAAGATGCACCTGGTTCTTACGTATTGCAAGAATAACCAGTCTCTAATTGCCCCTGAAAACAGACAGCGATAAACAATGTTGAATTCGAAAATAACATTTTAGGTTTTATTGCGGTTTGAAGAAAGTGTTGCCTCAGCGCCAGTTACTAGATCGAGTAACTCAGATGTGACTGCATCCTGACGCAATAATCGCTCCAAGCGGTGCATATTTCCCAACTTTTCGGCAATATTGTGATCGGCACTTTCCATCACTTGAAGCCGCGCTCCATTCTCACTTGCCAAGGATTCCATCATGCTTCTTGTCAACGCCGCAAAAAGATATTCGCTCGTTAATCGTTGGAAGAGGAGAGTAGGAGTGAGATAATGTACTGGCGGAAATCGAGCCTGAGTGCCGTCTTGAAACGCAAAATTGATAGGAACTAAACGTTTTGTGGTGACTTCATAGATCCCACCACGTCGATAACTAGCAAATACAATATCAACAGTTGATACATTTACGAAATGATGGACTACGCGACGGACGACAGCGGGAATACCACCAGCATGTGTCGCCATTGATACGTTTATATCAACTTTGAGGCCAAGTTCCTCTGCAAGTACCTTCCCGCGACTACCGACAATCATAAAACATTTTTTTTCTTCATGTAGTATTTTTGCTTGATCCAGTAACTTCTCATTAAAACCACCGGCGAATCCGTGTTCAGTGCTAATTAAAATAAGATAATGGTGATCACAAGAAAGAGAAGTATCGATATTTCCCTGCGCACTATGAAGGAGAGTTACAGCTTCAGCCAGCGCATCTTCAACTACAGAAACATAATTACGAATTCCCCCTAACGCACTTTGGGCTTCCAAGAGACGCGAGGCGGCAAGTGTGCGCAATGCACCGAACAGATCTCGCAATTCTATTAGACTGGCAATTCTTTCTGTTAATCTGGGTAATTGTTCCATTTCACCCTCACTGGTGCCCAGAACTTGTAGTCTCTCTCAATATGATATCAAACGCTTGCAAAAGGTCTTGCCGGTCTTCATCGGAAAGCTCTTTAGTATTTTCTATCCGGGACACAGCTCTGGGACATTGACGCAAAATTTCGCGACCGAGCTTAATCTGAAATTCAACTATGTCTTTAGCTGAAGTGTCGTCAAGCTTCCCCTCACTAACAGCAAGAAGCAACGCGGTTTGTTCGGAGAGAGACAATGGTTTATATTGGGGTTGGGCAAGAACGGAACGAATACTACGGCCATGTTTAATCGTTTGTTTTGTGCGATCATCCATTATCGCTCCAAAACGTGTAAAAACCTCGAGCTCAAGAAACTGAGAATAGTCAAGACGGAGGCGTCGCGCGAGTTTTTTGATAGCCAAACTTTGTGTTTGACCACCTACACGTGATACGCTGAGACCAACATTTACTGCAGGTTTCTGACCTTCGTAAAACAATTTTGGTTCTAAATATATTTGGCCATCGGTAATTGAAATTAAATTCGTCGGAATGTAAGCAGTCAAATTTCCGGCCTGTGTTTCTGCAATCGGTAGTGCTGTAATCGAACCTCCGCCGCGCTCTTGGCTCAATTTAGCCGCTCTCTCAAGCAATCGAGCGTGAATATAGAACACATCACCAGGATAAGCCTCCCTCCCAGGCGGTCTTCGAAGCAGAAGGGAAAGTTGGCGATATATAATGGCGTGCTTGCTCAGATCATCAATTACCAAAAGTGCATCACGTCCACAATCTCGGAAGTATTCTGCGATGGTACATGCAGTATACGGTGTGATCCATTGAGCACCGGGTGACGCATTTGCTTCGCCCACTACGAATATACAACGCTCAAAAGCACCGTATTTTCGCACGGCAGATATGACCTGATTAACCGCAGATGTTTTCTGACCAACTGCAGCGTAAACACATATGACATTCGATGATTTTTGGTTAATGATCGTGTCAACCGCAATTGTGGTCTTTCCTGTTTTTCGGTCGCCGATAATGAGTTGGCGTTGTCCACGACCAAGCGGTATCATTGCGTCAATTACAGTTATGCCCGTCATGAGAGGCTCTGTTACGAGGTCTCGTTCAATGATGGCAGGTGCAGGTTGATCAATCGGATCTTCGCGGCAAGCAACTATTGGGGGGCCTCCGTCCAATGGAAGACCCATTGGGTCCAAAATTCGGCCAAGCAACTCCTCGCCGACAGGAACCCGGATAATTTCACCTGTTCCTTGAACTTGGCTCCCAGCAGAGACTTTTTCTCCATTTGCCAACAAAACACATCCCAGAGAAGTTTCATCGACACGAAATGTGAGTCCCAGCGCTCCGTCCTTAAATCGGAGCGTTTCATATAAACGTGTCAGTGGCAGACCTGAGACTTCAGCAACACCATCACCGACATGATCTACTATCCCCACATGCTCTATTGCGGGTAAAAAATCAAAATTGCGTAATCTTCGTCTGGCAATGGGTATCCAATGTTCCAGTTCATCCTGTAGCGTTTTCATCTCTTATTAAAAGTTTCTCTGCATGCTGGAGTTGCTCCCTCCAAGTGAATTTCAATATTCCGTGCGGGAAACGAAGTTCGGCACCACCCAAAATCTCAGGATCGATAACAAAATTGATCTTGTTCCCAAAGTCAATTCTGTCGCTTAAACAGAGCTGCCATTGCCCTCTGTCTTCAGGTGTCAATTCAGTAGAGGTCGCCACTGTGAGTCCAGTATCTGACGAATTTTTGAGGTCTTCCTGCAATGGCCGGATTTCTTCAACTGGTATCGACTCTAGGAATTTCAATAAACGTTTGAGATGAACATTTTGAGGTATCTCAGGGCCAATTTCCCCGATCAGCCGACCTGCAAGTATCACCGCCAAAGACGCTGCTTGTTCTCGAATTTCATTAGTTGCAACAAATCTTTCTTGCTCAATCATCTGACGGGCGGTATCCAAAGCACTCTTAGCTTCGACTTTCGCCTCTTCCAGAATTTTTTGGTGTTCTTTCTCTATTTCTTCATGGATCTTTTTGATAAGATCTTGTCGCTCTTGATCCAGTTTTAGGCGCTCGCTCTCATAAATCAACCGTGCGTCTTCGGCTTCTTTTTTCAGCTCATCAGCTTCCGCGAAGGCCTGTTTGGTCATTGCCGTGCGCCTGGCAACTACATCCTTAACCGGTCGAAAAAGAAAACGCGACAAGAGCCAAACAAGTACAAGGAAGTTGATCGTTTGAAGAATAAATGTCCACCAATTTATTTGCATCTTCATGTAACAAACGGATTTGCGTATAACAGCAATAAAGCAATGACGAGGCAGTAAATAGCCATAGTCTCGATCATCGCCAACCCAACAAATAGCGTACGAGAGACTACATTGGCCGATTCTGGCTGACGTGCAATTGCTTCCATCGCCGCGGCGATGGCGCGTCCTTCGCTGTAAGCGGGAATAATAGCGCCGAATGAAACAACAACCACGGCTCCAATGATACTTAACATCTCAATGTTGACTTCCATTTTTTCTCCTTTTTTATTTTAATCAATGTTCTCACCCGACCCTACGGCCGCACCAATATAGACTGACGCCAATGCTGTGAAGATATAGGCTTGAATTAAGCCAATTAATATTCCGAGCAGCATGAAGGGGACAGGCAAAAACAAAGCTGCAAGATAAACAATTATTGCAATAACAAATTCATGGCTCATAATATTTCCAAAAAGACGAACCATGAGAGAGAAGGTTCTCGTGATTTCCGACAACAAATTCAAAGGTAAAAGTAGGGGATTTGGTTTAATATAACGTAGCAAATAGCCTGCAAGTCCACGTGACCGAATCCCGAAGATATGCACTGATACAAAGACAATCACCGCCAATGCCGACGGAGTTTCGATTTGACCGGTTGGAGGCTTCATTCCGGGCACAATCGCTGTAAGATTTGCAAATACCAAAAAAAGGAAGAGGGTTCCAATTAACGGCAAGTATGGCCATGGATCCCTCTGAATGATGTCTTCGACTTGTTTGGCCAAATACAGCACGAAAATTTCTAAAATTTCTTGAAATGCATCAGCACAAACGTCGGCACGATTCATGGCATACCAGGAGACAAATGTCAGAACTGCCATTATGACCCATGTTGTTACAACCGAATTATCGATCGGAATGGGACCAACATTAAATATGATATCCGGTGCGAAGGGATTCTTATCCATTGCTATTAAATTCCCACATGTTTTGAAAGAACAGACGCACCAAAACAAAACCGAAGAGTAGAAGCAGCAACGGCATTGCACCTTGCTGAGCGACAAGCCAAAAAACAATTACCGAAGCAATGGTTCTCAACAAATAAAATGAAAATAGGAGACTGCTTGACCTTCCTTCAGTATGAAGGTGAACTGTATGCGCAACTAGGTCAAAATATACTTTACCGAGTCCAACTCCGGTTAAAATATACAATGCGCCGATTGCAGCATAAGATAAATTCATTCTTTGGTGATCCTTAGCCAGGCAAGATAACTTCCCAGAGCTATGCCAAACAGGATCAAAGCACCGCTGAATAAGATTCCGGTATCAAACTTCTGATCCAGGAGCCGGCCAACGAAAACGCCGAGCACAGTCGGTGTAACAATCAACCAACCAAGCACTCCGACCATAGATAAATTCTGCCAAGTTGAGCGTTCGCCCTCTTTTTTCCATTTTCTGCGACGCTCTTCCCGAATGTGGATAGCCCGCTGCATGTTTTTCTCGCTGTTGTCATTCACTAAATGATTTTTCGACCTCTTTTTATTTTTCAGAAGCATCCATTTTCATGGATGATCCGATAGATAACTTTGGAACGCGTTGGATTATTTTGCTTCCTGATACGATATAGCGCTGTAACTGCCGTATCGCCGCTAAATTCAGTTGCGCTGATGAAAGCCGCGACTGCTCTTCCGCTCGCTCCTGGTCAGAAAATCGCTCTAATACCGACTGCACTAGTTCGCTCATCTTGTCGTTGCTGACGGCTTCAGGCGTTGCAATTTCCACCAAATCCCCATCGCGGACAGTAAGAACGCCACCACGTACTGCAATATGATGCTCCATTCCTTCACGATCTTTCCAAGTTACAACCGATACCGAAAGGACTGTGAGAAAGTCTGTATGCCCAGGAAGTATCCCGAATGCACCAGTAGAATCTTCCGCTCGCACGTGCTGAACGTCCTGAACCTCAACAATTACTAACATTGGAGTAGTTACCAAGAGTCTCATGCTTATCTATTATCCGTTTTTTCCTTGGCGCGTGCATCTTCAAGAGTTCCAATCATGTACAATGAGCTTTCAGTCCAGTCGTCGGTCATTCCTTCCAAAATCGCCCGGCAACCCGTCAGGGTCTCCTCAAGCGACACTGAAGAACCGGCAAGCCCAGTAAACCTAGAGGTAACTGCAAACGGTTGTGATAAGAATCGAATCAGGCGCCGCGCCCTCCGAACGGCCAATCGATCGCCCGAGCCAAGTTCTTCAACTCCGAGAAGTGAAATAATCTCCTGCAATTCGTGGTAATGTTCTATGAGTCTTCTTACTTCTTCTGCTATCTCATAATGCTCTTCTCCCACGATCAGCGGGTCCAGTAATGTCGATGTTGACGCAAGTGGATCGATCGCAGGATAAAGCCCCTGGCTAGCCATGTCGCGACTGAGAACAATTGTCGAATCCAGATGTGTGAAGATTTGCGCAACAGCAGGATCGGTAAAGTCGTCAGCGGGTACATATACGGCTTGAATTGATGTTACTGCGGATCCTTTCACCGACGCAATTCGTTGCTCAAATTCAGCGATTTCGGTCGCCAGCGTCGGCTGATAACCAACACGTGATGGTAAACGTCCCAGTAGTCCCGAGAGCTCACTTCCGGCTTGAACAAAACGAAAAACATTATCGACCAGCAAAAGAACATCGTTGTTCCTTTCGTCGCGAAAATATTCAGCAATCGTTAATGCTGTCATTCCGACACGCCAACGTGCACCGGAGGGCTCGTTCATTTGACCGAAAACCAGCGCAGTCCTATTGAGAACGCCAGAATTTTTTAGCTCCAGCCAAAGTTCATGCCCCTCGCGCGATCGTTCACCGATCCCTGCAAACACCGAAATGCCGCCAAAACTTGCAGAGGTGGCGCGAATGAGTTCCATAATAAGAACGGTTTTGCCAACCCCAGCCCCTCCAAACAGTGCCGCCTTCCCGCCACGTGGTAATGGTGACAGCAGATCAATAACTTTGATACCTGTAAAAAATATATCTCCGCCGCTACTTTGCTCACTCAAACGAGGTGGATTACGATGAATAGGACGGCGCGGAACCGAAGGTTCGATGGCATGTTCTTGGTCAATAGGATCGCCAACGACATTCAGGAGTCTTCCCAGTACTGCAATTCCGGTAGGAACCATAATTGGTCCGCCACTATCGACAACTTTGACGCCACATCTTAGTCCTGCCGTTTCCTGCAACGCGACTCCGCGTATTCGAAAGCGGTCTACATGCTGTTGCACTTCTAAAACCAGCCGATAGGGACCATCCCATTGCACATCAAGGGCATTATTAATGGCGGGCAAATTTCCAGACTGAAAAGTTACGTCCACCACGCACCCATCAATTGACGTTATACGTCCCTCTGGTTGACAAATTCCATTAACCGATGATCTAGTTGATGATGGCATTTTCTTGCGAGTTCTCTTGATTCTTTTCGCATCTTTCCTTTGCAAACCAGTGATCCATTAGTACCGAAGCCGTAATATCACCGCTGACATTGATTGCCGTCCGACTCATATCCAAGATTCGATCTACCCCCATAATTAATGCGATCCCAGAAGCTGGTACCCCTACCGTCCCAAGCACCATTGCAAGAACAACAATGCCAACGCCTGGAGTGGCAGGCGTTCCTATAGAGGCACCGACGGCTGTGATGATGATCAACAACATTCCTCCATTCCCAATTTGAACGCCAAACACTTGGGCCAAAAAGATAACCGCCACACCCTGATATAATGCAGTTCCATTCATGTTGATCGTGGCCCCGAGCGGGATCACGAACTGACTAATCGAGGGACGAACACCAAGTTTCTCCTCTGCTATCCTAATAGATAGAGGCATGACCGCCGCCGAACTTGAAGTGGAAAAAGCAAGCAACAGAACCTCCCGGACTGACTTCAGGAAATTAATCGGCGATTGACGAACGGTTGCATATAAAATCAGTAGATAGACTAGGAAAATAAGAATTAATCCAAGTAATACCGTGCCGACATAAGCGGCCATCCCGACAAGCGCACCCAGACCAATCTTGGCGGTGAGCTGAGTGAGAAGTCCAAAGACGGCAACAGGTGCAAGCACCATGGCGGAGCGAACCACCGTCATGCAGACCTCTTGAAGTGAACCCAGCAGCTCAAGCAAAGGCCGCGATTGAATCGGTGACATCATAACCAAAGCGACCCCAACGATTACGGCAAATACCACAATCTGGAGCATTTCACTCTGGACCATTGAGTTCAATGGATTGGTGGGGAGCAACGTAAGAAATTTCTCGGGTAATTCGGAAAAACTAGGGATCGCTGACGTCGTCTCGTTAATGCTTGGTGTAGTTCCAAGGGTCGTTCTTACCATCTGACTGTCGATTAAAGATCCTGGCTTTAACGCAAGGGCCAGCATCAATCCAATTCCAATGGCCACTGCAGTCGTGGCAGTGAAATAAATCACAACACTCAAGCCAACTCTGCGTAATTGATCGATGCTCTCAGTTGCAGCAAGGCCACGTATGATTGATGCGAATACCAGGGGAATAACGATCATCTGAATAAGTGCTAGAAAGATATAACCGGGAAGTGCCAGCCAACTGCTCATCACGGCGGCGACATGTCGGTCAACCCAGCCAACAGAAGGTCCGAGGGCGACGCCGGTGAGCAAGCCCAAACCCATTCCTGTTAGGACTTTCAACCACAGACGTCCACGAACCAGGCCCTGCAGGTAATCGCTCAAATACTTCAATGAGCGAGGATTAAGAAGCTCCAACGGATGCTGAGTCTGTTTTTTTTTCGTCACCATCAAAGAATTTTTAGACCCTATATTAGCCAGAAAAGAATGCAGGATAAGGTTTAGCACCTTGGGTTTCATTGATTTGTATCAAAATGATCAGACGGGTTCTGTTGGGCCATATGAGCATGAATTGTCACGCAGATGAGGCGCTTGGAAGTCGTGACTGCGATGCATTCCTTAGAATAGCAGTAATTATGGAAAATTGATCTGTATCAATGACTACCTTGTAATAGCCAGATGATATTGAGTTAAATTCTGTACAAGTTCCGGGATAAAATCACTAACAGTATGGCTAAGTTATCGCCCAAAAAGTGCTGAGGAAATACAAATGAAGGTAAAAGATGTAATGCATAAAGGTGTCGAATGGGTAGCCCCCGACACTACGATTTTCGACATCTCGATTATGATGAAGAAAAATGATATTGGTGCGGTTCCTGTAGGTGAGAATGATAAACTGGTCGGAATGGTTACGGATCGGGATATCGCCATACGGGCGTTTTCCAAAGGTGATAGTGCAAAGGCCGTCGTTGCCAAGGACGTTATGACAGCGGGAATAATATTTTGTACCGAGAATGAGGAATTAGATGACGCTGTCCGTCTAATGGAAGATCGGAAAATCAGGCGCCTGCCAGTTATAAATAAGGACAAACGAATGGTTGGAATGTTGAGCCTCGGCGACATTGCGCAGTCCGCTTCGCATGAGCTTTCGGGAGAGGTCATTTCGGCATTGGCGAGCCATCACAAATGAATTGGCCGAAGAAAAAGTTTTTACATGTGAAAAAGCCGAGAAACATGCCGAAAATATCATCACTTCAGCGAAAAACCAGGCAGGATTGATTCTGCAAGCTGCGGAAGCAAGAGCCGATTCACTGATCAAAGGTAAATAGAGACCAGGGAATGTTGCATAGCTATTTTGTAAGATTGCGCTAACGCATATCGAAAAGTAATGGAATTAAATGGGCTTTGTAATTGACCGTCTTCAAAGCGAAAAGCTCGCCAAGTTATAATCTTCAATTCAACGATAGTTTAAAACCCATAATTATGAAACCAACTCGGACATGAATTCTTGTTTGTAATGGTATGCAGGCCAAAGTGATGAGCAATTTAGGCCCGGGCAAGGGCGTTGAGGCTGTTTCAAGTCTGCAGTTCGAGAGAGGCGATTTATCTGAGAGCAATATGTTTTCGGATCGTCCCGGTAGAACATTTGATTCCCACGGTCAAGGCCGACACATATTGGAACCGCCTGGCGATGCCAATCGCGAGGCTAAATCCCAGTTTGCCCAGACAATTTTGGACAAGTTACATGATAATCTCTCCAAAAATAAATTTGACCAACTTATAGTAATAGCGCCACCCTCAATGCTGGGGTATCTAAGAGAAAAGTTTTCGAAGCAACTTAGCACCCGGATTATTGGTGAAATTGATAAAGATCTCACTCACTTAACTGCCAGACAAATTATTGAACATATAACAGATTTTCTTGCTGCTTAATTTTTCGATACTGGTGGCAATTATTTCTGATGAACCATTGCTTTATTATAGATGACGTTTCCAGTTATGCTGAGTTATAAGAATTCTGTAACCAGTCTTTGAATGACATTCGATGAGTCGCCAACAGAAGAGCAAATTTGAGGCTTCGGGGGTGAAGGTTCACCGACAGCCGCTCTGGCTTAGGAAGATTGCTTTTGTTCTTAATTATTTTATTTATTTAAAGTTCGGGGCATTTCAATACGGATCGATTCGTCCGATAATATCTGACAAAGATCGGGGAAGGCTCGAAGCCATACCTGAAGGAGCAGGGAATATCCTTGTAGGTCCGCATCCGAGCAACCAGGACGCCCACCTTCTTTTTCATCTGTTCGCGCAAACACGTACTGATCCCGTTCTGTTTTTGATGGCGGCAGAAACCTATCTTGGTGGTACATTTCTCCGTCGTTGGGTACTCGATGAACTGGGTGTGATTCCTGTAAACAGGGGCAGGAGCAGTCCCGAAATCATTGAGGCTATGATTGAACACATCAGTAGGGGATGGTGGGGAGGTCTCTTTCCAGAGGGCGACGTCTATTTCTCCCGGGAAGTCATGCCAATGGAAATAGGCGTCCTTAGAATTGCTGTACAAGCAGCGTTAAAAGTTCAGAGTAGAACTGGGCAGAAAAACGGGTCAAAGAAACCTATCAGACCTATTTTTATCACTCCATTTGCCCATGTTTGTTTTTTGAGAAATCCCAATCTGTCGCGCAGTCGATTGGAAGAGGCCATTATTGAACTGGAGCGAAGATCAGCCGATAAAAATAACAAACAATGCCAAAATTTTGCAGATCGCTTAAGATCACTAGCGGATCAAATCCTTGAACACAAAGCCCTGGAATATGGCATTCCTGAGGACAAGTGGCAGCATCCCGATCGATTTCTAAGAATTTCCCGCTTGCAACATGCTGTACTTGAACAACTAGAGATCGCATATTTTGGACGGGTGCAGTCCGGATATTCCAGAAGGCGTGCGATGAAGATCCGTGCAATTTGTGTTGAGAAGCTTGAGGATAAGTCAATTTCAGACCTGACCCGCAACATAATCGAAAAAGACACCATCAAAATACGCGAACTTATACTGATGACTCCCTTCAGTCATGCTTATCGTGAAAAATATGGTGATCTTGAAATGTGGGTTGAATATATGAGACGGTTTTACACAGCATTGTCGATCCCGAAAAAGGATTTCGGTCCGGAAGACGTTGTGTTCAGAATTTTAGAACCTATCGATGTTCATCTCATTGCCAGTGAGTACAAATTAATTTTTTCGCAAAGAGAGAAAAAGAACTTTCTGATCAATGAAACTGAGGCATTGCGAAAGATCATTCAGGCCGGTGTGGATGGTATATGCAGCCAAAGATCAACAATGAAAATTCCAGATTAACTGATCATGGTTAGGGGAATAAATTCAGCGGTAGCGGCTATAATATTGTTAATCTCATTAAGGCTCTTACATTAGATTAACTACTGCTCTAAATTCATGATCTTTCAACGAACTGTAGTCACCACGGATTATAGTGCGACAATCAACCTATGACTCTTTTGTTACCCGAGCGGCTGCGGGGTTTTAATCCGCCTAAACTTAAAATGGCCTCGATAAAAACGGGTCCGCTTCACTATGCAACTTTCGGAGAGGGGCCGGAAATCCTTGTTTTCCATGGAACAGGATCGAGTTTTTTCACCGAGATGGCACTTGAGATGCCTCTGATTGAAGCGGGGTATAAACTGATCGTTCCGCAGCGCCCTGGCTATCCCGGCACGCCTCTGAGTCATGGTCGAAAACCATCCAATTGTGCAGATATGGCGGCTGATCTTCTTGCACAGCTGGACATAAACAGGGTGGTAGCACTTGGGACTTCCGGAGGTGGCCCCGCTGCCTTACAGTTTGCTTCGCGACACGCGTCCCGAACATCTGCTCTCATTTTACAGTGCGCCGTCACCCATCCCTGGACTCAACGGCTATGGGAACCACAGAGTAAACATTTCAAGGTTCGTTTGGTCAGACAGGCGTGGGTAAGGAGAACCTTAAATTGGTTTGCTTCGAGAATTCCAACGCAGTTTTTTTATCCCCGGGCTATTCGGTCACTGGAAGGTCTTTTAGGTCCGCGATGGTACGATCTAAAGGACCATGAAACAGTTTCCGCGATTTCGCAGATATTTCAAATGAGCCAATCGAATTGGCACAGTTTTGAAGGATTATTTAATGATCTCGATGTGTTCTTCGGGCCGCCTTGGCTGCTCCCTGGCTCCTATACTGGGCCGACACTCATTATTCATGATGAGTTGGACAGTGTCGTTCCCTTTGAGCACGCTCGACACGCACAAACGATTCTAAAGGATATTGAACTCATCAATGTCGAAGCAGGTGGTCACCTTATCTGGGTTGGTAATGATGCTCTGAGAATGCACCAACGTCGCCTTGATTTTATAGCCCGGCATCATTCGATAAAACCAGTAAAATAATGAGTATATGAAGAATAAATAATAAAAATGGGAGTGTGAAAAATTATGACGCTTTTCTGTGTCTGACTACTTTGATGTGGAAGTCATAACAAACAATGATCTAAGTAATTCTGCGTAGTCAGTCAAACTCCGTGTGTTTAAATAGTGATCGTGTACTATCTTGTAAACTCTTTGCCCAATTCATTGGAATATTGGGGAATTGTCATTAATTGTTGCATACAATCGGCCTACAACGCACCAGGTGTAAAATCCATCGAGAACAATTTAGGGTTTCTTCCAGCAATCTGGGACTAAGCCCATGAGGCTAAGGGACTTAATGAGCGCAGAGATTTGACCCAGGTTAAATTGTCACATAAAAAACCAAAGAAATAATCATTAGGTTTAAAAAGAATCGGCAAGTGTCCCGCAAACCGGTCGCTGCAATTTATTTAGTAGATTGTTGAGCTTCATCCGAATTTAAGGAATCATTTGTGATACTTTGCCAGTCAACTCTTTAGGATTGAAAATGTATAAAAATATACTCATCGCAACCGATGGATCTGAACTAGCTGAAAAAGCTCTTCTGCATGGCCTTTCGCTGGCAAAGGAGTTCAATGCGAAAACGACAATAGTTGCAGTAACAGAAATCTGGTCCGTAAGTGACATAGCAGCACGGGCTGAGGCTGGTGAAAACGATGCGATACAACGGTTTGAAGAATTTCAGGCTTCGGTAGCGCAAAAAGTTTTATCCGCCGCCGCAACCAAGGCAAAAGACATTGGACTGGATTGTAATACTGTTCACGTCAAAGACAAACATCCCGCGAATGGAATTATTGACACCGCCAATCAAGAGGACGTCGACCTTATTGTCATGGCTTCTCACGGGCGGCATAGTATAGAAAAAGTACTGCTTGGAAGCGTTGCTAATGAAGTCGTTTCCCTCAGCACGGTCCCAGTGCTTATTTGTCGGTAAACAATGACGGTAACGTTGATCTGGTGCGTATATGATAATCACGACTCCACTGGCGCATAGCCAAGACAAAACGACCTGCTTCATCTTTTTCGAAATTCAATTTAGGTAGAAGACAGTCCCATTAGGTAATTTGTTTTAATTAAAAGAAGTAAATTCTGCGACTACTGGTGCGTGAAATGAATCAGGTGGGCGATCAATTTTAGAAAAGGCCAGCAATTCATCTGCCAATGTTTCATTGTGGACTTCAATATCTTTGAAATAACTTAGCATCGAACGATTGACAAGAATATGATCGACCATTTGAGGGCGCGCATGATGTAATATCGAATAACGGCGATCCACTGAAATGGAGCGGTCCAGCAGAGTAAATACGTGATTGGCTAGCGCTCCATTGCCGGTGTCTTCTTCAGAGGCAATGACAATTTTTAGGGCGGCATCGTGATCTTCTGCATTGAAATCTCCACATACGATTATCTGCTGCTGATTATTTTGTAGTAGGAGACCCTCGAGTGCTAATCGAAGTTCAAGAGCCTGGCCCGAGCGCTTGAGTTCCGCAAGATAATAACCTTCAGCCCAACCACTGACTGATTTCCAGACGAAAGGTGATAACTTTTGGCCTACAATGGGTGTAGCTAACGGAGCACGAAAATGCACATTAAATACATGCAAATATTGATCGTTCTCAAGTTTGATCTTCGCGTGCAGAATTGGCCGGTCCCATTTGATGATTTGTGCTTTATTTGCCGGCCAGGAAAGTTTGACCTTTTGTGGCTTTAAAAATTCATGAAAAATCTCTTTGTGTTCTACAATGGGGAACTGTGATAATATTACCAGATTGTGGATGTCAGAAACTCCTTCACCTGATTTGTCTCCCGTAGATATTCGATAATAAGTCGAGTAAGGAGTATTCTCCAATAGCATGTCGAGTGCAACTAGCTGGCGGTTGACACAACCGGTTAGTTTCTGTCCATTAACTTCCTGAAGACACAGAATGTCGCAATTGAGACGTAATAGTTGAGGTCTTAACATTTCAATTCTCAAATCGATAGGCACCTTCGCTTTTGGCTCCAAATCAAGGCTTTCAAGATTAAATGTGGCAATTCGCATATTTTTTGAACTTACTCTGATTAGATTTTTGTTGAAGATTTCTTTAGATTGGTCCACTAGTCTTCTGGCCATAAAGACCGTAGGCTCTTAGGCAAACAGCTTTTTACGTCGCGGATTTCACCGTTTGAAATTCTGCGATTTAGCAAATGGAAAACTTCAGATACAGCTGCCTCGGGATCATCAATCGGATCTTGTTCGAACTTCTTTACGATGCGCAGGATAAAATCGCCTTTGGATCTTTTCTGCACCGGCGTGGAAGCTGGATGCCAGCCATCAAAATAGATACCGCGCATTACTGTTGGAAGTTGCGCCGACAAATGCACCGCTTCGTCGACTGATAACCAATCACGAACAGCTTGAATAGTCTCGCGCAGCAATCGATAGGCTCGCCTGTCGTCGCCCCAATCAAGACGGTCATTTAGCTCGCGTATCCACTCTTTTGAGAGCCGCAAGCTTTGATCTAAATTTGTCAATCGTGTTGTATTCATAGTATAATTTCCAAACTTATGTCACGGCTTGTTAGATTGCGGTCGAGTTTATGATTATTTAAAATTCTTATTAAGTCATTGCGCTAAATCAATCAGCTTAGTTTGAGTTGGTGTGCGATATTAGTGTGAAATGGGCCTTTAGAATGGTCCAGTTCAAGATCTAGAATCTGGCCGCATAAATCTGACTTCGATCTCTACCTTTCAACTCTAGTGCTTCACCACCACCAAAATATTATCGATATTAATTCTGTCTTATTTGATTTAGCTCAATGAATCGTTCAGCTGAGCATTAGAATATACACAAAGTGTGAAGCAATTTTTTTTAGCTGGTCAAAATAGCAAATAATTTCATGTGTAGAATGCTCTTTAGTCAAAGTATTAAATTGCAGAGTACGCCATTATCAAAATTTTGGACAGAGTTAGCTGATCCCCTGAAATACTTGCAATAGGTATCACGTTCCGTGCACAGAAGGTCCAAGTTATGTCTAAGAAGAAATCCAACATGCCTTCTCAATTTCCTTTTGATATTGAGAGGCTTTTTAATCCCGACTATTTCAATCAGTTGCCGAAATGGCAGCAAGAGATCGTTAACTTCTACACTCGGCGATTAAATTCTTATTCAAAAATTCCCGAACAATTTAATGAATGTCGTAACCCCTCAGATGTTTTCGAATTACAGTCAGAGTTCTTTAATAAACTCATTTCCGATTATAGAAATGAAGCCGCAGTCGTTTCGGAAATGCTGTTTGACATGTCACGACCCATCGTGGAAAAAAAACAGCAGGCAGCACAAGCGAGTTACGATGAAACCATCTTAAAGGCGGAAATGGACGCGGAACATATTATCGGTTTAGCAAAGAACCAGGCAGAAACGATTATAGAGGCTGCGGAAGCAAGGGCTGATTCAATCGTCAATGGAAAAAAAAAGCAAAATAAGATTGCCTAGAACTTGTTAAGATCAATTCGAAATGTAACTCGGCCTATAAGATTTAAGGTAGTATAAAATGATTTCATTATCTGCTAGTTACAGATTCTGTAGTTTTTTGTAAAATGCTGTGAGCACCTCAAGCTTTAGGTGTATTTCGGGTTTTTGAATTGCAGGATGCGGGATGGAATTATCTGCGGCCCTGAGTTCTTTTTTAAGGTGGGCAATGTGTATTGCCGGACTGATGATATTTTTAGTTACTTGTACCGCATCCTCCGATTGTCACTTTGATCTGTTTTTTTGATTTTTTAGAAAGATCCGTCATTCATTCCGGAAACTGCAATAAGTTTCTGGCTTTTCGCAGCAGGTCCATACATGTGTGTAATTTCTGGACCTCGAATTTAATTCGCGTACAATAGAAATTGTAGAGTTTCTCCGATATTGTCGTTGTTAGGAGAATTCTATGGAACCGATAGAACTTTTGCAACGTCTCGGGGTTGCTCTGGCCATTGGATTATTGATTGGACTGGAACGGGGTTGGCAAGCCCGAGAAGATGCTGAAGGTGAACGAGCAGCTGGCCTCAGAACAAATGCACTGGCATCGCTTCTAGGGGGCATTTGGGGGGCCATTGCTTTCATGTTTGCCGAGGGTGGTCCAATCGTGTTGGGGCTTGCCTTCGTCGTCTTCAGTTCAGCCGTGATCCTCTTTAGATACCGCGAGACAGCAGATGAAGGAACGTATGGCGCTACGACCGTTGTAGCCGTAATGCTTGCATTCGCTCTCGGAGCGTTGGCTGTCGTGGGCGATCAAAGGATTGCCGCAGCTAGCGCTGTAGCTGCATCCTGCCTTCTCGCGATGAAGGCCTTATTGCACAATTGGATAAAGCATATCAGCTGGGTGGAGTTGCGTTCAGGCCTTGTGCTGGCAGCCATGACGATTATTCTTTTGCCTATCCTCCCAAATCGAACGATTGATCCTTGGTCGGCCATCAATCCTTATGAGATTTGGCTCATGACTGTTATGATAACTGCTATTTCGTTCGCAGGTTATGTTGCAGTTAAACTCACAGGCGAACGGCAAGGAATCGTTTTAAGTGGTATCGGTGGTGGATTGGCGTCTTCCACAGCAACGACAGTACTGCTCTCGCGATTGGCTCGAGACCATCCCCAACACATACGCCTGTTAGTTGGGGGGGTTGCATTCTCTCAAGCCACTATGTTTGCTCGTGTCTTGGTTCTCCTCATTATACTGAACTTGAAAATTTTTCTTAACTTGCTTTTGCCGTTGGCCTCAGCAGGAATCCTGTTTGCCATCGTCGGACTCCTGCTGGTATTGCGTCAAGGACGCGGAAGCAACAATGAGAGCCATCTGGAACTAAAAAACCCATTTGAACTATCAACAGTTTTACAATTTGGAGCTTTGCTTACGTTCGTCGTTTTTCTCGTGAAGATTATTCCAAATTATCTTGGAAGCACGGGAATCTACATACTCTCAGCCATTTCGGGGCTTGCCGATGTCGATGCCATAACTTTGTCGATGGCACGCTTGGGAGGAGACCAACTGAGGCCCATTCGGAGCAATTTCTATTTTTAAGAGAAGTCCGGATGTGCTGTTAGCGCCATTCGCAGATGTGGATTTGTTCGGACAATTTCCCTACACTGCAGACACCTTCAAAGCCTTCCTTGGAGATGGTTAAAGTCAGAACAAACAAAAATGGCAGGCCCGAGTGATAAGACCTGCCAAGAAGTGGATTTGGATTGAATAGGGTTGTGTGCCAACAATCTGCATCCAAGGAGGGGGCATCGAGAGCAGATTGCGCATTGATTGTCCTAATGCAGGTATATTGCAGTTTTAAGACAGGTATTATTGCACCCGATTCTGTTAGCCGGATTCTTAAGTACCAAAATTAAGATAATAGATAACAATAACGAGTAAAAACTCCATTATTACTTGATATTTTAAACAATTATCTATTGACACTCACATTTATTCTTAGTATTATGAAAAAGAATTACCTGATTTTATTTTATAATATTTTATATTATAAGTATACCTGATGGCGCAACCGAAAAAACACTTACGGCGATATAGCTGGGATCAGATTTGTGATCTCGGAAGGTGGGAGCCGGGAGACGGGTTACAATCGCTCCAGTTCTCATCCTCCGGCGGGATTGCTTGGTCCTGGCCTAGTCGACATATTCAAGCTGTCAGCGGATCAATTGGATCAAGAGGAACAGGAGCGGCTTAAGAGAAAGCAATTCGAGAACAAGCTCAAAAGCCGCCGCCGGCGGAAATGGATTTATGCCTGATATTCAATCTGACGGACGCGGTCCCTGAAGGGTATGCTCGGTATATTCTTAGAGTGCTATACTCGGGTATATGAGGAAAGAAAATGAATCCTTTGGTCGTCTGGTCGATGCGTCCGAATGTCGCCGAAAGTCCGTTATCGGGGGCAAAACGGACTCTTTTTCAATCAAGTGAAAAAGACCGATCATGACCCAAAGCAGCCAATCGAAGAATTAGCAGGGAAGCATTCTTTGTGTTAATCTCGCCGAGTTTATGATCAAAAGGCTTTATCGTGGAATTGAGGGAAAAACGAAGACTTGCCGCTATCTTGGCGGCTGACATGGTCGGGTATTCCCGGCTGATGGAAGCCGATGAAAGCGACACGATTACGCGACAGAAATTAATCAGGAATGAACTTATTGATCCCGAAATCATGGCGCACGGGGGACGCATTGTTAAGACGACGGGAGACGGTATCCTGGTCGAGTTTCCTAGTGTTGTTGAAGCGGTTAAGTTTGCGACCAATTTGCAAAGGGCAATGGTTGTTCGAGAAGGGAAAACACCTGCAAACAAACGCATTCAATACCGCATCGGAATCAATCTTGGTGACATCATCATTGACGGTGATGATATTCTTGGGGACGGCGTGAATATCGCTGCGCGCCTTGAATCTTTGGCTTTGCCCGGGGGGATCTGCATTTCCCAGAATGTCTTCAACCAAGTCAAGAACAGGCTTGATGTTGGACATGAGGAATTAGGCCCTACCAAAGTCAAGAACCTGTCTGAGCCAGTCATCGCTTTCCGAATCCTTCTTGATCCGGAAGATGCTGGAAAGATTGTTCGCTCCAAACAACCAGCCCCTATCT
>Ga0307434_1000822_pt1 | contig 18835 bp, 18 predicted proteins | sample SalMarWE160220MG_FD_202156 | JGI IMG/M metagenome (GOLD analysis project Ga0307434, IMG submission 202156) | Salt marsh sediment microbial communities from the Plum Island Ecosystem LTER, Massachusetts, United States - WE1603-220 | ecosystem: Environmental > Aquatic > Marine > Intertidal zone >... | reverse complement strand
CTGTGGTAATGATTCTGACATCTGTTGATTTTATACTACTGCTTTTGACGTTCATTTTGAATTAGTAACTTGTTAATTTGAAATTGAGTTGGTTGATAAATGAGGTAGTAAGCATGTTGGTTTACTCATTGCAATTACCGCTGGCTTGGTAACATAGCTTCAGATTCCGCGATTCCCTTGATCCATTCTAACGCAGATTCCATTTCCCTTATCTTCTTATGATCAGAATCAACTTCTGTGACAATTTTATCTAGTAAATTAAGCAGAATTTCATCCATTGGATCGAGCATCCACAATACTTCGAGTATATTATCGACTTTTACTAGTTCCTCTCCACTAGTTTTATAAATGCCGTTTTGCCATATTTCGAGACTTTCTGTGTTAATTAGATCCATAGAGTGACCAATGTTAATATTATGTATCTCATATGTTCTCAACACCTGACTCACAGAGTTGACTTCTCCAGTTTAAACATGGCAAATAACTTTGTTACTACTTTGTTTGCTAATGACTTTGTTCGAACAGGGAACAAGAATCTACTCAAATCACTAATAAGCGATCAGTACTACGATAGGAATTAGTAAGATACAGAGCGAGCGTGATTAGTGAGATCAGAAAAAGTAGGGTATTCAGGCACGTGTTCAAATATTCCAGACCTGGTAGTAGTCTGTGCTTTATAATGTCAGGGTGGCGTAGGGTTATCAGTGGAAGGACGAACTGGTTGATATGCATTTATTCGCTGCAAGGAAATAGCATGATTATCATCCAATGCACCGACGCCCAGACTAAGATTTCTTATAGTGATGTCAAGACTTTGTCTTTCTGTCGTATTTAACGAATATTCCCTTGACAGAATGTCTTTAACCTGTGTATCGGGATCCACGGTCTCATTTGTCCTTATAGGTACCGTGATACTGAGTGGTTTGGAAATTATTTCTGGGGGCAATTTTCCATTCATATCCTGTCTATTTATGGTGTACTCTACAAGTTGCAATACGATCTCCCTACTAGGTACCTTTAGGGCATTCACGGTATAGACAGCATCAACACTCAGTACGTTAGTACTCGGTTCACTTGTTGCTTCTCCTGAAGGTTGAGATAAGACTACCCCCGTGGAGGAGGAGGATATTGCAGCTTGGATAGATGGGTCTAGATCAATGCTTATGGTGGAGACTCCTTCAGTGAATCTATCAACACCTTCAGTAGTATTGGAATGTAGCGCAAAAGAAGGAACAAAATTCTTGCAGCTTAGGCTAAGTGAATCCCCGGGCGCTAAAGTTTGCAGTCTGTAACTTGTGTCGGCAGTAAAAGGGCTGGAAGATCCACTAGAAACTTTGTTCAATTGAATTGTTGAAGAGGGAACTGCATTCCAAAGAAAAGAGATTGAATACGGCTGTCTGTTGAAAATATTTATGTCTGAATTATAGTGTCCTGGCCTAAGAGGACCGTCTTCGCCAACAATTGTACCACAGAAATACCGGGCGTTATATTCTATACTTCCAGGACCGGTGTCCAGATTAGCCGAAGTCGAAGACGTCAATGTTTTGTTGTCTAATGTTGCAAACGCGTTGTTATGCCATCTTGTCTGATCGGAATATAAATCAATAAAAATAAATGTGCAAACAATAATTATATTTGGCAGCAAGATGATACTCACCGATGTTAACTTCGATGCAGATTCCATTGTTATTTTTGGTCTCCCATTCACAAACCCTGGCCGAATTCGACTCAATTTATTACCCTGCAGTAGTAGCACAATAAGTAACTAAAAATCTTTCGAGCTGGTATTTTATTGCACGAATTGCTATCACACGAGTGCTGTATTCGTGGTCCTCGACTACCCTTAATTGTTATGTTGTAGTTGCTATTGACAAACCATGGCCTAACGTACTTTTTTTTGTGTTGGTACTCAAGCGTCCTTCTGTTTCTATGGACAGTTCTGTCCACCCTCGCCGCATACACCCGGGTTTTCGATCACTTCACTGGGATGCGGTGGTTCATCTGACAGAGCGCGAGATACCCAGATTCTCCAGCACCTTCTAGTTCCTTACTTGATCATAACGTGGATATGATCAATCATACGGCTAGGAGGAATGCCGCCCCACCTTCATATTAGCATCTTATCCAAAGACCAATCTATGTACTACGACGTCTTGACAGCTTTCTTGGTATGCAGTGTTTTTGTTATTTGTTTGTTGTTTATTCCGAGCAGCCTTAGCGCTTCTAAAGGTATTGTTGTTGAGTCGGGCGAAGCTGTCAGTCCCAAAGACCTTGACACTAATAAATCCGTTTACAACAATAGTGACAATAATAACACGTTTGTCGTTCCTTATCTAAATCCTTTAGGAGAAGAGGAATATAGCGAGCTTAAAGAGAGAGCTAGTCTTGCAGGTGAGGAATGTGACCACATTAGAGCTACCGTCGCTTGAGAGCAAGTAACTATCTTACTGCAAAGTACAGACTAAATAATATCATTCGCTTCTCCCCTAATACCATGGTACTATTAATAGTGCGATCTAAAGAAATGCTAATCTTTCGTTCACCATCCGAATCTGATGATCCGAAAGTATCGATTAAATGAAATATTGGCGGATCATCCTTTGAGTCTACTCTTCAAGAAACTTCAGACAAGAGTATTAACCACATACAATACTGAAAAAATGTCAGTAGCAGTCTCGTTTCTACCACAATGAACGACAAAAATCGCGCTTCCGATATACTTTAGTATACTCACTTCATACATCGATACAATCAAAGATAATTCAAAGGGTTCCAAGCTCTGCCAGTTAAATTATCTACTGCAATTACATATGAGCTGAGTTATAGCTAACGTACAAATCCTAAGCGAACCAAGCATATTTTTATACGAACGAAAGCAGTTTCTTTCCTCGTCCACTTCGTACTTGAAGACACCGACCAAATTATTGAAGGATAATAACTTCCCTCCAGAAGCTGCACGAATTGATAATGATCCAAGGAAGCTTATCTTTTCAGGGCCTGTAAACTCCCTATTCCGCAACCTGTCCAAGTTGCCATCAGCCAGATCCCGGAGCAATATGAGGTCCAGTTGCACTGTGCACGATGAATGCTGTCTATCTCTAAAACTATAATACTCGAAAACTTATTTCGAGGCACCGGCTCGTCATATCTGTCTAAATGATCTACCTTTGACTCTACTGTTGATACTGTCGTTTTGGCATTATCGCAAAACGCTGCCGGTCAAGCCACATATTAATTGCTTCTTCCAGCGCTTTGCTGATGTTCCCTTTCTTCATCCCTTTGTAATAGGCAACCGCTTCCCTAAATTTAGCTTCTATTTCATCGCTGATTACGACATTCATTTTCCCCATCAGAGAACACAACATCCGGTATTACAAGCCCCCTTATCTGCTTGCCTATGCAGCGTCCCCAATACATCTCTCTATTTGGAAAGATGTCTCTATATCTCTCTATTTGGAAAGATGTCTCTATATCTCTCTATTTGGAAAGATGTCTCTGGTTTTGAAATTTCGGAGATGAACTATGCGTGCGTAAGTATGAGATATACATCGAATTTTTCCCATGTCTGCTTTATACAATGCACAGTATAGCACTATGTAGTAGTGGTTATATGAACGAATTATATTATTAAGGTATGGATACGTTTCAGGGTAAGACGTGGATGTGCGCAACCTGTGGCACGGGATTTACCAGAAGAACAAGTGCTCGGAGGCATAATGATCGACTGCATGGCAGACAGGCATTCATCATCCGACCCACCGAGTACGTAATTGGGCGACTAAGCGGACGATTGCCTTCTCCTCAAGACCCCTTGAGTTACAGACGTTCTGGAATGTACCGTTTGCATAACGAGCCACAAATGGTCGCTCACGACACGCATGCCAAGAACGACTCCTATGATTCTGCACAAAGCACCTATAGTCCTGGTCCAGGAACAGGGCCTAAATCCACCGAGAGGTGGGCCTCCACTTCAACCGACAAACTGATTCTAAACACCAAACTGAATGAACTGGCAATTCTCCTCAATAGAAATTACACGCCAAAAGATGCGAGATTATTTCTATTGGGTGTTACTATGAACGTGAATGCCGGGAAAGTTGATATCTTGGATGCATATCTGAGTCTATTCCGTACATTAGACAGACGTAGACGAACTTAGAAAAAGTACGACGCCATGGCAACTCGTTTGCATAGAACGCCCATCAAGAGATAGAGAAATAAGAATCTAATAAAGTAGGGAATTGTAAATTGGGATTCAATAGATCAGGTTTCAAACTTGGGTGGGGTTTTATCATTCTTTGGACTGTGACAAGCAAAAATTATCAAAGGATGGAGCTACTTTTCCACAATGAATTGCTAATCGAAGAAATGAATCTAACTTTTAATATTGTGCTATCCAATAGTTTTGTTAACACCTTCGTCAAGATTTCGGTCCTAATTAAGGATTCAATTCATAGCCATTAAATTTCTACATCGAAGATTAATGAAGTAACGATCAGAGTTCTAGTTCACGATCAATTTATTACCATGTCTTCTAAAATATAGTCAGGCTTAATCGCTGCTTTCTCATACACCAAATAGTCGTCATCTTCGTTCTCCTATCCTTTTTTGGTACTTTGATTAATTCTAGTTAGAGCTTTCTTCCTTCTTTCGCTAGTACCGGTTTCACGAGTATTTAATGATATGATTTCGATCAGTTTGGCTTTTTGATCGTGATCGCTAGTCTTTGCCAGCTTTGGTCTCAAAAGCCTACCGAGTCTTTGAATATATTCTCTTCCACTCCCTGTACCGCTAACTATGATGCCCAGTTTTGCGTCAGGAACATCCACTCCTTCATCCAATACTTTCGATGTAACTATGGCCAAGTAACGTCCTTCTTTGAAACCTAGTAGGACATCCTTTCTTTCCAATTTGTCTGTTCTATGAGTTATCGCAGGAATCAAAAATTCATTGGCAATTGAATAAACCAAGCTGTTGTGTTGAGTAAAAATTATAGTCTTAACACCGCCATTCTCAGCTAGAATAGTCCGCAATTCCTCTAACTTTGATTTACTGTTCAAGGCTGTATCCATTGCCTTATTTCTAGCTAGCAAGGCTTCGCGGGCTATCCTATTCTTTGTCGACATCATAATTAACCTTCTAAATGAGCCATGATAGTTCATCCGAATTCCCAGTTTCTTAAGGCATAGTTGGTACGTTCCGATGTTCTTCTCATATTCGTTCTGCTCATGAGGGGTCAATTCGACGTGCATCCTCTTGATTTCATAAGAAGCAAGATGTTTACTCTTAGCAAGCTCGGTTGGGCGGATCTCGAAGACCACCCCACCACCAACTAATTTTGGAAAGTCCATATGTAATTTATCTTCCCTTTCAATCGTTGCTGTAAGACCTAACCTGTATGGGGCTGCGAATTGTTCAGCTATAGATCTGTAGCCTGGAGCGGCCAGATGATGCACTTCATCGAATATTACAAAAGAGAATCTGTTGCCAAGACTTGGTGCTCTGATGTATGCGGAGTCATACGTAGCAACAGTAATTGCCTCTATTTCTTCGGATCCGCCACCTAGATTTCCGACGGCGGTATTTGTTACGTGGCTTGATAATACTTCAGTCCATTGATACATTAGATCTAATGTAGGTACTACTACCAGCACTGCAGAGTTGACAGTTTCAATAGATTTGATTCCTAATATCGTCTTTCCCGCACCAGTTGGAAGTACAATACAGCCTCTCATACCCACTGTTATCCATCTATTCAACGCCTTTTGCTGATAATCCCTCAACGAAACATCTTTCATTGTGAAATGAGGAGAAGGTATGAGTTCGAATACCTGGTCGGTGTATTCTATGTTGCTTTCGCGCAGATAGTGAATGATATCGTAGTAGTTTAATGCTTGTGCTCTGAGAAAATTGGTTCGAGGGTCTAGTGTAGCGAATGGGATATGCATTAGTCCCTTTATTACAATTGTCCCTCTATCATATGATAACCAAACCATATGTTTACTCTATATGAATCGAGTTCGACTAATAATGATTAAGACGTTTCTATGATGAGACTGGCCAAATAGATAGGTTCAAACTTTTTGTCACTAGCGATATTTCACTCTCAGCCAGGACCGAGTCAGACTAGACTGTCTATCATCTGAGTAGCATGTGAACTATTAAACATCCTTTTTTTATAGGGATCCCATAGTTTGAAAATAGAAAATAATTTCACCCAGTAATGCGAAAAAGTTTATACCAATCATATTTCAGCTAAAATAAATGCCTTGATTTCTAGATACCAGCTGCTACTATACTGAGGAGCATCTCGTGAAACAGCACCCGACAGTGTTGGTGTGGCTGTCATAAATACGTGATACAACTATGGGCAGATATTACGCATTCTTGAGGCACATACTAGAGGTGCTGTTCAAAAATGGAATACAAGTGGCTGAAATTTATAGGGCACATGCATTCGAAAAACATTTCTGGGATTTCATCAGAGAAAAGACAGCTGAAATTGGCGAGGGAAGGGCAACAATGTCTAGTCCAGTAACAGTCACCCCCTGAGTGTGAATACAGAAATAAAGATAGCGAGCAGATAATGCGGCTGGGCATTCCATATTTGTAAATCTTTAATACTTTTTTGTATACAGACCTAACACCTGGGCCAGTCTAACTTGAGATCAAGATTCTGAATTGTAATTGTGTGCGAACTAAAGGATAGCTAATGTTGTAAATTGCAATTACGAAACCACAATATGTCGGACGGATTAATTGAATTATTCTTCCTCAAGAAAACCAAGTGTCACTACTACTTGCTTACTCGGCTTAGCAAAGGACAACTAGCCTATATTAATAGTGGAACCATCCATGGGTCCGAGAGATCTCATCTTTAGGAGGGCTACAGATACTGGAAACCCTGTTGCTTTTCTGGTGGACAAGGAATGGGGCGGATAATTCATAAGTTTAAATGCATTGACTTTAGAAATTAGGAAATATGATTCAAACAAAAATTGTTTCCTATTTTCCTTGTCGAGCTTCAGCAAACCTCAAATTGGGCGCTTCGGTGCGAAATCATCTTAAGTAACAGACGGCTCCTTTTTATTGGCAAATATCAACCCGATCAAAACCAGCTGTGTAAGCAAGCCATTTATTGTTTCAGCCGTGATCATTCTCTTTGCAGGTTCATTCTTGGGCGCAGCATGGATGATGACGATATTTAATTTCGGCTTACCTTCTTGGTTTGGTCAATTATTCCAACAACACAGAATTTTTCAGATCGACGGATTTCTGACCTTACTCATAATGGGTGTGGGGTACATGATAGTTCCAAGATTTAGAAACGTCTCACTCCCGTCTGTAAAATATGCGTACCTTTCTTTTCTCTTTGTGATTGTCTCTTTAATCTTTCAGGTGGTAACTCCGCCACAACCTTCGATACTAACAGATGACAAGTTTTTTTTGGTGATCACAATCCTGAGACTTTCTGGAATAGCGATCTTTGCAATTATCATTTTCTTGATGCTGAAGATCAGACCAAAACGATTAAGACTATCTGACTATTTCATTGCGCTATCTACCATGACATTGCTGACTATGAATATGATCGAGCTTGCACAGATGTTTGATATCATTGACTCGGAGGAAGAGCTCACAAAGCCAAAATCATAATTAAGTCACATCGAATTATGGTTACTGTTCCCTATAATCATGATATTTGGAATTGAATATAAGACCCTTCCATCATTTCTTGGATTCATTAGACCACGAGGTACCATAGGTCTTTTTTCATTTATCCTAATTTCAAGCTGTGTCATCATAGGTTTACTTAGTATATTGTTTGATTCAGAATTAGTGATGCTTCAATCGAGCTTCAATATTTTATTTTTTACGTCGGTTATTGCCTTTACATTATCAATTTACGCATTTGGCGGATTCGATAATTCGGACATCATCCGTCTTGTCCAAGGAGAAAAAAAAGTAAGATATAATCTTACAATTCTGCACATAAAAATTTCATTTTTGCTGCTCCTGTCGGGCATCTTTGCGGCAATACTTTTTGCTATCACCTATGGACCGGATCGTGAAGTATATCGATTTGCCTTATATGACCTTGCAATACATACAATTGCAATAGGGTTTATCGGCATTACTATTTCGTTATATCTTCCCCTTATGCTTCCGCCAATCATCGGGAAAACGCTCAAATTTACTAACCTTAATAAAATACCACTATTCCTAATCGTCTTATCATTAGGCATACGTGCATTAGGGGACTTATTTCTTGCTCAAGGAAATTCGCAATTTTCATCGCTGCTTATGTTCAAAATATTGAATTTTTCGGTAGGATTTTCGGGCTGGCTTGTGGTAATTGCGCTGTTCGTGTTCGTCATTACGTTGCAGAGATCGATGAAATAATCACGTTCCTATTCAATGCAATTCTACCCACATTTCATTTATGATACATGCAGCTCCCGGCTACAGACAGAAGGCCCAGACTCGAGTAAGTCCAGAAGATGGCACAAAGCTCTGCTATGGATCCTGAAAACTGCAGGTTCATTTCACGCTTGTGTCTTGAATATTCGAATGTTGAGGGTTAGAAATACCCTCTTTCAGTATATAGAGGCAAGAGGTGAGGCAAACTAACCGCCATAACGGACAAAAGGATGAGTAATTAACATTCAATTAACATTGAATTAGTTTGTCAGAACTCAGAATCTCCGAATACCATGCGTCATAGGATGTATTAGCCTTTGATGTTCAGAAGAGTATAATGAACATATGTCTTAAATTGACATTCAGACACTGACTTTATGACATAATTGTCAACATATAAATATCAGAATGCGTCACTACCTTCACATGCACAATCATCTCTGGAGTATCGTAATAGCCATTTTGGCGACCTCTCTGGTTTTTGGGATAGCCTCACCACAAGCAATAGCCCAAAGGTCAAATGAAAACTCGAATGACACTGACAGCACTAATTCATCATTATCGTCATCATTATCACCTTCAGAGGCTTTGACACTGCCAGAAATTTTTAACAAGACCGAAAGCTCTGTAGTACAAATAACTAGTAAGAGTCCTATTAGTAGTAGCCTTGTAATAAGGAATGGAGAACAGGTCCCACAGGATGATGTCGCTTTAGGTTCAGGGTTTGTATATGATCAGGAAGGGCACATCATCACCAACCATCATGTGATTTCTGATCCTAATAGTATCGAAGTTACATTTGTGGATGGAGATTCCTATTCAGCTAAGGTAATTGGAGAGGATCCTTATTCAGATATTGCTGTGTTACAAATAACTGATGATGGCTTTCAAAAGCAAGTTCCGCCTCTAAAAGCTGCAAATTCATCAGCATTGCAGGTAGGAGAACAAGTTATTGCGATTGGTAATCCATTCGGTCTTAGTGGAACTTTGACTTCTGGGGTCATAAGTCAGATGGGACGAGTTTTGCCAAATGACATCACCGGATATTCAATATCCAACATAATTCAGACTGATGCGGCAATAAACCCGGGTAATTCGGGTGGACCGTTGCTCAATTCTAAGGGAGAAATAGTAGGTATGAACACAGCTATCTTCTCAAATACGGGAGTTTATTCAGGAGTGGGATTTGCAATTCCGTCAAATATGGTTCAAAAAGTAGTAGCGTCGTTATTGAAAAACGGTTCTTACAATCATCCCTATATGGGTATCTCCGGAATCACTCTATCTCCTGAAATCTCAAATGCATCAAATTTGAATGATACAAAGGGTATTCTCGTCGTAGACATCACAGCTGATAGTCCTGCTGATAAAGCCGGAATACGCGGAGGAGATGTACTTACATCTGTGGATGGACACGACATTAGATTAGGAGGAGATGTAATTGTAGCAGTCGACAACCAAAGTGTTAGAGCCATGGAAGACTTCCTTACTTATTTAGAAGAACAAAAGGCGGTAGGTGACAATATTGAATTATCAGTTATTAGGGACGGAAAGACCGAACAGATCGATTTGACGCTTGCTGCTAGACCTAGCCAGAGAGCTGAGGACAAGTCCCAACTAAATCAAGGACCTGAACAGCAACAGCGGAGACCTGCTTTGGGAATAAATGGCATTAATATGACACCAGAATTGGCTGAAAGAATGAATCAAACACAATCACAAAAGGGCTTCCTCATAGAAGATATAATCGCAGGCGGACCAGCCGATTTGGCCGGGATTAGAGGGGGATACAAAGTTGCCAACGTTAATGGTAGCGATATTAATCTTGGGGGAGATATTGTTGTAGGGATAGATGAAAGGAATGTCAACACAATCCATGATATCCAGTCTTACTTGGACACTAAAAAAGTTGGGGACAACGTACAAATTAAGATAATCAGAGACAGCCAAGAAATTACCGTCCCATTGAAATTGGGAACGCTCGAAGGCGATCAGGCACTTCGCGAACAGGCACCTCTTGGACAGTTGCCACAATTACCGTTTTCACAGGAGGGACCGTTCGGCGGTGATCTGTTAGATGACATGTACAATCAATGTGTCGAAGGTGCAGGGAAGGAAGTATGTGATCAACTATTCGGTAAATAAAGTATGAACTAGCTGACAACCTTGTTGAGGTAAAAAGCAGTTTGAACATAAGATACAGAATGAAACAAGCGTTGAATAAGAGCCATTCATCCGAATGAGGTTCACTTTTATTTTTTGAAATTCTCACTAAGTCCATCATACCTTAGTGTCAATATTCTTATTTGCTTCCTGACAGCAGGAGTGTAACCCATGTTCATGAGCTAGCTCCTAGTATGCACGCTCCAATATTAGATGTAAAATCAACATATCTGTTTCCATCTACGTCGTCTATTGTGCAACCGCAACCGTTCGCAATAACAAGAGGATAGCTATAGGCGATAGGTTAAATCTTTCACACTCCTAGCGCATCAAGTCTACTTCAATTCCATATATTTCAAAAAAATGGATTTTTTTGAATTTTATAATTTTCAAATGTCACAATATCAGTTCCATTCTAATTTGTGATAAATAAAGGGTATTGTCTCCTAGTGGTAGTACAATGCATCACATGTTTACAACATTGATATACTATCTTTAGCCATTAAAATTTACTTGAGTACTCCAAACATCGGAATTGCAATATGGATAATTAATAATACCTGCATTGGTTCTATTGCAGTTATCTGCGAATTCTGTTTATATTCATTTTTTCACTCTGTTACATATCGGTTTCGCTGAATCGTTCATTTCTTCTGAAGATGTTATCGACCAAGGTTTCGTTGATTATCTCATTTAATAGATAGCAGGATTTGTGAGATCAATGGCGTCTTCGTAGCAAATAGTTGGAAATCAAAACAAAACCCAGAACAGAGAAGGTAACAATAATCAAAAGCCGCTATCCATCAAGAATTCCTGAGTAACTTCTTTAGACGGAGTTTGTGACAACTGGGAATCTCTGGTCTTAGCATTGATTAGCTGCACATTTGCAATATCTTTTCCAAATGATGATCCTACTTTAATCTCAGTTTTGCCCGAAAGATATGCATTATCATTTCTATGTTCCAACATCACATCATTTAGCGGAATTACCAGCATATTTATCTGTATAATTTTGTCGGTATCATTATGCATATGCATACCAATCAACGCTTCCTCAAACATTGCTGTTTCTGATTCTGCAGTATATACCTCAGTTTCCTTGTACCTACAAATTGCCCCATGTTCAGGGGTTCCGTATAATATGTACTGTTGTTTACACAATGAAATACAATCAATTAACAGTATACCCTTCTTATGTGATTCCTTAAATATTCCTATCTCTATGGGCATTTTCGCGTAAAAATCTAATTTCTGATGTGGATCTACCACAAAGGGAGACTTGAATTTCAAATATAAATGCCTGCTCAAGTCTGGAGTAGAGTAAAGTGGAACTGCCGGAAAGATACATACATTTACCGAAGGAGAGCTGGATGTAAGTAATTTATCCACCACAACTTCGTTATTTAAATATCGTTTATATCTAAATAAATGATTTCCAGACTTGATACTCTCTCCCTCAGGTGTCAATGAGATCTTATGATCGCGGAAGTTAAAAAGAGTGAAATCTTTATTATTACTACTATCACTATTACTATTATCAGCAAGGGTATCTAGAAATGGAAAAGAATGACAACCGTATACCCCTTTCCTATTGCTGGTCTCCAACATATTAGATGCTCATGTATACTCGCATTAGAACTTGTATTATTACCTTTGATATATTCATGTGCCAGCAACCCTGTTCCCATCGGCGATTTGTAGGATACGGCGCGGAAGCGGAATCTTGATATTGTTATCATTTAAGTGCTTTTTTATTTGATTGATAAGTTGCATCTGTACTTGAAACATTACACTAGATGGAACCCAACACCATATATTGATATTTATAGCGTACTCTCCAACGCTTGCTGCATAAACATTTGGGGTAGGCTCAACCAACACCAGAGGAGTATCAGCTAGTAAATTGGTTATAACTTTAATTGCCTTATCTAAATCTTCATCATACCCCACCCCAATGGTTATCTGAATTCTTCTAGCTATAGTAGCAGAGTAGTTATGTATCTCAGACGAAAATACATCCGTATTTGGAAGCGTCACATATGTGCCGTCAAATATTCTGATTCGAGAAGTTAAAACACCTATAGTTACAACCACACCAGATACATCAGGGAGTTTCCCTGTGATCAAGACAGGGTCACCTACTTTGAGGGGCTTATCCATGTACAGGAAGATACCCGAGATCAAATTAGAGAATAAAGATTGTGTTGCAAAACCGATTACTATGCCTGCGAAACCCCCTGCGAGAAATAATCCAGTCAGATCTATTCCGGATTGAGCAAGCGCAGAAATCACGGTGATTGCAATGATTCCATAATAGACTAACAGAGTTAGCTTCTTACTATAATCTGTTGGTAAGTTACCTTTTGCGTATTTGGAGGTTAATGATTTTGCAACATATGCGACTATGAAACCTACAATCAGTGTAATTATGGTTTGCAGCAATGTAAGCGTTGCAATTTGTTGTCCAAAAATGGTAATCGATTGAGGAATTGTAAGCAAGGCAAACATGATTTTATATAATTATGAAGAGGCATTAAATATTTCGGACAGTTCTTTAGTATTAAATTGAATAATGGAATCAGGAAGAAGAGCTTGAAACAATTGAAAAATTGAACATGTCAGTATCCTGAACAAGACGGTGAAGGATGCCATTTTCTGTAGCCAGGATTTTGTAATCATAAGGGAATGATCTAGAATCATTGGCGTCAGGTAACCGAATTGGAGAACCTGAAATGGGATCGAAACGCCTTGCTTTGTCAAGTTGTCGACATCCTTGTAGGGGTATTTGGCTGATCCTACTGTGTTGTTTCCACTTGCTGCTGCAGACACTATTTTACCCTCCAGCAGACTCTATTTTAGATAGATGAAATATATGAAATAATTTATGAAAAATGATCCTTGCAATTCAGCAAAAATATGATAAGAGCTGGATCAACAAAAGCAAATAAAGTATCACGAGTTACACAGCGGTGTAAATTTCAAGGCTCTATATTCCAATCACACTCACCTAATCCTGGCTTTCCCTCGACCGTTCTAACCTCTGCCTTACACTCTCCCGAGGAGGTTAGCTGCTTGCAATCCTCAGTCCCATCACAAGCATAAGGTAATACAGGTTCACCAACTAGACTAGCGATTGATTGTGAAGGAGTTGAAGACGATGACGTTAGACTGGAATTTAAGCTGCTCTTCGTACCGTTGTCCGAAAGAAGCCCACTACTAGATTCAGTTTGAATTATGCCATTTCCATTCCCTTCTTCTCGTTTGGACAAGGAGCTAGCAGCTGAGGGACTTTGAGTCGAAATTGTGTTACCTCCGTCGCTAAGTACGCATATATTACCTTGCTCCACCCAGACCTGACCCACTTCACTACAATCAGAAACACATCTTCCAGTCTGAGTATTCCGATACATAGACGGTGTTGCCGATCCGCAATTGTCCCATTCACATTGGTTAGTGGATCCTACGTTGTGTTGACTCGGAGGACATCGCTCAGAAGTCACGCCCACGCCAAGTCCCCGTTGATCTTCTGGCCCCTCGTCCTGACTTCCTCCAATTTGCTGAGCAAAGGTATCATTTAGAAATAAGTGATTAACGGATAGTACGAGAGAAAATGAATATGTCAACAATGAAGCCGATATACCGATAACTGAGATGACGACGAAGATGCGTGAATCATATCAATAGCGAGAACATTATTAATAAAAACCTTCTGCGGAATTCGATAACAGTTAGCCGGAGGTAAAGTATGGTCCTATAATTCCCAGTATTCCTCAGATTTTATCTCTTCCTTCCCAGACCAGATCCTCTATCAGTGTTCATCTTCGCTATCACTGTTGTTGTTGTCATCCTCATTATTTGTATCTGATTGTTGATCATTATCTTCATCATCCGTCGCATCTCCAACAGGAGGCGGAGTCGTGTCCGGAGAGGAAAGCGGAACAGATGGAATAGTACCCGCTGATGCAGACATATCCAAGTCAGCAGTAGGTAGTATCTTAAAGATCTTGCCTTGTCCCAAGGATACCACGTACATATATCCGTCAAATGGACTCACTTCAATATCTGATATGCCTGCAAAGCCGGTAGCAAAAAGTATGCCTTCTGAGGCAGCTTCCCCGTCTGTATCGGCTACTCTATCATTTAGTGATTCAGGAAGTAAAAGGTCTGTCCTCTCCTGATTAAGTTTGAAATGATAAATGTACCCATTATGTATGTCTCCTAAAAATAGTTCATTCTGATAACCAGCACCATATTTAGTTGAATCTAGGAATTTGACTGCGGTCGGACCGATTGTATGGAGGAAAGTCAGTTTTGGAGGATGGTATTGACCTCTACCTTCGAAATCGAAAAGCCCTTCAGGTTGATCAGAGGCAACAGAACCCTCGTCTTCTCTAGGATCTCCTCCTCCGCGTTCCCAGATTCCCTGTATTTCATTCCAACCGCCATTGAAGCCAGGTTCTACAAGGTTTATCTCATCACCGTATCCAGGCCCATTCTCAGAATCCCAAAGATTTCCTGTAACCGGATCAAAATCAATTCCGAAACTATTGCGTATGCCATAAGCATAGTACAAGTTGAGAGGATAATCATCTCCCAGGATATAGGTTCCAGTACTTGGGTTTACAACTGGTTCACCTTCTTGAGTTACTCGCAATATTCCTCCGGACCCATCAGCGGGAAGTTCCTCCTTGTTCTGTGATTGTGTGGTTCCTCCAGTTACCTTGTCTGTGTCTCCAATTGGAATATACAGGTTATTATCAGGGCCAATTGTGATTGCGCCCCCGTTGTGTCGAGGACCAGGAACTGCAGGTAGATCCAGTAGCAGTTTAGGGTTAACCAGTTTAGCAGATGAAGAAGAACTTGCCGACTGCAGTTCATATCTATATAGTCGATTTCCTACTGGATCACCTCCGTCCTCTCCCTGTGCTTCAGTATAGTACAGAAAGACGTATGTCTTACCTGTCTCATTGTCTAGTGAAATGGCAATTCCGCACATGCATCTTTCGACCTCTGTTGCGACGTTGACATCCAACAAAGGTTCAGATTGTACTACCCCATCGATAACCCTCATCACAGTCCCCTTATCTTTTTCCAAGACCAGAATGTCATTTTGAGACAGGAAGGCCATGGTAGTAGGTAGGGCTAGGCCCTCGGCCACCACTTCAGAAGTAAAGCCGGGCTGATTAAAGACGGGATTGCCTATGTCGTCAGAATATCTTAGAGGAAATTCAGGCTCAGACTGAGCAAAAACAAACGCAGGTTGCAACGATAACGAGTATGATGTGGGGAGGATGTTAGAACCTTGTAATGCGATTGCAAGACAAAATGCAATTACCGTTGGTATAATCAAATTTATGCTACTAGCTCTTGCACTTATACTCTTCTTGATCAAACTAACAAATTTCTTCGTACTGTTAAGATCTTATAATGATTGCGGCAATATTTTCTGATTGAATACACGCTAAGTGTCAACTCGAAAATTAAAGGGTAGGGAGAATATAGAAATACGATGCGACAGCGGCTGACATGAGGCGCCTTACATCGATTAAGAGTAGAGATCAACAAAGGTACCCAGCACTTTCCTTCAACAATAAATCTACTACCTTTTCATTGCTACCCGGCCCTGTTCATCTGCCTTATCGTAAGATCCATGTTATGCATATCTGATTTTTGCGCACATCGATAAGTGTACCTCCCTTGAGATTTACCTTCTTCACGGTGTGAATTTCGATTTGTGATCCAGTAGGCAATGGTATTGCAATCTTATATTAAAAATATTTGATTTGATTTTGCTTATGGCACATCGGATGCAATCAATAAATTGGGAGAGAACAAAAGTACACGAGAGACAAGGTGATTAGGTCATCATCTGCAATAAAGACTTGGCTACCGCTAAGCCTTGCAGCTGGTGCAATAACCTTTTTGATTATATCTGTTCTTACTTCAATTCCTCTTGAGAGGGCTATTGTAGGTTCTGCATTAACAGCAATATTGGTCTTTAGTGGGATGTTATTCCGTTCATTTGGTAAGGAGAAGGATCGGTACGATCGCTAGCAGAAATTATTTTGGGAAGTTTAGAAATCACCGCTGACTATGTTTTATCATTTTTATGTACATCATGTGTTATCGTGGCTGTTTCATTGGATCAGAACTGAATTAGATCTTTTGTCAACCATTTACCTTACTATAGTAGGGTTTCAGCGGAATAAAGTGAAATATGAAATTGACGTGTCGGACAAGAATAAGACATAAATGAGGTCACAATACTAGCACCCACAACAAGAAATAGTCCGAAGTTTACAAAGCCAGACGGACTTTTAAAAACTTTCGGCATGCGGAACGCGTTTGAATACGACATATTAAATGCGAAGAAATATACAATTCTACTCAACATTTCTAAAAATTCAATGTTGATGACTAGGCTAACTGGAAACTTAAGTCTGTATAAACCTTGCACCACTCGTCTGGTATGTCAATCCTCAGCTATAGAGGTGAGGAATAAATATTTCATGACCTCAACATTCAATTTTACCTGTTACCCGTAGGTAAGCTTGAGGCAAATGGATGGATAAAATTAGATTCACAAGACTTGTTGCAGGTATTGTGGTCGCGGTGCTCTTTTTTGCTGCATTTATGTTCTCCTACGCTCTGCCTGCTTCCGGTCCTAGAGTACCGTGGCAATTTTACAGCATCGCAGGGATCTTCGCTATTACAGCGCTGATTCTTGCGATTCTGGCATTTGATAAAGAACTATACCGGAGAGAGTAGCGGACTCTAGATAAGCGCATGCAATTATCCTCCGCGGTACTTTTGTCTCTTAGAATGATCGAGTATTACCAATGTGGAAGGGGTTTTGGACGCTTCTACATTGCACTGGATCAACAACCGGATCATAGTGCTTCTGTGGACATCATGACGAACCACAACAAATCAAAAACCGAGACTAAACCTTTCTTGCATATCCCCATTTCGTAGAAAGCGTATTTCTATACACCATATTCGATTTTTATCGAGAGTTCTGAATAATTGCTCCTGAAGAAATATTTGCAAGTGTTGAAGTTAATCAGCGATCCTTCTAAACAGTAATGGCAATTAAGCTACATTTGATTGAGTTACAATAATGGTTGACGAGAAGCGCTTGAAATCAACCCGCATAATTTGATCTGAATGTCTAATTTTAGCTGCATGCGACCTATAATAGTTATAAATCATTGGTGGTAATTATATAATATGATCCCATCACATGACAAGCATATTAATAATCGATCAAGCCAAAAGGAGGTAATCGTCAGATTTAACGGAGTACTACCTGATAAGAGCCGCTTGGGTAATCAAGAGACTTCCGAAAGATATGCAGAGATAATGAAATCTGGTAAAGAAACCAATACGTCATGTTCGATAATTATACGTGATAGCAGACAAGATACTCCAGAATCAGGTTTTCATATCCTCTTCGATCTTGGAGAGGGAGTAATTAGTAGTGTTGAAAAAGGACTTTCGGAACTTGGAATTGACAAGTATCGGGTGGAGAAAAATCAAGGTCTCCCGTTGCAATCTAGGCCTACTATAGGTTCTCCAATGCTATTGTCCTCAGGCACCTCTGAAAGTCAAAGTTCAGTACTGCAGGAAAAAGCAGCTCATCTTTTTGATGCTTTACTAATTTCCCATCCTCACGAAGATCATATAAAAGACCTTGCCAGCCTTGTTCGACGACAAACCTCGGTAGGAGATCAGACGGGAATTAACAAGATTAGAGTTTATTGTACCCGACCTTGTGAAGAACACATAATGAACTATTTGTTGTCTCATGCTTCTATGACAAAGAAAGATATTGAGAATTCCATAGACTTTCAATTTGTAACTCCCAACGAAGCTTTTGATGTCGGGCCATGTTCTATAATGGCTATTCAAGCCTACCACGGGGGGGAGTGGGCGACTGATGGCGCCGTTATCTACGTCGTGAACACTCTGAATACAAAGATAATATTGGGATGGGATTTTTTGTCCCTTCCAGGACAGGACGAAAATGTACTTTGGAATCCAGATCTACTAATCCTTGGGACTGAAACTTATAACCAGCACCCCGAAACCGGAATGATCTCGGTTACAGACGCGTATGATCTTGTCAGGAGATGGAACGCAAAAGAATGTTACATAGTGCATTACGGCGGACTTAGCGATTTTGATGAAGGTCGGAATCAGTGGTTTAGAGGACCCGTAAAACCAATGTCTTCAGCGGAACTTCAGAGCA
>Ga0307434_1000821_pt1 | contig 18864 bp, 13 predicted proteins | sample SalMarWE160220MG_FD_202156 | JGI IMG/M metagenome (GOLD analysis project Ga0307434, IMG submission 202156) | Salt marsh sediment microbial communities from the Plum Island Ecosystem LTER, Massachusetts, United States - WE1603-220 | ecosystem: Environmental > Aquatic > Marine > Intertidal zone >... | reverse complement strand
GTCTTTGGCCGCGGTTGGATCCATAAATCAGCTTTCGAAGCTAATTCCGTTTTTCTAGGATCGATAACAATGAGTTTCGTTCCCTTGCGGGCTAAGGCTCGTTCTAACCTTATATAATTGGGATTATGAGTAAAGGCTATATTCGCCCCCCACATGAGAAGACACGCCGGAGGATAATCTAGGTCTGGGGTGTAATCTGTTCCCGTCTCAACATTGAGGCCCGTGGTAATATTCGAACCCATGCGCCTTGGCGAGGAACAAACATGTCTCGTGTCGCACAAGTTCGGGGTGCCGAATACATTGCACAGCCTCAGCATATAGGCTTCGTATCCCTTAGGGTCTCCGTTGCTAAAGACTACCGATTCTGCTCCATAGCTGTCTTTCGCACGGTTCATTGTCCCAGCTATTGTATCTAAGGCTTCATCCCATGAAATCCTTTGCCATTTGCCTTCACCCCTGGCCCCTGTCCTTTTTATGGGGTATTTGAGGCGAGCTGGATGATAGAGACGCTCCACTGCAGCCGGGCCTTTTATGCACAGGTTCCCCCTATTCACAGGGCAGTCTGGATCGCCTTCAACCTTGGTCACTTGTCCATTGCGAATATGTACAAGCACCCCACACAAACGATAGCACATATTACACGTGCTCTTCACTACTTCTTCCGGTGTTGCCTTATCCATATGCTTCCTTTTCGAAATTTATCCTAATCATACAATCCCATTTATTGCACCTGCTCGCACGTATTTCTTCCGCGGCTCCCAATCTATGCTGCGCACAGTGCTATTTCCCCTGCTTTTGCACACTGCAGGCTTAGGCCGCTCTTTCTAGGATATACACCGCATTCATGTCGCCGTCGACCTTTATGCGATCACCAGTTTTTATCTTCTTCGTTGCCTCCCTGGTGCCTATAACGGCTGGGACTCCGTATTCTCGAGCTACCAGCACGGCATGGGATAAACTGCCGCCGGCATTGGTTACCACACCGCCGACTATACTGAACGCAGGCGTCCAGGGGACGCTTGTAGCCACGGTGACCAGTATCTCGCCCGGCTGTAATTGCTCCAAATCCCTTTCATTGAGTATAACATGGGCAATCCCTTCAATGACGCCCGGGGATGTAGTGGCGCCATAGAGGTCGGCATTTAACTCGGCCTTGACCTTGGGCGCTGCAGATATAACGCTGGCACGACGCACTGCCATCGGAGGTAACTTTGCCATGTCCCCATAAAAAAGCTTAGGCTCGATTTTGTTGTAACTCTCCCATTCTTCTTTGTGTGCCTTGACATAGGGACGGAGGTTGACCCTATCCATTACTATTAAAGCCTTTCTCATTTCGTCAGGGAACAGGAAGAAGATATCATCCCGCTCGTCAATAACGCCATTTTGTGCAAAGCGTCTCCCTATTTCCAGAAATACGTGCCGTCCGATGGCTGCTGCCTGCTGATCAAGATACCAATTATGCTCTTCGCTGAACACGCTTGCTTTCTGTGCCATCCGCATCAGTCTCTCAAAGAAGTCTTTTTGTCCCGCAGGCACTTTTGCCAGCACTTCCTTCTCCGTCTCCACCCGCTCTTTTGCTAATTGCTCTCGCTGAGCATCAAGGGCAAAGGCCCCACCTTTAGCCATCGCCTGCTTTATATCACGTAGTGGCAGGCTGGGGTCCTCAATCCAACTCGGGCTACATATATCCCACATATCGGTATTCCTCCAGCCCTCAACTTTCAGCCATTCAAGAAATTCACTAAGCCACTTCCTTCCGGCATCACTTTCCTCAAGCGTAGCCAGCAGCTCTTTATTATCCTTTGTGCTCATAAAGAGGTCACCAAGTCCTAATTCCTGTGCCTTGTCGCCAAATTGCCACAGGTCTCTGTTGACTTGAAAGAGCCGGTTGGGAAAGCCGGAGCACAGAGCTTTGAACTTGGGATCTTCTATGTCCATGCCGAGCAGCTCCTTGCAGACCTCGGCAAATCGGATATAAATACCAAACGTGGGCTCCATCCAGTAAAAGTGCAGTGGCCGCCATCCATAATGGATGCGATTAATGAAGTCCTCGAGGTGTTCCCAAAGCTCGACATTGCTCGCCCCCTGACGGTCAAAAGCCCTGAAGTGCTCGACGATTGGCATCCATTTTGACATATCCTTCTGCCATGCACCATCCCAATCCGTGAGCATCGGCTTCACTTTTTCTGCAAACACTTTCTCGCGCTGTGGGATCTCCTCCGGCCTTGTTACTATAATGGTAAAGTAAATATAGCCATCTATGATTCTCCAATCTGTGCCTTGGGTCTCGGGCATGGATATCTGTTCCGATCCCCACTCGGCGCCCATAGTGACACCGTCACACCAGAGCATGGCATTGAGCGGACGTGTAGGTTTCGGGAAATGGGTTAGATCAGCCATCCATACTCCATAAGACTCTATATCCTTCACTGGATCAAACTCATACCGATTCAAACCGTAACAAGCTGCCATTTTCTCCTCCTTGCCGTATTAACGGCTGTTATTTTTAAAATTCCTGTTTGCTAGCGTCAAAATTAGAGTCCTTCAAATGAGTAAAAGCACAACCTTAAGCACCTTCGCTCACAGGTTGAAAGTCGCTCTTATCATTTCATCTATGACTTTTGATGTGGAACTCGGCATTTCTTTGGCTTTTATCCCTGCAACAGGGCGTGTCTGGAGCAGAAAAATGTTGTCTGGAAAGGGTAAGTCATCACTGATAGCCCACTCCATATCCTGGGGCACGCCGAAGTGCGCCTCCAATATCTTAGCCAATTCTGCTACCCTTATCACCTCGTCATCGGTCAAACAGGAAATGAGTTTTTTATCAGGTGGGATTTCTTTTTCCACAGCCCCTTTATCTGTGGCTACCACCTGCATCTCTTTGTCACCAATTACTTTTTCTATTACCTGTAAGGTATTTTTGTCTAAAATATATTTGTCCGGTATCAAAGTTCCACTGACTACACTCTCCCCCAGACCCCAGTTACCCTCAACCATTATCTTAGAGGGGTCGCCTGACACCGGATCGCAGGTGAAGCCAACACCAGCAGATCGTGCATTTACCAATTCCAGCACACAGACACCTATGGGAATAGAGTCCTCTACCGGCAGCCCCTTATGATCGAGGGCAGCCAAAGTCCGCGTATTATATATGCTCGACCAGACCTTCATTATTTTCTTTACAACCTCGTCCTTCCCCCTCACGTTGAGATAGGTTTCATACTGTCCGGGATGGCTTATGGTACCGGCAGACCTCACGGAAACAGCAACCTCTGAACCGCATCGGTCACACAAGAGCTCATAATATGACCGTATGGTATCTCGCATATCTTGGGGCATTTCCTTGGACTCTACAATCTGGCGCAGCCCCCTGCTCGCCTCCTCATACTGCTTAAGCCCGTGCACCGTACCCCCAAACTTGGCGAGGAATTGCCTTATTTCCTGGTCTGAGTTTGTTTCCCTGAGAAATCTTTCTTCAGATTTTACTGAAAGACTGAAGCCGCGGGGTACAGGCAATCCCATCTTGGTCATTTCGCCTAAATTGGCGCACTTTTTGCCCACTATTTCTTTATACTCTTGCCCTATCTCTTCAAACCAAAATATCCACTGTTCAGACATTGTTATCCTCTCCTTCGTAGAGATTATCCTGGGTGTTATGGAATTATTGAATTGATAATCATCCCCTTACCCCCTCAAGGGTAAATCTTGAAAATGATTGTCCCCTAGGTCGAATACGCTTTTGGTTTATACCTGCTATTATATACAAGACAAGCAAGAATAATATCAAACTAAAAAATATAAAGCTTTAGTTGAAATCAATTCAAGTATAATGAAATAAACCTAACTTTTCAACAAATTGCGCTAGGGGTATCGCGTGGAACGCGGCTCAAAGATGCATGAGATGCTTATACTACCAGAACATATGCTTCATCATGGAAATGCGTTTTTATGCCTCGATATTTGAGCTTATGGAGAAGCGGCCATCTTTGTGGATTGGCTGTGGAGATTGGTCAAATGCGGGGAGGTCTACCTCTATAGCTACCAGACAGTCTCTGAGGCTCGCACTGGCCTTGCCAGATACTTTTTCTTCTACAATACGGAGCGACTCCATGAGTCTTTGGGGTATCAGACCCTGTATGAGGTATATGCCAAAGAACGAGGAACCAATAACCCTATGGAGGCTTCAGCAGTACACCTTAATTAACCCTATTTTTTGTCTAGACAATGGGGAGTATCTCAGTTTTCCGCTACCCCGCTTTGTACTGAATCGATAGCAGAATTCATCGCAATGGTTCCAGATCTTAACGAGTCGAAAAAATCAGCCGTACGGATGTAGGGGGGTAAATCAAGAGCTGCGGCTACAATACTTGCTGCCAATTTTTCTTTATAAGGAGAAGTTGTCGTAGCCAAAAATAAGCCATCCACCTTTTCTATTTCTTTTCCTTCCAAACAATCACGAGCAGCCGCCACCGCTATCGTGATTATATCCTCGTCAAAATTGCAAACAGCCTTTTCTCCTCCCATGCTGACAGTTCCCCATGATCTTGCAATTTCGTCACGATCTCACTTATAGAGTGGTGTGTAAAAACCATATGAAGTGATACCAACCATTTTAACCTCCATTATTCCATCGATTGTCACCTGAACTCACAATAGGATCTACATGAGAATCTACATAGATGAAGTCATTTGGAACTTAACAACGAAGCTTCTTATATTTACGCCGGTCTTGAGCACAATGGGCTTACATTCCATTTTCTAAATATAAATGACCGCCTTCCCAATGGACTCATCTTTCAGGGCCTCGTAGCTAGCTTTGCCTTTAGCTATTTCGAGATCGCCTTTCTTGAAAAAGTCGGGAAGGGAGAGGGTCATTTCGTTCGAGACAATTGCCTGTCACATAGAGCTGCTCACAAATCCGTATCGTACCTTCCGACATTATATCGATAATCCTATTTTCTTGGCCGGTCTCTCCCAAAGAGAGTATTTCTTTCATGTCGCTCCTGCCAGCCCTGGCGACTTCTTCCCGGGGATAATTGGGAGGAAAAACTAGTTTACCTAGAACTCCGGTACCCATATCAATGGTAATAACCGATAATCGTTCCCCTCAATTAAGTTCTTTATGTAAAGAGATTCATCACCCTTCGTATCGAGGGTTCCGATAAGAACAATGCTTTTCCCCATCTACCTTCTCCCATACAAGCGGTCGAGTTTATCCTTAAATTCTCTTTCAGGATTTGCAATCCGAAGCAAAAGATCATCATCGGAGAGCTGGGGCTCAAGTTTCCGTAGATCTTGTACCGTTATTTCCGCAGGCTTCCAGTTTACCCACTTTTTGGCTTTGGGTGAGCCCAATATTTTGTCCTTTACATTTTCGTCTACAGGACCGTCCGGCTCTCCATAAATTCCAAGCATATACATTATTGCCTCATCAGGAACCACTTTATACCGTCCCCCTGAGGTGACATTAAATAGTGCCTGTGCACCAACTATTTGAGAATAGGGTGTAGCCATAACAGGATGACCGAACTCCTGGCGAACTCGAGATATCTCCCGCAGCAATTCCTCCAGCCGGTCTTCCTGTTTTAAATCGGCCAACTGGTTCCTTAGGGTGCCCATCATTCCTCCAGGCAGCTGATGATTAAAAGCGTGGATATCGTATTCTAACGGTACTCCTATTCTCAGCCCCTTTTCCTGGGCTATTTTTCGGAAATGCTCGGACACAGTCTTAAGTGCTTCTTCATTAAGGGTTGGGGAGTAACCAAGACAACGAGCATTTGATATGGTGTTTTCTATGGAGGGTAGCGAAGTTCCGTTTGCAAGAGGTGAAACAGCGGTGTGCAGAGTCTTAATACCCAGTTTCGCAGCTTCCACATAACACTGGGCCGCCAACCCTATGTTGCAGTGGGCATGTAATTCCACCGGTATTCCTTTACTCTCGCGCTGGACTGCCGGGATGAGGGTACGTGTGCGCTCAGGGGTTAACACTCCACTTGCATCTTCCAATTGTATAACATCAATGCCTCCCGTTTCCGCCAGTTTTCTTGCTTTTAGGGCAAAGTGTTCATCAGTATGCACAGGACTGAGCGCATATTGTATTCCCACCACCACCTGAGCCCCCTCCTTCTTTGCTACCACGACGAGGTAGCCAAGTCTCTCCATCATGTTTTGGTAGTCACAGACCCAGAACGCCTTTACTCCATTGGCAACTGCCCGTCTTATCCAGAGTTCGCCAACAGCAAGGGGCTCAATGTCAAACCCAAATGCAGCCCAGGGCACGAATGATGATCGAAGGGGAGTTTTTTTTATCACCCGAGAAAGAGATCGGAATCGCTCAAAAATGTTCTCGTGAAGGTAGGAGGCAGCCACAACAACACCGCGGCCACCAACAACTCCTATGGCTTTGTATCCAACCTGATCCATAACAGGCGCAATAGGCATTATCATATCCGTACTCATCCGGAAACCCCATAGGCTTTGCTGCGCATCCCGGATAGTTTGATCGACAAAACAAAATTCGTTATCTTCCATTTTTTCTCCTTAAAGGTAAACGCCCCCATCTGAAACTAACACCTGACCAGTCATGAAGCTGGAGGCATCTGATGCCAGATAAACTATGAGTCCCTTAAGTTCGCTTGGCTCTCCTCTCCGTCCCATGGGAGTTATCCTGACTATCATCTCTTCATATTTTCTACGTTGATCTTCCTGCCAAGCCATCTCTTGCCACCGGCTGGTAAGCCGCGTTCCACTGTGCCATCCAGGTGCGATACAATTCGCCCGTATTCCGTCCCTAGCGTACTCAACTGCTGTCACCTTGGTAAGCATAATAACCCCTGCCTTAGCAATACTATAGGGAACGCTAGGCATTATCTCGGCAACTTCAAGGAATGCTCTTATCCCCAGCACCGATGCAATATTTATGATGTTGCCCTTCCTTTGCTTCACCATCTGTGGCAGCACCGCTCGCGTACAGAAAAATACTCCTCTCAAATCTATGCCCAATACTCTATCCCACTCCTCAATTGGCATGTCGGCAATCTTACCTGGTTTGGCACTTATACCAGCATTATTAACCAGGATGTCGATCTTTCCAAAATTTGCTACAGTCTCATCTACCATATGCTGAACATCATCAGGATTGTTTACATTAGTCTTGATCTCCAACGATTGCTGTCCAAATTCCCTTACAATCTCAGCAGTTTCCTTGGCTTTTTTCTCATCCACATCTGCTATGGCGACGTTTGCCCCACATTCAGCCAGTGCCTCAGAGAAAACTCGACCTAGACCACTGCCACCTCCTGTGACTAGTGCAACCCTCTGTGAAAGGTCAAATCTCATCTTACCTTGCGTCATTTAATCCCTCCTCCTCATTTATTATCCGCTACCAAGAAAATCAATTCATTAACTCATCTATGACCTTCTCTGGACTTGTCTTTGGCTTTTGTATCCTCACCCCAACAACACCGCGGTTTGCAGCTTGTAGACGTTCCAAGGGAACAGCCGGTCCACATCAATAGCCTATTCAAAATCCTGAAGTTAGTCAAAGAGTATAATCTTCCCAAAATCCAAGATTGGTTTCGTGCAAACCACTGTGTTTCGCCCTCCCAGGCTGAAAAAATATTTTACCACCATTTCCGCGAATCCTTTCCAATCGAGGTGAAGGGCAAGCTCAACAATTCTAATCTTCGGATTGAGTAGCTTCCTCAGTTCCTCTACGAAGACCTTATTTCAGCCGCATAAAACTCTAGACTCCTGTCTGGAGATGGAGCGGCTATCCAGATGAGATGGTTATGGTCAGATGATTGAATGAATTTAGGAGCATTGCCCACGCTATCTATAAAACCGAATATCATGTCGTCTGGATCCCTCAATATCGGCGGAAAGTGTCCGTCAAGGGTGTGAAGGAATATGCGGAGAAGCTACTTTCTCACATCCCAGAACTCGATCCCGATATCGAGGTTGTTAAGCTCAATGTCTAAGTGGGCCATGTTCACATGGTGATGGTGATTCCACCGAACTATGCAGTTGCCCGTGTATTGCAGTATATTAAGTTCTAGTCGGGAAAGGCGCTTACGGCAAAATTTCCTTTTCTTCAAAAAGCCTATGTTTCCAGAGAAGGCATCCGATCCCGTGGCTCCTGTGTGTCCTGCCTCGGCTTAGACGAAAAGGAAATTCTTGCCTATGGAGAGCACCAGGAGAAAGAAGACAAAGGGCAACTGCAATTGGCTTTTCAAGCTAAGATGCCCCCAGCTCCTGCCGGGAAAGTGTCACGGAGACTATGGCTGATCTCCTTTACCCCATAAGCCAATTCGGGAGAAAAAGGGCAAACTGCGGAAAAATCAAAAGCAAGGCCCCCACAAAACTGAGACCTAACAAGAACGGAGCCACACCCTTGTATACCGTTGCCAGACTCGTGTTGCTCATCTTGTGCACGATAAAGACATTGGCAGCTACCGGAGGAATGACGATCCCGATCATCTGCGTAACGCCAATCATGATGCCAAACCATATAGGATCGAAACCCAATTTGAGGACTGCAGGAAAAAAGATTGGAGTGGCTATAATCATGAATGAGAGATCGTCGATAAACGAGCCCCCGATCATATAGACGAAGCAGATGAAGACCATAATGAGATTCCCGGAGATTGGAACTACGGACACCCAGTCAGCCAGCAACTGAGAAATATTCGTTACTGAGATGAAATTGCCAAGGATGATAGATCCCCCGATGAGCATGAGGACCATGCAAGCAGTACGAATTGATTCGCTGATCGCCCTGAAAAACGGTCTGAGTCCGAGCTGTCTTCTGAAAATGACCAGTAAGAACAACGCCGTCACGCCCACGCTGCCCGCTTCACTGGGAGTAAAAAAACCCTTAAGAAGGCCTCCGATCATGCCCAAAAATATACCGAGAACCAGCATCAGCTCCGGTAGACCAAGCATTCTTTCTTTCCACGTAGACCTCTTACCCCTGGGTGCAATGGATGGATTTATTTTTACCCACACGAGGATAGTCAACGCGAATACGACTGCTATTGTAAGCCCGGGGATGATCCCTGCGATAAACAGCTTGCCGATCGACTGTTCAGTTATGAGACCAAAGATGATGAGATAGACACTTGGGGGGACGAGGACACCTAGAGTCCCAACCGTTGCTACAAGGCCGGTCGAGAGCCTTTTGTCGTAGTGGTACCGGTCCATTTCAGGAATGGCTACGCTGGTAAAGGTTGCAGCAGTAGCTACTGCAGAACCGCACAGTGCTTTGAAGGCAGTAGCCCCGCCCACAGTCGCAAGCGCAAGCCCCCCTGGCACGTGGCCAACGAAATGATTGGCTGTACTATACAACCGCTTCGCAATACCTGAAGCGAACGCGATCTGACCCATGAAGATGAAGATGGGGAAAACCGTGTAGCTGTAAGAAGCAAAAACCTCATAAAGGTTCATTGCCACCATATATATTGCCGCCTCTACATTAACAAGATAGCTGAATCCAACGAACCCGACCAAAATCATGGAAAAAGGCAGTTCCATACCAGAAAAGAACAACAAGAGGATAGTAACCAAGCCAATACAACCTACTATGGCCTCACTCATAGCTTCCCTCCATAATTTTCAGCAGGTCGCAAAAAAGCACCATTGAAAGCATGAAGAAGCAGATGCCTAAACCATAAAGGATAGGATATAGAGGCAGATATAAGCTGCTCGAGACAAAGCCATCCGCCCGGAAAGTATTTCCGATGCCAATGGACCTCCAGCTTATCCCAAGGAACGCGACGATTCCCAGGCACCTCGTGACGATGTTAATAAAATTCCTTCCGCCCGGTGGTAGCTTGTTAACAAGAAAATCTACAAATATGTGGCCTCTCTTCCAGGATGTAATAGGCATCACAAATCCTATGAGAAACCCTCCACCGATGGCAACAATTTCGTACGTGCCTAGTATCGGCCTTCCGAAGGCCCTCAGCACAACGTCAGTGGTCGTTAGCACCACGATGAAAATCAGTGCAACGCCTCCTATGAACTCGAAGACGGTACTTACCTTCAAGACAACGTCACAAAACCTTTTCATAGTAAAATCCTCTAGTTACTGCTTCAAGGCTTCCTTTTTTATAACAGGCACGAATTTGACACTATTTTTACTAATGTAATGACGTCATTCTATTGGAATACTAATCCTCCATCCACGACAAGGGTCTGTCCGGTGACAAAATCACTCTCGTTTGAAGCAAGAAAGACAGCGATCCCCGTAAGATCCTCCGGCGCCCCATTGCGCTTTATACAACGGCCACTGGCAGCAAGCCTCAGGTATTCCTCCGTATACATCGGGTTCCCTATGATAGCCTCAGTTTCGGTAAGCCCCGGGGCAATGCAATTGACGGTAACCCCAGCGTCCCCCACCTCACGTGCCAGGGCCCGCGTCAGCGCGACAACTCCTCCTTTGGAAGACACGTAGTGGAGCATATAGGGCACGCCCTGAAAAAAGGTAGCGGAGGAGATATTTATGATCTTCCCTTTACCCTGCTGTTTCATTTGATGGTAGACTGCTTTGCAGCAGTGAAACATGCCTTTTAGATTTACTCCGAGGACCCGGTCCCACTCCTGGGTAGAAATCTCGTAAAAAGGTTTCTTTTCGAGGTTACCGACAATACCCGCGTTATTTATCAAAATATCGATCCTGCCAAAATTATTTATAGCAGTGGATGCCATTTCCATTGTACTCTCTTCGTTATGGACGTCGGTGAAAACGGCGATCGCCTCACCGCCCTTCTTGATGATTTCGTTTCTAACCCCGGTTCCGTCGAGGACATCGGCAACCACAACATAAGCACCTTCCTCGGCAAAGCGAAGTCCAAAGGCCTTTCCAATCCCTCGCGCACCACCCGTAATAATTGCCACTTTCCCCTTGAGTCTCATATAATCCTCTTTTTTTAGCTCCGCCGAGCCTTTCCTTGAAACACTGAGGCTACCGTCTACGAAAAAATATCTGACCGATCAAGTAGCCTGGAATCATCCAAGGCAAAGTAGTCAGCTCGCCTTGGTTTCCTTTATGCCCCATGGGAGTTACTCTGGCAATCGTCAGGTCGTATCTCTTCGGCACTCTTCATTGCCCGGTGTGCGCTTCTTTTTGACATGTCCAAGAATCTTTCATAAATGAATTCTGAAAATTTTTTGTCATTGATATGGAAATCCCGTTCGAAAACCTGTATCTCAGGTGCAAGATTAGCCTTAAGCAATTCAACGAAGACTCTGTCAGCCTCAGAATCGTAAAGTACCCCTCCTTCAACATCCAGGTTAGAAAAGCCTCGAAGTGGAATCAATACCTCTGTTATGCCTTTTGATTTATTGACTTTTTCAGCTATCACCTTTGCTATGATCCCTAGCTCTTCCTCTTCCATTCTTACGACAGTTGACGAAATATTGCGCGTATATACCCTTCTATGTCTATATTTTTCTGGTACTGTCTCTAGACCCAAAAAGTTTAAAACCTCCACAGTTCCGGGGACGACGATCTGGGGTATGCCTTTTCTTCCAGCAGCTTCTAGCCTTTCTTTCCCTGCAGAGGCCATTCCTCCAAATAGTTCGTTTGTTATCTCGAGCAATCCCGTTTCAATAGAAAAAACAACATTGTTTTCAATTATGAACTCTTCCATCGCTCTGCCACCTGGACCCAGAGAATGAAAAATAATAATTTCATAACCATCCTTCGTAAGCATGTCTTTCAAGGCAAGTCCGCATTCCGTTGTACCTCCATTCATGCTCATCACAATAAGAGGTTTTTCATCGTGTTTGACAGGAGGCATTTCGATCATACCTATAACCATACCCACAGCATTTGAAAGTATTCTTTTCGTTATCCAGTTCAGTCCAGCGATATCGCACACTGTTGGTAGAATAACCACGTCCTTTGTTCCTGCATATGTTTGAATCCCTGCCTGTATCGCCTTCGTTGATGCTAAAACCTTGGGGAACCCTATAGGCAATTGTTGAAGACCCTTTGCACAAATAGCAGAACCAGTCCCACCACCTACAGCGATCAAGCCATCAATGATTCTTTCTTCATAATACCTCTTTATGAATACAGAAACAGCATTCGACATGATTTCACATGCCTTGCCCAAATCTCTCAATGAAATCAATTGACTCATTTCAAGTCCTATTTCCCTCAGCACATCTGTTCTTTCTACATCAGGCTTAAAAGATGGGTTGCCCATGATACCTGTGTCTATCACAACCGCCTTATAACCTTTTGCTTCCACGAGATTTTTCATGAAAAAAATCTCTTGTCCTTTCGTATCAAGGGTTCCCAGCAGAGCGATACTTTTTGAAACGGCATTCATAGGCTCACCTCGGTTTATTTGAGAGTTCCTCCTTTAGATGGTTGCAGGCTTTTCTTTAACTTCCTCAAGTAATATCAAATAGTTATTTTATATTTATATTAGCTTTTCGCGATTACTCTATGCTATGTTGGATAAAAACAGGAGCGATTTAGGCTTCTTTTACCCTGACCTATTCTGACAATTTTTGATAGGTTACGCGAAGACCTTGAAATATGCCAATTACGGTGAAGCAAAAAACGTGTCGCCGCTAGAGATGACATGTACACCAGCCTTAGCTGTGGCTACTGCTTGCTGATGGGGGAGCATTTCTCCATTAAACTACATCATCCCTCACATTTATTGATGAATCATACCGACTACCGTAAAAATGAACAGACTAAACATAAACATAATATCCTCTCGAAGATGCACGCCGGTTTTTCCATTCAAAACATCGCCTGCCCATTTGCTGTTTCCTCTTCACAGCACATGGTTGCTTTGGGCAACCTGTTCAACCTTTTACCTAGTCCCTGATTTTTAACGGCCTAACCAGTAGTCGATACGCTGGTTTATGAACCTCAGATAGGTCTCCACCTCAGACCTTGTAATTCCTCTTCCCTCCAACTCCTTAAAGCTTTTCTCAAAGACCGGCTGAATTGCCTTTCTCCATCTGTTCATTTCGCTGTCTGACAAGTGGATGATCTCCCCACCCTGTTTCTCAAAGTAATCCTTGCCTGCTTCGTCGAGTTCTTTCGAGGTAGTTGCGTACTTGTCCATCCACTCGGCCGAAACCTCATTCAACACCTTCTTCGCATCATCAGGCAACGAGTACCACACTTCCTTGTTCATCACGACGTACATGGTAGCAGCCATGCCGACTCTCTGGGACTGGGTACAATACTTGAGGACTTCACCCAATTTCCAAGCCTTGTATGGCTCCATCGCATCGAACGTTCCATCTATGACCCCTCGCATCAGTCCGTCGTAAGTATCTGCCATTAGCACGCCTACTGCTGTGCCCCCGAGTGCATTGACTATATCCGCCATTCTTCCTGTCCCTCTGATCTTTAAACCTTTAAGGTCTTCAAGTGTTCTGACCGGCTTTTTTGTCGTGCCGATAACAGTCTGCCCTGTGGAGAATAAATGGAGCATATGAACCTTGGCCCATTCCTTTGGTTTAAATTTCTCGTAGAATTCCTGCATCACGTGGGTACCAACATACCCGTTCATATAGCCCACGGGCAGGTTCAGTATTTCGGTTACCGGGAAACGCCCCTTCGCATAAAGGAGGCTGCTAAGGCCAATATCCGAAACTCTGTTTACCACGCCATCGAACATGGCAGTGGCTGAGCTAAGAATGCCTCCGGGATAGTAGTCTATTTCAATCTTCCCCTCTGTCCGTTTCTTGACCTCGTCGCAGAATTGTTTCCCTAGGACGGAATAAGGATGGGTGACCGGGAAATAGTTGCTGTATTTCATCTTGATGGAATACGCACTCGCTGCGTGAGCCGTCATTGCGCTCACACTAAACAGAATGGTGATAAAGCATGCAAACATACTTTTTTTCATATCAAGCCCTCCTTTTGTTGAATTATGGTTTGTCTCTTCTTCCCCGGATCTCTCTTTTTCTCTAAAGATGCCTTTTCTCGTGTTCCGTAACAGAAATAGTTTTCAACCCTTTACTCTTTCTCATCATATCGCCAATATCTCTCTTTCAGCTACTCAATAATATGGCTCCATTTATTCATTGTTTTCTGCCTTAAATCATCGCTCATAGTATTTACCTTAGGGAACTGATCCCGCCAATGATATGGCCGACAGGCATTAATAATAACTTTGGCTGTTGTAAAATCATTCGCTTTTCTTTTCTCCGGTGGTATCATTGGGTCTAGAGGGCTTGTGAGATATCCCCGGCTTATGTCAATTGCGGTCTCAGGATTGACCCTCGTCGACACGGCCCAAACCACTTCATTTAAATTGGCAGGATCTATGTCATCGTCAACAACAATGACATATCTTCCGGTACAAGCTCCGCCTATCATTATGCCTGCGGCCATGTCGCCTACTTGTTTTGCGTGGCCCAGATGCTGCTGCTTTATTGATATAACTGCGACCACACGATTACCAGGCCCGTGGACCCATACACCTTTTATACCGTGCATACCAGCTTTCTCCAACCCATCCCAAAGATAGGCAGCATTGTAATATGGAAACCAAATGTCTAGAAAAGCTTTTTCTGGAGGTTCTCCATGTAGTATAGGGTTATTGCGGTAGTAAATCGATTTTATCTGAACGACTGGCTCTTCTCTAGTCCCAGAAGCATAATAACCTGTCCACTCACCAAAAGGCCCTTCAGGCCTGCTATCTACATCAGGTGGTGGTGAAAAGCCCTCAATCGCAATCTCTGCTGTGGCAGGAATGGGTAGCCCAGTATATTTGCCCACAATGACCTCTACCGACTTACCTTTCAAGTATCCAGCCATATCAAACTCCGAGACTCCCCAGGGCAAGGGCGTTATAGACATACCAAAGAGTAAGGGGTCGCCGCCGAACGACATGACTACAGGGCATTTTTCTCCCCTGGACCAGTACTTCTCGCGCATAATGCGAGCATGTTTTCCTGGCGATACATAGAAGCCAAGAGTTTTTGCATCATGAACCATTACTCTATAGGTCCCGCAATTTAACCATCCTTCATCTGGGTCTCTAGTTATAGTTACCACTCCCGTACCTATATATCGCCCCCCGTCTAATTCGTGCCATTTGGGAACCGGGAACTTGAGAATATCCACTTCTTCATCTGTCATGGTGTTCTCCATAACAGGTCCGCTTTCCACTTCTAGCGGTGGTGTCGTTTTGTAAGCAGCCCATTTGTCCCTCCACCACTGAATAGTCTCAACTTTATCCAAGTTCTCGGGCAGCCCAAAACCGAGCTTCTGTCCCAACTCTGTATGGAATATATTTGTCGCTACTCTGTATCCTTTAGGGTACCCCTTGATATTATCAAATAGCAGCCCCGGGCCACGGTGTTCGGCCACAATGTAACTGATAGGACCTATTTCAAGATCCCAGTGTGCACCCTCTATTCTTTTGAGTTCTCCACGTTCATCCAATGCCTGAATAAAGCCCCTCAAGTCGTCAAACATTTTATTACTCCTTTTTCTGTTTTCCATTGCCGTCTATTCAACAAATTGTTTGAAAAATAAGAAAAGACAGAAAATAAAGTCAAACTAAAAAATATAAAGCCGTAGTTGAGGAAATTTCATTTAAGGGACGGATCCCATGGGGATGCCTTATGGCTCCGTTTAATTCCCCGAACCATCGGGGATAACCGGCAAAAGCAAATAAGACTGATGGTCCTTGTCGCGATATATCTTGTGGAATGTCGCCCTACCTGACGGCAAATGGCCGCCGTCCGGAGGCAGCAACGGCGTGAGCGGATCGTCGCTCGCTTCCTGGCTTCTGATCTCCAGTTCTATGCGATGCCCTGCCTTGAATACATTTGAAAAGCCGTATATCAATATGGCGTATTTGACGATTTCTCCGGGTACAACCGGCACGGCGCGGGTATGCGTATGATACGGCCTCCAGGGCTTCGACTTGCTCTCGTCAACTTCCCGGTGAGTCGCCTTCAGCCATCCTGTAGTGGCTGGGCATTTATTCCCGAAGGGATCCACGTCATTCACCTTGATAATAAAGTTGGTATCGTCGCTGTCTATCGACACATAGAGGTAAAGGGCGGCCGGTCCGGTGATTTCCGTGTCTTCCCTCAACGGCGGGGTGCTATATCTCAGTACCTGAACCTGGTTGGTTACCGTCAGGGGGGGCTGATAAAAACCGTCGGGTGGAACCGACTCGCCCCCAAAAGGCTCCGGTTCCGTCATAAGGCGATGCCGGGGCCGCAGGTAGAACTCGGTCCATTTCGTTCTTGCAAGCGGCCATTCTTTTTCTCCTCGCCACTTCTTGATCCCTTCAATGAACACCTTTATGGGAGGGTCTTCCATGACGCCTGTGTCGATGCCCTTAAGCCAATAATCATAAAATCTTATCATCTGATCGTGCATTTCATGCCACGGTCTTTCCTGCATGGGCGGAAAGGGCTGGAGTTCTAGCCATTTGGGGCCGCCAAGCTCATGGTAGCAATCGATGGTGATGTCCGTTGTCCAGCCCCGCCCCCACTTGTTCGATATGTGAACGGGGATTTTGACCCGGTGGGCCTTTGAAATGGGGTGATCCTCCTGATAGAAGGGCCCGTTGAGAGGATTAAGAATCCAATCGATAAACTGGGGATGCGGCTGCGGATAATTAAGGATATGGACGAAATTGGGATAATTTTTGACATCGGGATCCCGAAGCCTTTCCTGGATACGCCGCTCAAACTCTTCTTTTCCCTGTTTCTTCAAGGCGGCCGAAGTCACGTTTCGCCAGGCAACACCGCTGTCACCGCCCCGGCCCTCAAGGGCAGCTCGGGGCATGAGCCAAAATATCCCTCCATGATAGGCAAGTTCATACATGTCGAAGTGCCCCCCATGGCAGAAAAGGGCCTTAAGATGCGGCGGTTGCTCGGCGGCTGCAAGAATCATAATGGATGCCAAATAGGAAATCCCCGTCATGCCGACGTTACCGTCACACCATGGCTGCTGGGCAAGCCACTCAATGAGATCGTAGCAGTCCTTTCCCTCCCAATCGCCCCCGGTCCCGATGAAACCGACGCACTCTCCTTCCGATTTACCCGTACCGCGGGCATCCGCCACCACGTGCACGTAACCCCTGGGAACAATGTACTTCGTGTCGCCGCCCTCGATGCCGCCGTCCCAGAGGTTGCTCGGCCTCGCTTGGGGAGGGAAGGTCAGCGCCATCTCCTCCAGCTCCTTTCCATACTGCCCATAGGCAAGCAGGGCCGGAAACTTACCCTTCGCGTCAGGACGGAATATGTCTACCGCCAGCTTTACCCCATCACGCATGGGGACGAAGACATCCTTTTCAGCGATGATCCCGTAAATAGGTTTTGATCCCTGATTCTCTTTCTCTGATCCTGTCATAAGACCCCCTAGCACATAAAAGTTATTGGTTCACATTTGATTCAGCCCTTTTCATGCCTATCAAACGCTCTATTTGTAGTTCGGGATATAGGTCTAGCTGGGCCACAGCAAATCCCCCCTTTCTTTACATGCGTTGAGCCTGAATTAAAATATCAGATTATTTTGGACAACAGTGAGGTATAATCTCGTTACTCATACATGCTAAGAAAATATTTCACGACCATTTCTGCGAACTCTTTCGTATTGAGCTGAAGGGCAAGCTCAACGATTCTAATTTTCGGATCGACTAACTTCTTCAGTTCCTCTACGAAGACCTTATCTGCGTTCGGGTCATATAACGGCATCCCCTCCTCATCAAGCTGAGACCAGCCTTTTTGGGGGATCAGAAAAGTAACGGGGCCTTTTGCCATGTTTAACTTCCTCGCAACCTCTCCTGCAACCAATTTCAATTCTTCGGGTATGGTCCTTGCCGCAACTCTGAAGGAATCAGCAATAAAGAGTTTTCTATTCTTCAAGTCTCTGGAGATCCACAATGGGTCTCCCTTCTCGCCTCGCTCTATAGGGCCGCAACTAATCATATCAAACCCACATGGGGTAATGATCTGTGGGAGGCCCATTTTTCCTGCAATCTCGAGACGTCTGGGACCAGCTGCGCGATTGCCTCCAAAGAGCTCTTCACTTACGCCCGCAGGAACGATATCCACAACCCCATGGAAAAAACCTTCTTCAATCAATTCCTCCATGGCTCTGTCGCTGATTCCTTGGGCATGAAAAGGAATGACTCGAAATCCCCTTTCCTCCAGTAGATGCCTTGCATGAGAAGAACATTTTTCTGAGAACTTGAACTCGGTCAGGGCGATCAGATCTTCTTTTTTCTCCCTAGAGAGAACAGACGGTCCTTCTCCCATTTCCACCATTCCGCAGACCATCCCGGCCGCCCTCTGGAGGACATCACGCACCAAGGGATTCAATCCAGCAATGTCCACCACGGAATGGAGGATAGCAATGTCCTTCCTGCCAAAATACTCTCCTGCATAGGCTGGTATGGAGGCTGTGCTTGAGAGCATAACTTTGGCAATTCCAAAAGGTAGGGACTTCATAATGGTTGTGGCCACAGTAGTATTGCTCCCTCCTCCAAAGGAGATAATTCCATCGAGTTCGCTTTTTTCTAAGAGGCTTCTTATCTTCTTAACAGCACCTTTAATCATGATCCCGGAGGCCTTCTCCGTATCCTTCATTTTCCTGATTACCTGAATATCTCCTCCACCGGCTTTTGCTACCTCCTTTGAAGTGTAGTCGGCCTTTATCGATGTTTCTGCGCCGGTACCGATATCAGTGAGAACAACCCGATGGCCCCTGCTTTCTATAAGGCATTTCAAGAATAATGCTTCCTCACCCTTTGTGTCTAAGCTCGTAATTATCACAATACTTTTTGACATTATGGTTCTACGCTCCCTCTTTATCTTTCAATTTGCCAACCGAGATAGGGTAAGGCCTCTCAAACT
>Ga0307434_1000818_pt1 | contig 18897 bp, 20 predicted proteins | sample SalMarWE160220MG_FD_202156 | JGI IMG/M metagenome (GOLD analysis project Ga0307434, IMG submission 202156) | Salt marsh sediment microbial communities from the Plum Island Ecosystem LTER, Massachusetts, United States - WE1603-220 | ecosystem: Environmental > Aquatic > Marine > Intertidal zone >... | reverse complement strand
CTTTTTCATTACTTTCTCCAGATTTATATTTATATTTAAATCTACTCTTTTTACTCCCATCCCCTCTCCAAAGTGTAAACCATGTGCTTTGGTTTTAACAAATGTACTTAGCAAAACCCTTGACTAAATATAATTAAAAACATATGATTTAAAGAATATCAGAGGGGGCTAAAAATGGAAAAATTCCCGATATTAGAAACAGAAAGGTTGATATTAAGAGAATTCAACGATGAAGACGCAAAGAATCTTTTCGCAAATTACTCAAGAGAAATAGTAACAAGATATTATGACCTGGATGAAATGAAGGATATTAATGAAGCTGTTGAATTGTTAAAAGATTTTCAATCCAGATATTGTGAGAAAAGGGGTATACGTTGGGCAATTACTCTAAAAGAAAATAATGAATATATCGGGGACTGCGGATTTAACGGCTGGGATTTCCGTAATTATAAAACATGGGTTGGGTACGCACTCATACCGGAATTCTGGGGTAAAGGATACGCTTCTGAAGCAGTGCATGAGGTATTAAATTATGGATTTAACGAAACAGATATAATAGATTTACATAAAGTTTCGGCAACCGTTCAACCTCAGAACAAAAGATCAAAATCTTTATTAGAAAGATTGGGCTTTACATTTGAAGGAACCTTAAGAGAAAACATGTTCAAAATAGATAGATTCCTCGACGCAATGGTATACTCAATGCTAAAACGTGAATATAAGTATAAAAAATAAAAATAGGATTGAACCACAAAGCTCGCAAAGACCACAAAGATTTTTCTGTTTTAACTAAAACCTAAGACCCAAGACCTAATACCTAATAAAACCCCCTTGACATCCCACCCACATTCCGGGTATACTATAACAAAAAAGGAGGAACAATGAAAGCAATTAGACAAATAGGCTCATTGGCCTTTGTGCTCGGCCTCTTCACCGTAATATTTATCGGGATGCCGTGGTACGTTATCTATGCTGAAGATCCGGTTTTGCCTTTATGGTTTCAGATAGCTGTATTTTGCCTCTTAGGGGGTATCTTTGTGGTCATGCTAACAGTAGCTTTTGAACAAAGAACAAACAGGAAGCAAGCGGAGCTTCCATCTGTTGAGCTTGAGAGCAAAGTTTTACTATTGAATTCCGCGGAAATACCCGGCAGAGAAATACGTGAGATTCTTGGTCTCGTCCAGGGGCATACAGTATTTGCTATCTGGCTTGGTAAAGATCTATCTGCCTTAGTCAGGTTGGTCCTGGGTGGAGAATTGATTGAATATACAGAGATGATGGGAAAGGCTCGGGCAGCTGCTGCTAATAGGATGATCGCGCAGGCTTCCGAGATGCAAGCTGATGCAATAATTAATGTTCGTTATATGACTACGAGTGTTGTGGGCAGTGCTGCTGAACTTTTAGTTTATGGCACAGCTGTCAAGCTCAGCTAATAAACCACCTTATGAACGGATATTTTTAGATGCAGTGCGGAGCACAGCATTAGGATTTAGGAAAAAATTTTAAAAAAGACCGAAAACCTAATATCTCTTTCTCACACGGAGACACGGAGAACACAGAGGATTTATTGTTTTAATTCAAAATTAATAATTCAAAATTCTTAACACACAACTCATGACTCGGTACTTCGCACCGCCCTTGACTTATCAGCAAAAAATCCGTAAATTCTTTGATAAGAAGGAAATTTATGAAAACACTTTTTTCAACTATAATATGTATGTTAATGCTTTCGGGTTGTGCCTCTACTAAGTTACACCTAAAACACAAACCTGATAGAGGAGAAAAGCTTTTAGATCCGATAGAATTAGAAACTGAAATCAAAGTTGATTCTATTTCAATAAGGGGTTTTAAAACCGATGTCTCTCTCTGGGAACAATTATTTGAGAGTCCCTCATATTTCCCTACGCTTAAAGAAGATATAGAAAAAGTAATCATAAAAGATTTAAGGAATGATTTATTTCCTTTAGAGGGAGATTCCGCTGAAATTTTTGTTAATGTAAAAGTGGGCTTTGGTTTTAAGAAAGAATTTCTTCAACTTGAATATATCCTTTTAGCTTCTACAGGAGCTGCAATTGTAGGAGGTTTGATTGGCTACGCATTTCAACCTTTTGAAATGACTGGTGACTATCCGGGATCATGTTTAGATTTTTCGGATGTTAGAAGGGAAATGAATACAATTCTTATCAGTGGCTGCTTCGTAGTTGGAGCTAATATAGTAATTGCTGCATTTTGGGAAAAGAATGTGGGAATTTCTTGGATATCTTGCGAAATACTGGATAAAAAAGGAGCCTTCATTTCTCAATACGAAAAAAAGATAAAAATAAAGAAGAATAATGCGTCCTTTAACTTCAGCTTTAATTTATTTGATGTGAGAACAAAAGAACAAAAAATGTTGGAAGCTACCTTGAAAGAGGTATTAAGCGACATAAAATCTCAGATAGATAGAGATAGAGAAAAGATTTTAGAAGCCGTTAAGGATTGACCAATTAAATTATGCGAAGCATCCCAGAGATTCAAAAACCAAGACCCGACCTCGCTATTTCTCTTTCAGGATATTTTCTATAAATGGTTTGATTTTAGGGATTCTTTTCTTTATTGTATTCCAGACAAGATTGTGGTCGACACCAAAGTAAAAATGAATCAACTTATCTCTCATTCCTGCCATTTCTTTCCAGGGAATTTGGGGAGTTTTGTTTTGTATTTCTTTTGGAATATTCTTTGTAGCCTCACCGATTATTTCCAATTTTCTTATTACTGCACTGGATGTCTTATCGTCATTTTTAAGGTCTTCAAGACTCATTCCTTCCACAAAACTTTCTATGCTGTTAATAGCGGAAAGTATATCCTTTAGATAAATTTGATAATTTCTCATTAAAGGAATGCGATTTCTTTTTCTATCGATTCTCTGAGTTCTTCTCGGAGAGCTTCTCTGGGAACAATATCAACTTTACGTTTAAGTTTTTCTTCCAGAAAGTCAGAAAGCCCAATAAGATCTAAAAGATCCGCGCTTTCCTCGAATTCAGTTAGCAAATCAATATCACTGTCTTTGTCTTCAGTGTGTTTGACGACTGAACCGAAAAGGCCTATTCTTCTGACTTTATATTTTTCTCTAATCTCCGAATATACTTCTTCAAGTATCTTCATAATTTTACTTTTATTCATTTCTTTATCCTTTAAGTTAAATATACAAAGCTCCTAAAATATTGTCAATAGCAATTAATTGAACAATCTCTAAATTTGCATCACACGAAGACACTAAGACACAAAAAGAGTCCAAAGTCCAATGTCCAACGTCCAAAGTCAACACTAAACCCAAAATCCTAAAAATCTATTTGACTATTTTTCAATTTTACGATTTAACTATAGCGATAGCTATTGTAAAGAGATTCAACAAAGAAGACCTGACCCCTTTATTTTTCCCTTTATTTTTATTTCTTTTTATATACTTTAATTAAATTTTCCAAACATTCATCGCATAAAATATCTTCTTTCCTATCTTGTTCTGCTAAACCATGAGGATAGGCTCTTGCGCAGGTTGGGTTCGTACATCTGGGGATTCCAATCAACATGCCTGTGGATGAAAAACTTTGCATAACGAATCTTTTAATTTGCTTTTTAAAAGGTACACCAGGGCTAACGAATCCCCAATAACTTATTACTGCTGTATTACAATCACTCCAACCGAACAGAAAACCGTAATTTTTTGCGAAAATATTATATGATGTAACTAAAAGGATTCCGTAATTATCCGGTTCTCTTATAAGGTAATCATAGTCTTTTTCTAGTTGTTTTTGTATCTCATCCGCATCGTATTGATACACCACCGCCTGTCTTATTCTTGCGTTTCTTGTTGTTGGTATAATAGTATCTTCAAGAACAACCACGCTAATTTTAAATTCTTCCATTATACGAGTTTTAACAGCTTCGGTAAAACGATAATCCACATTATCTGTTTGAAGGATATAAATTCTTTTTGAATACATGTCCGGTAATTCAATACGCTGTTTGCTATATTCGATTGTATTCAATGTATCCAGAAATTCCCGGGCTATTTTCAGAGTTCTTCTATCTTTAGAAAATTCTATTACATTTTTTAATCTCTTTTCAGCATCGTAAAATTTATGTATTTTGATCTCGACTTCGGCTAATTTTACATGAACAGCATAATCCCAGGAATTTAACCTTAAAGCTTTCATGTAGGTTTGATGAGCAGCATAGTACTGTTGTTGCGACTTATAAGCATTCCCTAATTCGACATATGTTTTATAATACTTTCTGGCAGATACATTAGTTAATTTGTCGATATCCTTTACTTTTTTCTCTAATTCTATTATTTCTTTAGGAGTATACACTTTTTTTGAATCCGCGTAGTCCTCATTAAAAGATTCAAATATTTTTCTAATATATTTCCGCGGTTCTCGCACATCTTTGGGGATTAAATCCATTTCATAGAGGACAGACAAGATTACTCCAATCGATATAAGAACAGCAAACGTAATACCTACGACACGATTCAAACGTTCTTTGTTGAATTCTACTCTATTATCATCAGGATTTTCAAAATTCATATTATTCTAAGGAGTGCGGTACCGCAATTTCTACAGTACGTCTTAGGCGTTCTGATAGAGGGGGACCATCGCCTCCCGGAACAACGTTTATTTGAATAGTTGAACCACGTGCTTTTTCGAGACGGATGTAGAAAGGAACTGTGGATTTTCCTCTAGGGACAAGGATATTTCCATCTCTAAGTCCCGCAAGGTAAAAAATTCCTTTTTTATCAAGCGAATCCAAAGTCATTACCTCAAGTTTTTTATCCCCGCACATGAAATAAGGTGAGTTGTGCGAGAATCCCAAATCACGTCTTAAGGCAGGCGCATATTTATCATAGAGTTTGTTGTCTCGGATTATTAGTAAAACAAAAAACAACACCAACACGTGCATTCCCACTATTATAGCTACGCAGATTTTTCTTAAAAGACTATACTTCTTTTTCATAATAAAACATTCCTCACTTACATACAAATATAAAGGCCAAAACAGTTATGTCAAGAAAGGATTATACACGAATTTTTTTGACGCAAGACACACGACTCATGACGCAAGACTCTTTCCCCCCCTTGACATTCCACCCCTATTATAGGTATACTATGGATATAGGAGGTTGGTATGAGGAGATTTTCCATATCTTTTTTAATAATTTTTTGCTTATCAGTGAAACTTTATCCGGGGAGTAAATACAGGGTAATCTTAGAATCAGATTCCTTGTTCCATTTTCGGGATATTAATGACGTACAGGCGCTTAAAATACAATCTGGTAATTATCTATATTTTCGAAGCTATAAAGGCGGTAGATCTTTCAATTTTAAAACCAATAGTTGGAAGATAGAGGTATACCAAAAGCCACAGAAGGAAAATATATACAAAAAATCTACTTATAATGTTACGATCAAAGATTCTTTTCCTAATTGGTATGAAGGATACGGCCCTTATAACGATATTGTTTTTCGCAAAACATCTCGGGGCGGTGATACCTACATTTTAAGTAAACATGCAGATGAAGGAGCCCAATATGGCATAGAAGATATTATCGATGTCAAAAACAAAAAAGCATACAGGATTTCTTTCCAGGACTCGAGGTTTATAGAAATAATTGAGCCCTATATTTGGCTTGGGTGTAAAAGCGGAATAACAAGAATTAATATAGAAACAAAAAAAGCGGTAGATTTTTATGTGCTTCCAAAATACAACGAAATATCCGGATGGGTAGACTATAAGGAATCTAGGTTTATAACAACAGAAGATGGTTTTCTAATGAAAATGAACATAAAGCAAGGAACCATTGACCTACTTAGTATTCCTAAAGATATTTTAAAAGAAGGAGGTATTTCAAAAGACAATCCTACCTCTTATCCAAGAATTGCAAACTTCACAAATCCTGTTATTTATCAAGATAAACTTTATATAGGTTTTTATTCCACTTTTTATAATCGGCATGCACATCCCCAGTGTATCATAGCCATATATGACATATCAAAAAACAAATGGGATTATATAAAATTGAGTAATAATATAGATTGTATTCAAAAATTAATAGTTTATGAGGATCTGATTCTGTGTATAGGGTCTCTGGTAGAAGGTTATGAAGGAGGTGATTTCGAAGAGTTTGGAGGAGTATCAATAGTTAAAGGAGGAGAAGAAATTAAGAGTTTTAAAGAATTAACTCATGTTCCGATTGGTTTATTTAAGATAAATAAAGATACTCTTTCTATATTAACTGATAAATATTTATTCTGGGTTCCAAAAAAAGATAGAAAAAATCATTTCTATCAAATATCTCTTTCAAATTTCAAAATTACTGATTCACTTGAAATTGGGGAGAAGAGTATCCTATATAATAGATTTGAAGAAGATATTTTTTCCGAAAAATATGAAGAAAAGCCAATCCTCGATAAATGGTTAATAAAACCAAAGTTAATTGAAGTTGATAAGGCTGTCGAAATAATCGATTTTTCAAAAAAAGATTCTTTAGATGACTAATATAAAAATTCTTCTTTTGAATATAAGGAGAAGGTCTGAAAAAACGTATTTATGAATTTTTAGAAAAAGCAAAAGAAGGGGATACTGCGGGGTTAATCTTCGACTGGTTTATAATGACGCTTATATCTCTGAACGTAATAGCGGTTATTATGGCAACCGTCCAGAGTATTTCCGTTCGATATAATAAATTCTTCAATGTTTTCGAAATTTTTTCCATAATCGTATTTAGCATTGAATATATATTACGAATGTGGTCGTGCACCGCTGACGAAAAATTCAGGCATCCTTTATTTGGAAGAATAAAATACTTCTTTACTCCTTTTGCAATCGTAGACTTACTCGCGATACTACCTTTTTATCTGCCGAGACTCATTTCCGTAGATTTAAGATTCTTGAGAGCTTTAAGGCTTATACGTCTCTTTAGAGTATTGAAAATGGCTAGATACAACGATGCCATAGCGACTTTAAAGAATGTGATATTAAAAAAACGTGAAGAATTAATGGTGACCGTTTTTACTGTATTTATATTTCTAATACTACTTTCAAGCGCTGTATATTTAGTGGAAAATCCCGTCCAGCCGGATGTCTTTCCCGATATTCCTACCGCAATGTGGTGGGGAGTTGTTACTATGACAACCGTAGGCTATGGTGATATTTATCCTATAACTGCTTTGGGGAGAATTTTCGCCGCAATTGTTTCCATTTTAGGAGTAGGTCTCTTTGCCCTACCTGCAGGTTTTCTTGCATCCGGTTTTTCGGAAGAGATACAAAAAAAGAATAGAAAAAAGAAAATAATCTGCCCGAAATGCGGGAAGGAGATTAAGTTAGAATGAATTATATGTTAAGAAAATTCAAAAAACAAGAAGTATAATGAAAAGTGTCTTTACCTCCCCCCAGGTGTGGGTTATTATTAAAGAAAAAGGAGGTTTAGTATGCTTTATCTTGGATGTGATGTACATAAGAATTATACTACAATGAGTTTTATTACCGAGGATGGTAAGGTAGCCGATACGAGTAGTTTTTATAATGATATAGAAGAATTGAAAAACTTATTAAAAAAATTTCCTAAAGAAGAATTTTCTGCCGTTCTGGAAGCCGGATTAAACTGGGGAGTTATATACGATATGCTTGATTCTCTTCCGGAAGTAAAAAATGTTTCTCTTGCTCATCCACCCAAAGTAAAGGCAATTGCATCCGCGAAAATAAAGACTGATAAAATAGACTCTAAAATACTTGGACAATTACTAAGAACCGATTTAATCCCTGAAGTGTGTATCCCATGTAAAGAAACGAGGATATTGAAGGATATTGTAAGGTCTAGAGCTTTTATTGTAAAAATAAAGACAATGATAAAGAATAGAATCCATGATATTTTAAGGAAATCACATATTAATCCTCCGGAAGTTAAAGATATATTCGGTAAATACGGAAGGATGTGGTTGGAAGATATCGAACTTACAGATAAAAGAGCGGATAAACTACTTAGATATCATCTTAAATTAAAGGATACTTTTGAAGAGATGGAAATAGAATTAAAGAAATGGATAAATAAAGAAATGAAAACAAACGAAGATTTAAAATTAGTTAAAACGATTCCGGGAATAAGAGAGGTATTTGGACCCATTATAGTTTTAGAAATAGATGATATAAATAGATTTCCCGATCCTGCTCATCTGCATTCGTACAGCGGACTCGTACCATCGACTCATGTGTCAGGAAACACCAGTTATCATGGTAGATTAATAAAGGGGAATAGGTGGTTAAGATGGGCGTTTATAGAAGGAGCTCATACATCCGTCAGGGTATCTCCTTATTTCAGGGAATATTATGGCAGAATAAAAAGAAAAGCAGGAAGTCAAGCTGCGAGTGTCGCATCCGGAAGGAAATTAGCTACAATTGTATATAAAGTATTAAAAGAAAAGAGACCATACATAGAAAATAAAATAGGTCGGTTGCCCTCTGTCAAATCTAGCTGGGGAAACCCGAGCTCTTGTTGAGAATAGGGAACCGGCCTTCTATACAATACTATATGTAAAAGCCATCAAAAGAAGAATAAGAAAAAAACAGAAAAAAGTCACCCAGATATATTTTAATGTTAATTTAAACAGGAGGTAAAAAAAGAAAAACTTAACCCCACCCCTTGACACTTTTCAAAGAAGACCTGACCCCTCTATTCGGAATCTACTTTCTTATCTTTTATATGTACTTTTTAAGCCTAACTTATCCAGAAAACAACTTCTTTTTTTTCCTGTAATATCTGGACCAAAAGATATGTTACGTGGACGCCTATATGAATGCAGTAAATACAATTTTTCTTTAGCGCGAGTCATTGACACATAGAGCAGTCGGGCTTCTTCTTCCAAATCTGCTCTTGGGTTAGGGAAAATACCATCTTCAAGCCCTACTATGATTACTACGTCCGCCTCAAGACCTTTAGCTTTTCTCATTGTCATCATTTGAACAGACCCAAATCCTAAAGGCTGTCCTTTTCCAAGTAAGTTCGATATTGACAAAAGATCTTTCGATAGTTTTTTTGGATCGCACCATACGCCACTTGCTTCTGATAATAATTTGGAGAACATTCCTAGGTCTTGCTCTTTATAATTATGAAACGCTTCTAATAAAGCTTTTAAATAATCATGAACTTTTGAAATAATATTATTTTCTTTATCATTACTTGACAACACGGAGAACAAATCATGTTTTCGGTCCACAGATTCCCATAAATAAGCGACTTCCTGTTCGATTTTAATACGCTTTTCTATTGTTGCTGGCTTATAACTATTGCTTTTTTTTGCGCCTGGTACTCGAACTGCACCATGGTTTATGAAATCTTCCAATACTAGCCTTGTTAGGAAATTATCATTAGGGTTTTTAATCCATGTTAATATATTCCAGATAATATTAAATCGTTCGTTTGTATATTTAGAAAGTAAATTAATAGGACACTGGTGTGGTATTCCATATTTATTTAAAGCTTCGGATATTTTAGGAAAAAATTCTTTTTTCGGAACAAGAATCAAGACATGTTTTTTCTCTTTTACAGCATCCCTAGATTTATTTGCAACAAACTCTGCTTCTTTACCTTCATAGGAAAGTTGAAATACTTCTGGAGGTGCTCCATTTTTAACATGAAATTTTAATTCGTGAGGACCGGTCCATTTCTTATAATAGTTACTTAATACTCTTATAGCCGCATCCATAGTGTTTTTATGGCATCTCCAACTATGTTTTAAAGGTGGAATTATTGCCTCAGGAAAGTGATTGCCGAATTTTAAAATAAAGTTTGGATCAGTTCCCCTGAAGCCATAAATGCTTTGAGCATCATCGCCTACCGCGAACAAACCATTTCTGTTTCTTCTACTTAATAATTCAATCAATTTAAACTGTGCTGCATTAATATCTTGATATTCATCAACCAATAAAAACTTAGCTTTTTTCTGATATTCTTTGAGAATAACATCATCTTTTTCCAATAATCGGTTTGCGAATATTATTTGATCATCAAAATCTATTCTGTTGCATTTTGCCATAATTTCCCAGTATTTTTTGCAAATTGAGCATTGAGCGGTTTCTTTTTCTATTGTGCAGTCACCGTACTCTTTGCATTTCTTTGATTCTTTTCCCATGTCTTCCTCGAAACCATTTATTGAAGAGGCGTCTCGATACAGCAATTCTTTTACTTTAACATTATCTTGAACCTCTAGATTCCCTTTCCTTAAACCGAATAGATTTGGTTTTAGTTTCACGATCTCAAAACCTAACGCATGAAGCGTTGATATTTTTGGTAGATTTTTATAAGGTATATCAAATTTTTTTAATAGCGCATTTCGCATATTTTACATGGCGTCTACCCCGAATGTTACTACAGTAATATTTTTGTTGTCAATATTTTTATCTAATAATTTTTTTACATGGTCACAAAGTAGATGTGTTTTACCAGCCCCTGGACCCGCAAGAACTAAAGTTGGTTTATAGAAACTACTAACGATCTCTTTATAATCCATTTCTTTCATTATAGAATCAAGTTCTTTTCTTTAAAAAAAGAATGTCTTTAAATCCTAATCTTAATAATTGGCAATATCTCAATTTTCAAATTCCTTCTCCCAGATAACTTAAATTTTCCCGATATTTATGGTATGTAAAATTTAATGTACGTATCCGATATGTCAAGTAGTAACTTTAAATTATACTATAAATATCTTTAAAATCCCTTGACTAAAAAAATAATTGTTTTACAATTTATTATATAAGGAGGAATAGGATTATGCAAATGAATTTGTTAACTTTTGTTTCCTTTTTAGCTTCTTTAATAATAGGCTTAGAAATAACAGTTATTTTTAATCTCCGTCAGCTGTCAAAGAAAGGAAAAGACAATAGAATAATGCAAGATAAACATTATATAGAATTAAATCTTAAGTTTCAATATTTGCAAACTTTTCTTATATTAGCGGGTATTTTGATAGTTTTTTTGGGCTGGAATGTTAAGGATCAGATTATCGAGGGGATACGTGTCGAAATTAAATCGGATGTGGAGAAACAGGTAAAAAAAGTTGAAGATGTTAATATGAAAATAGAAAATATAAATAAGGAAATTAATAAATTAGAGAATCGTAAAGTCGAAATAGAAAAAGATATCGAATCTTTAACCGCTGAAAATGAACAATTAAAAAAACAACATAAAAAATTAAAAAATGAGCTTGAAAAACGAACGGTTGACATTAAAACGTTGTTGAGAATCTACATAGTAACTGATATCCCATACGGTTCAAAGGATATTGATACACTTTATTATAAAGATTTACCAAATCCAATCAACGCAAAAGAACTCCCTGAATTTAAGAAAACCCCGGTAGTAAATGTGCAGACGACAACGGATAAACAGGTTTTTATATTAGAATGCACGACTGATTACATGATAATTAATTTGTCAGCTGTTTCTACTAGTGAGGGAGGCATTTTAACTTTATGGATAGTTGATAGGTATTAATTAATGGCAAAGAAAAAATCTCATAAAAAATTAGAAGAAGAGGATAGTTACTTATCTGCGTTATATAAAGCTAGATATTATGCAGAAGAACAATACGATAGATTAATTGTGTACCTCGCCAGTGGGGCTTTAGTTCTTACTGTGGGCTTTATTGAAGATATTGTAGATATAGACAAAATAAACAATTTCTTTCCTTTGTATCTTTCCTGGTCTTGTTTCGTAGCCTCATTACTGATAATTTTAATTTCGCACAGAACATGTATATTTGCTATGGATTCCGAATTAAATGGAGAAACAAGTAAAAGTGATTGTTGGGATTTAATTACCAAATTCTTAAACTGGACCTCTTTGTTGGCACTAATATTTGGCATAGTTAGTTTTATTGCATTTGTAATCGCAGCTTTCCCCAAAGAAGGAGGGTAATATGGCAGGTAAGAAGAAAACCGTTTCTAAGAGTTCTAAAAAGACAATAAAAAGAAAAGGTATGACTAAACCACCGAGGCCAAAAAGGACTTCAAGGAAAAAGTAAAAGAGAATAAGAATTAATTAATCACTAGAATTTAAAAAGAATGTTAGACTATCCTTTTCTGTCGTATAGTTTAATTAGATTTTATTAATAATTTTATTAACATTAATAATGACTTTTTCTATCTTTTTCGTTTTGCTTGCGGTTTCTTCAACTCGGGCAATATTAACTACTACTATAAAAATCATCTTGTTCATAAATTCCATTTTGTTATATTTAGATTCTTTTTCTGTGCCATCAAAAATTAATTCTTTATTAATGGTATTAAAAATTAAGAGATAGCCATTAGCACTTCCGTAATCTTTAGCATACTCATAGGCTTGTCTTATTCCTTGTTTTATATGTTCTTTATTTAGCCCTTTTTCAGGATTAAATAATTTTACTTCAATTGCTAAAGGGTCAGCAGACCCTAAGTAGGTTACAAGGTCTGCGCGCCCTTTTGGCGACTTTGGTGTAGAGAAAGGGTAGTCAACGCCTTGATCAAGGAGGTATTCTTGAAAATTTTTAGTCAAGCTATCTTCGCCTTTTGAAGTATCATTGTTATATAAGGAGTATAATTTTTCTCTTTTAAACCATTCAATTTTATTCTTATACTTTAGAAGTAAATACAGGAAAACATCAACACTTACAATTTTCTCAATGATGTATTTATAAACAGGTTCCAAATAATTTTCGCAAACTAGAAGACAGACTTCATGCATATTGCTGGAAAATCCCAAAAAGTCCAGATAGTCCAATTCCTTACCTGCAAACTTCCGCATTATATAATTACAATAATAAATTTTCTCCTTATAATCAGAAGGCGTTTTAAAATTTATAAAGCGTTTCCCCTTTTTTATAAGACTTTCGACATCGCTCAAATCGAAGTTTTTAGATTCCAATTCTATTAAGATATTCTTCGTTAAGTCTTTTGAATTAACAAAATCATAGAAAATTTTAACTTCCCCGCAAAGATTTTCAGGTCTAGCACCTAAAACACTTTCAAAACGATTTGTCAATAGAATATTAAAACTATCCAAATAACTCATTTCTTTAGCTTCATTCACTTCTAAGTTTAAATCTCACCAAATCTCCCTCATTCATTTCCAAACACCCAAATCTTCGAACAGTTAAATAGGAACATATAATTTTTTTTATCATTGTATACCCAAACATCTATCTCTCTGATTCCCATTTTAATAATTGCACTTTACCTGGAACAAAACTAATTTTCCAATCTTTTTCTATTATCTCTCCTGTTGCATATATACAATAAATATCTCCCTTTTCCGAAATCTTTGGGGATATACCTGAAACACTACCCAAGGGGAGATTAACTACTGCTAATTTCTTACCTTTGCTCGAAAATTTAAAAATCTGATAAAAGGTACGCGGGCTTGGAGCCCCAACAGGGTTCTCTGAAAAAACCTCAATGTAAAAATTTCCGTATTTATCGCTTGCTATCTGCCAAGCATTCCCCAAGGAGGAACCTGGGACACCGGAAATCAAAAATCTTTTTTCCCTTAGAATCAACTCGCCCTTTTTTTTATCTATTTTACTGAAATTCTTGTAGAAATTAGGGATACCAGTCGTATTTACTAAAAATGTATCCTTCTTATCATCAAAAGAAATATTAAGCCGGTACCTTTCTTCTAAGTTTCTTTCTATAAAAAGCTCTCCATTTTCCTTTTCAATGCTAAACATACTATGAGATTTAGGTGCATTAAATTTCAAAACAGCTATTTTATTTCCTGTATTTGTATTGATTAGTATAATTCTATCATTATGAGGCCACACTGGGAATAAGATTCCATATAAGGTATCATTTTTCACTGTAAAAAATACAATTTCTTCCTCTCCCGGATTTCCCGTTTCGTCTCGCTCATTTATATGGAATGTGTTTTTTAGATTTCCCCCGGAATCATACTTATGTATTCTACGGTTCCCGCAATCATAAATATATATATTTTCTTTATCTATTACCAAGTTTAACGGACCATGTAAAACGGATAAGTCCATACCAAATTCCCCAGGTTTATCACCCCATTTCGTGTCAATTAAAACCTTTTTTGTGTACTTATGAATTTCTTCTCTCTCGATATTTGACTTGAGTTCAATCTCGGTACTTGCTGTCTCTTTAGAAGAGGAAAATCCTATTAAAAAACAAAAGGATAAAACAACTAAAAACAAATTTTTATTCATTAATTTACTCAAATTCCTTTCCTAACACCAATAAACCTTCTTCAGTTATAGTCAAACAGTCAAATCGTCGAATAGTTAAACAGGAACATATAATCATAGTATTAAATTAAAAGATTGATTGGATAAGTCAAGAGATTGAAATCAATCTTTTGTTGGATCGTTAGGTCGTTGGATGGTTAGAATAAAAAACAAAAATCAGTCAAGGCTTTTTACCGGACACCGATATTAGGTGTTAGGTCTTGGGTATTAGGTTTTAGGAAAAAGAAAATATAACGACGAGTCGAGAGTCTTGAGTCGACATTAGGATTTAGGAAAAACAAAAAATCTAAGCTACTCTGCAGTTCTTTTCTTGACATCATCGTCATCATCATCAACACCTCCGGCATACTTTGCTGGGTAGGATTGTTTACCTCTTGCAGAGAACCAGAGGATCCGGTTAAGCATATCATCATTTCCTGTATCAATATGATCAAACTGAGGATCAAGGCTTTGCCTGGCATAATAGAGTTCTTTTCCTATGAGATTGATTAGTGGTGGATTCATTTCGTCGAGCGGAATCCGGTTGGGTAGTACTTCATAAGGAGTATAGTCCGGAATAGTTGTAAAACAATCAAACATCGGGGAAGCAATGGCGTCCTGAATATTCATGGGTGGTAGTCCCAATATCTGTTCCATGGTCCGGATCATTGAAGGCTGGGTATAAAAAGAAGAAACAGTTTGACGGAGCCTGGAGTAGGGACTGATGACCAGGCCAACAGTACGGTAGGCAGAAAGATGATCCCATCCATCCTGTGAATCGTCTTCGGTGACAAAAATGACAGTATTTTTCCAGAACCGGCTATGAGTAACCGCTTCGACAATTCTTCCCAGCGCAAGGTCATTATCGGCAACCTGGGCCCTGGGTGTGGGAAAACCTGGCCGGGTTCCTGCAGTATGATCGTTGGGCAGTGCAAGGATCATTAGTTCCGGCAATGAATCCCCTTCCATGGCTTCGTATTCCTTCCATTCCCTGATAAAGGCATCTGCCCTGAGAATATCAGGAATAACATGGTTATCGTATCCCGGGTATGTGGGGCTGAGTAACTTTCTGACAGGAGCTACCGTAGTGGTGTTTGTAAAATTGAACGGTTCTCTTCGCAGGAATCCCGAATAAATATCTTTCCAACCCAATGTATCATCGAATAGGGGACTGGCAGCTTCACCATAAATTCTTACTGTTTTTCCGTTCCGTATTGCATTATCCCAGAGGAATCCGGTGGGAGCATAAACAAGAGCGTCATTTTGTACATGGGGATAACTGCGAAACCAAGCACGAACATTTTTTTCAATATAATCCGTTACAATGGCAGCATCGGTCCATTGATGGCCTTCGGCTGAACATTTCCCGGAAACATGATACGCATCCATTAGCAGAAAGTCATCGGCCAGCTTATGGGTATTTGGAGTAACCTGTTTGCCATAGATACATAAGGAACTATCTCCCCTTCCTTGCTCCATATCACCCAGCAGCTGGTCGTAGGTGCGGTTTTCTTTGATGATATAAACAACATGTTTGAAAACGGAAGGTTCCCCGATCCGTTCAGGAACAGGTTTTGGTTCCATATTTTCCCGCGGAGGGACCTGTGCCCCATATAATCTTGATAGCTGGTTCAGAGCAATGACTTCTTCTGTATATTTTTTTAATGATTTTTGCCCTGGAATTTCCAGAATCGAAACCGAAGCAAGCATATGGTGAACATTATATGCCGGTGTGGTCAAGCCATCCGGTATCAGTGACAGTCTGACTCCTTCACCTTCCAGGTTCGTGATGAACATCCGCTTATCACCCGATAAACAAATCGACGAGGGATAAGCACCCGTCGGGATAAATCCCTCGATGTAACTTTCAGGGGATTCCCCTTTTGAAGCCGCCTGATTGCCCAGCTTTACCACAGCAATGGCATTGTCCATTCCATTGGCTACGTAAAGGATTTTGCCATTCGGTGAAATTGCCAACCCATTTGGTGAATCACCAAAGAAGGGATTGTTTTCCGGTAATATCCGTACCGATATAGTTTCAACGATGGCATCGGTTTCTGCACTGATCACACTAACATGATCGCTGTTGGCATTGGCAACATAAATAAACTTTTTATCCTGAGAAGTAATAATATCATTAGGGTGCAGACCTACCTCGATCGTTTTTAGAAGGTTACCGGTTTCAGGGTCGATTACTGAAACGCTTCCTTCACGGGTAGCCCCTGTTTCAGGATCAACACGTGCCAGACCCCACGGAACTCCGGCTACATCAACATCCCCTGATTCCGGTGGTCTTCCTCCCCAATTGGTTATATACAGTTTGTCGTTAGATTCAATCAACCCATAAGGAGCCACGCCCGTTTCCTGTAGCCATATCGTATCTCCTGTTTCCATGTCTTGTTTTACGATTTTGTTGTTACCATTGAGGACCACATAAAGAAACTCACCGTCAGATTCTTCGCGGATCAGTATCTCGTTGGGCAGCGCGACACCTGCATCTTGATCGGGAGGATACTCCAGTATCCGGGTTATCACTGCACTACTGCCATCCCATCTCACCTGTAATGCAAATGACTTGTTGGGCATGCTCACTGCACTAAACCAGATATAATCTACTCCTGTGCTGGTATGCCAGCAAATTCCCGAATAGGTGCTCTTTGCGCTATTTAAATCCGGAATATCTTCCAGATAAAATACATCAACAACTTCCTCGGTGATCGTATTGATGAAGACAAGACTATGGCGTTCCTGCACAACGAACCATTGTTCGTCCGGCGAAAGAACTGCATCAAGTGCATGATTCTCGAGACTATGGTTTCCGAAATATACCTGTTTGCCTGCCGGACGGATGAACCTGTCACATGGCAGAATAATTGGCTCCCTGGATTCCATGGTCGGGAGACAGGTATTTTGCTGGCAGGCTAAGTTTGTCCCCAATAGGATAAGTGATACCAAAATTGTGAATATCCGCTGCAGCAGGGGTAAAAGGGTCAGGTCTTCTTTTTTGAATTTTAATAAACCTCTTTTGCATAGATAACTTAGTATTTTATTAATGATATACATAGTGTAAATGTAATGTACGTATCATATATGTCAATAGCTATAGAACTAGCGTACATTAAATTAGGCAAATAGATAAATGGAAAAATGGTCAAATAGTTTTTTAGGGTTTAGTTTTTGACTCGTGACGCATGACTGGTGACTCGTGACTCTTTGTGTGAGATATTAGTTTTGACATCGGACTTGGGACTTTGGACATTGGACTCATTTGTTGGTTCGTTAGGTCGTTGGATGTTGAAAGAAAAAATAGCTGACAGCTTACGGCTGACTGCTCACAGCAATATAAAACAACAAAAAATCTTGTGATAATCTGTGAAATCTGTGGTAAAACTTTTCAGCGTTTAAGAATCCAATAGTTCAGGGTAATTGGCTTTAACCCAGGTTTTTACTTTTTTAAAAAACAACCCGGCTTCATTCGTCAATTCATTTACTTCTTTACCGGCAACTCCACCCGCATAGAAATAGTCGGTCGTGTTTCTTTTAACGCGGCAAGAATCAAAATATTCGGCAAGATCATTATATTCTTTCCCTAATATATATTTAACACATCGGAACGTCGTAAAATGATGCGCTCCGCCTTTAGTTTTATACCCATTACAATAAAGAAGAATTGTGGCTGCCCCGAGAACTGCATTATAAGCCGTAGCGAATTTCCTGTCATTGGATAAACCTTTAACTTTAGAATCCTTAATATCTCTTTCTATCATTGTAATTAAATTGTTAATTTCTTTTTTTGAAGTTTTGTGTGGTCTTAATTTACCTTGTTTCAATAATCCTTTTAAGCTCATCTTCCCTTCCTAAAATCGTAATTTTTGGTTCTTTCATAACCGAAAGTAAAAAATTATCTTTGTCTTTTATTCTGCCTACAAACTCTTTCATACTAAATACAACAAAATTAATCTCTCTTTGAAGATTCTCCTTTACGCCCGAGAGGATTTTTGATACTTTTTTAGATTCAATATCTCCTAAAACCATTAGATCTATATCACTTGAAGTTGTTTCTTTCCCTTCGGCGTACGAACCGTAAATAAAAGCAAAATCTATTTTATTCTTATCTTCTAAATTTTCTTTAAGAGCTTTGACAATACCTTCCGTCTTAAAAAATATCCTTTTTAAATCTTCAAAGATAGGACTCTTTCTGTTTGCCCTGTAATAAACCCTATTTCCGCTAATAGACTCTTCTAACAAACCGATTTCTTTGAGTTTTTTTACTTCCCTTTGAACGCCCCTGATTGGGGTATTCGCAAGAGAAGATATCTCCCTCAAGTAGTAACTATCTTCGGGGTTAAATAAAAACAGTTTTAAAACTGCAATTCTTGCTTTTGACGAAAAAAGTTTTTCTAACATTTTCCACCCTCTGTATACATAATGTAGTCAATTGTATACATTTTGTAGTCATTTGTCAAGGGGTTTTGTGTTTGAGTTTTGTTTTAAAGCAACAATAAAAACTTTGTGTTCTGTTAAAACCAAAGCACATGGTTTACACTTTGGAGAGGGGATGGGAGTAAAAAGAGTAGATTTAAATATAAATATAAATCTGGAGAAAGTAATGAAAAAGTTGGAAGCTTTTTGTGCTAGGCGTGCT
>Ga0307434_1000817_pt1 | contig 18922 bp, 16 predicted proteins | sample SalMarWE160220MG_FD_202156 | JGI IMG/M metagenome (GOLD analysis project Ga0307434, IMG submission 202156) | Salt marsh sediment microbial communities from the Plum Island Ecosystem LTER, Massachusetts, United States - WE1603-220 | ecosystem: Environmental > Aquatic > Marine > Intertidal zone >... | reverse complement strand
CGACCTAATAGATCTCTCCTCGTTGCATGACGTGGATATTGATAAATCCACAATTAAAAATGTGGTTGATTCCATCAAAAACGATACATTCAATGCTGAAGTTGAAAAAGCACGTAATACCATTGAGCATGAAAAGGAGCTAGAAGCAAAACTTAAGGAGCAAGAATTACAAGAAAAAATCCGATTACTTGAACAAGAAAAAAAGGCTGCTGTCGAACTGGCTGAAGCCAATGCCAAAAATGCTTCTCAGGGAGATATTGCCAAAAAAGATACTGAAATTACTAAGCTACAGTCGCAGATTGAAGCAGCACAAACAGAAAAAAAACTTGCTGTTACAGAGGCTCTAAAGGTAGTTGAAAAAGAGCGTGATCAACTAGTCCACAAACTCGACAAAAAAGACTCCGAAGCAAAAATTCTTGAAACTTCACTCAGAAAAGAATATGAGAACGAGCTAAAATCCAAAGAGGAAATGATCGAGTACTATAAGGATCTGAAATTGAAGCTTTCAACCAAAATGCTAGGAGAAACACTCGAACAGCATTGCGAAATTGAGTTCAATAAACTTCGTGCAACTGCTTTCCAAAATGCCTGTTTTGATAAAGATAATGATGCTAGTAGTGGTAGTAAAGGTGACTATATTTTTAGAGAAGCTGATGAACAAAATACTGAGATTATTAGCGTTATGTTTGAAATGAAAAACGAAAGTGATAAAACTGCTACTAAAAAGAAAAATGAAGATTTCTTAAAAGAGTTAGATAAAGATAGAAATGAAAAAGGTTGTGAATATGCTGTGTTGGTGTCGTTACTGGAGACAGATAATGAACTGTACAACACTGGTATTGTTGATGTGTCGTATAAATACCCCAAAATGTATGTTATTAGGCCACAATTTTTCATTCCGATGATCACTTTGCTTCGCAATGCAGCACTTAACTCTCTTCAATATAAATCTGAACTTGCGTTGGTTAGGGCCCAAAATATCGATATCACAAAATTTGAAGACAATATCAACGCATTTAAAGATGGATTTTCTAAAAATTATGATCTTGCAAGCCGAAAATTTAAAACAGCCATAGACGAAATAGACAAAACAATAAGTCATCTTCAAAAGACAAAGGATGCACTTCTTTCTTCGGAAAATAATCTTCGTCTAGCAAATAATAAAGCTGAGGATTTAACCATAAAGCGTCTCACTGGTGGTAATCCAACTATGCAAAATAAATTTAAAGAACTGAGTAAAAGCGGAGAATAAAATAAAACGCCTCAGGACAACCTGGAATATACAATATCATTATCGTGGTATTTATTTCTAATTAAGTCGGCATTACCGCAATTTATATAACCCTGGCCAATATCGATGTTGAAAATGGAATGAAGTCATTCAAGGGTTTTCTTTAATTTTATTATATTGTCTGTTCTGGACTTCTTTTTATTTTTTTCCGGTTCTCCTTCCATAAAATAATTATTATCAGCAATATATTTTCTATCTTTATATACTCGTCTTTTTACCTTGGCCAGCAATTCTTCAAGGGCCATTTGTTCGTCATGCTCGTTATTATAATTCAAAGATATCTCTGCAGCCATTCCCCTAATCAAACCTTCAAGAGCCTTATTAAAACAAACCTCAGAAGCATTAAAATCCATGTTTGCTATTTCTAGCATATCTATAAACATTGATATATTCCTGGCCATTTCTTCATAAACGCTTTTACTATCTTCGGTTTCTTCACCTAGTCCGAATTCTTCTGCTGTCAGTTTGAAATATTGGCTAGGGTGATAATATACCTCTGCTGAAGCAAGCTTATCTTTATTTGATGTCTCTATCTTCATTTTTAAAATCTCCCTCTTCTTTATTTTTTTGTTATAATATTGGTTTAATTATACCTTAAATTTCCTCTTGACAAAGAAATTCCATTGTTAAATACTTAGTAACAGATAGTTATATAAAAGCTAATACATTCACTATCTTATACTAAAAATGGCAAACGAACCGCTATTTCTGAATACAGACGAGGCTGCGAAAATGCTTAATGTCCACCCTAACACGATATTGAGGTGGATCAAAAGCGGTAAACTCCCCTCCTCTAAAATAGGCAGCCAATACAGGATCCCCAGAGAGGCAATTGAAAACCGTGTTTCTAGGGCTGGATTAGGCACAAGGATAATCGCTGTCGCCAACCAAAAAGGTGGCGTCGCCAAAACAACAACAGTTGTTAACCTGGCCGCAGGATTGGGTAAAAAAGGTAAAAAGGTCCTTGTGGTTGACCTGGACCCACAAGGTGGTTGTGCGGTTAGCCTTGGAATAGCTACAGATTCGCTTGATAAAACAGTTTACACAGTTCTAATGAATGATGATGTTTCCTTTGAGGATATTATCATTCACACCCCGCAACATTTTGACCTTGCACCTTCAAACATAGATTTGGCCGGCGCTGAGGTTGAGCTTAAGCAACTTTTAGCAGCTGAGCAAATCCTGAAGCGAAAATTGAGAGATGTAATTGAAAACTATGATTTTATCCTCCTTGACTGTCCCCCTAGCCTTGGAATGCTAACTATAAACGCCTTTACGGCTGCAGGCGAGCTTCTAATCCCTATGTCAATGGAGCTTTTAGCTTTACGCGGTTTGGATATGCTCGCAAAAACAGTTTCAAAGATTCGTGCAATAACCAATTCAGACCTTACCTACCTTGGAGTTTTAGCCACAAAATATGATAAGCGAACCCTAAACAGCCAGGAGATTTTCGAGTCCCTTAAAAATGCAAGCCGGAATGCAGGAATAAAAATGTTTAGCACATATATTACTAGCTCTGTCCGTTTTACAGAGTCCCCCAACTCAAATGCTCCTCTTATTCTTATAGATCCTGAGCATGAAGGTTCAAAAGCTTACGCTCAAATTGTGGAGGAAATTATCAATGGTTAAAAGAAAACCTATATCATTTAACAACGAAGAACTTACTAAAAATTTAAAAGATTCTACCGGAAAAGGCTTGGATGCTTTTTTCTCTCCAACTCCCCCACCTCAAACTGTTGAGAAAAAACCTGTGCCCGTAAAAGAAGTTAAACTTCTCACTGAAACTAAACAAGAAAGTAAAGAAGCTAAAATGATTAAAACAAAGAAAGATATTAAACAAGAAAGTAATATTGCAAGTAATATTACAATATTACAATTTACAGATGATGAAATAGAAGAACTTCGTGAACCGGCCTATAAAGCCCAGACCTTCAGACTTACAGAAAGAGAAATCGAATGGGTAAAAGATACTTCTTACCGCCTAAGTAAAGAAATTAAACGCGGCAAGGTGTCTCAGGCTGATATCTTAAGGATATCCTTTAAATTGTTTGCAAGCTATTTAGAAATTAATAAAGCAGACTTAATAAAAATATTGGAACGAATTAAGTAAGTAATATTACAATATTACATTATGACAATTCATCATACTTATGGAACAGTTAAAAAAGGACCAGAATAATAACTATAACAAGAAGTCGAATACCGGCGGCTCTTTTAATTTAAAAAATTATGAAGATTTTGATAAATTAGCACCTTCAAGATTTTATACTGAAAAAGAAGAAGTCACACTAAGATTTTACCAAACCCCAAAAGCCCTTTTTAATAATCCCAAATATAGGGGACTTGCTCTCGGCCCAAAGCTAATGTATTCGATCTTAAGAGACCGATTAGATATATCTATTAAAAACAAATGGAAAGACAACAGGGGTTATATATATTTAATTTTTAGCGTAGAAGAATTATCTGATCTGTTGGAAATAGATAGAACGGCTGTTATGAGGTATAAGAAAAAGCTAGTTGAATACAAGCTGATTATTGATAAGAGACTAGGCCAGGGTAATCCTAATCGGGTTTATGTTTTAAAACCAGAACTTGTTGATAACTATTCTCTGAAGTCGCAAAATACGACTTCTAGAAGTCGCGATAAAGAACCTCTAGAAGTTTTAAATAGCGACCCTATTGATACTAACATTAATCAGACTAATTTAAATAACGTTAAAGAGAACGCTGTTTCAAATAAAAAGAAGAAAAAAAGAGCTCCGGAAAAAGAATATTTAGCAAAAGAAATAGCAGAACAATTAGAGGACGATCACTCATTAGGATTTTTTAGAAAAGTTGTAGATTTAATGCCTGAAAATTTAATCTTCCAGGCCTTAAGTGAAGTCAAAGACACCCACCTAACCGGGAAAATTAAAAAAAGCAAAGCGGCTTTATTTACAACAGTTATTAAAAGTAAAGCACTAGAACACAATATAAACTTAGGTATCAAATAAACAAGTATTCAAAAATTAAAAATTAATACATTTAATTAAATTATGAAAGCAAAACCTTTTTATAAAATTCACCCAAATAAATGGTTATTAACTAGCAACGCCGATGTTTCAGCGGCACGGAAAAAAGCAATAGAAAACCCAAAATTAAACGAAAACCAAATTGAGGAATATGTAAGACAATGGATTCTTCGGGAACTAATAGAAACATATGGTTACCCAAAAGAATGGATTGGGGAAAGATTAATAGTAGAAGAAACTGTCCAGATGGCAACAATGGAAAAACAAGCTGATATTTCCATAAAGAACGAGCGCTATAAAACCTTTTTATATATTGAAACAAAAAAAACTGGGGTTAACCAGGTAGAGTTTGATAAGGCCGAAAAGCAACTAATGGGCTATCTTTCTAGTACTCACACGGCAACTGTTGGGATGGTTACCAACGGCAAGGTAACAAAATCTCTGGTAAAAAAAATTGACCCAAACGACTTTGATTATATTCCAGACATACCGAGCTATGATCAAAAAGGCTTGAGGCAAAAAGCTAAACTTATCCGGGAACTAACACCAGAAATGATAAAGAAAGGGAGGAAAACCGGTCTTACTATAATTACTGATAAATATGAAGATATTTTATTCAAATGCCATTCCGCTATTCGTGATATAGATGGCTCACATGCAGATGAAGCACTTGATGAGTTAAGCAAAATAATCTACGCAAAAATCTATGATGAAAGAACAACAATAGATTCCGAAGAAGGCACGTCTTTTAGATTTCAAATCTATGGTGCTGGCAACACAGAAGAAATTGCGTCGAACATTCGGGATTTATACAAGGAAGCAACAGAAAAAGATTTATTGCGATATTCTCAAAGAATTCCCGGCTATGAACGATCACGTGGAGTTTTTAAGCAACAGATAAGGTTGAGCAGTAATGCGCTTGTAAAGGTTGTTGAAATTCTCCAAAACTATTCATTTCTTGATTCAAAAGGAGACATAAAGGGGCGTGCTTTCCAAAAGGTTCTTGGCCCTGCGATTAGAGCTGGAATGGGACAGTATTTTACGCCTGATGAGGTCGTTAGGTTAGCCGTTGGAATCGTTAAACCAAAAGTAAGCGAAATTATTCTTGACCCGTTTTGTGGTAGTGCCCATTTTTTAACTTCTTCTTTAGAGGAGGTAAAAAAGGACTACGAAACTAGGAAAATTGATGAGTACAGTTTTCACCAATTTAAATTTTTTCATTTACACGGTATAGAAAAATCTGAAAGAATGGTTCGTATTGCGATGTCAGACATGCTTTTACAAGATGATGGACACAGCAACATAAGATGCACTGATGCTTTGTTAAGTTTTGATAATTACCCAGACATCAAAGCCCTAGGAGGCGAAGGAAATAAAGATCCGCAAGTTTTTGATATTGTCCTCACAAATCCACCTTTTGGTTCTTTGATGGGTGGCGAAATCGGAAACATTATTGGAAGGTTTGAATTAGGTAAAGGAAAAAAATCATTGCCGTTGGAAATTATGGGGCTAGAGAGATGTTTCCAATTTCTTAAACCGGGTGGAAGAATGGCAATTGTCTTACAAGACGGCGTATTAACCGATAGTTCGCATGCCCATGTTCGTGAGTGGGCCCATGGACAAGGTGAGTTAGTGGCCGTTATTAGTTTGCCCGAGCATACATTTACACCATATGGCGCAAGCCCAAAAACAAGCTTGGTATTTTTTAGAAAATATTCTGACGGAAAGAAAAAAGAGAGCGGCAAGCCTGTATTTTTCGCAAGAATTAAGGATATAGGGTACGACGCAACTGGAAGGACTAAAGGGAAATCAGAAATTCCTGAAGCAATTAAATTATTTCACAAAGAACGAGGCTGGTAATTTATAATTATGGAAACAATTCTCATAAAACTTGAAAAAGTAAGAAAAAGTGGTCGGATTGACTACGATTTTTATGATCCAAACCATAAAAAAATTACGGATAATATTGTTAAAGGATATACAACCGATAAACTTGAAAATGTTTGCTTAAAGATTAACACGGGCAAAACAGCCCCGCGGAATTCTTACCCAGACAAAGGGGTGCGTATTATTAAAGTAAAAAATATCTCCGGAAACGGTATAAAGTGGGGAGAATATTTTTTTGTTACGAAAGAATTTTACGAAAAAGCACAGAAGAAATCACAAGTCCAAATTGGTGATGTTTTAATGTTGTGTTCTGCCCACAGCAAAATATATATTGGCAGAACTGATATTATTGATACTTTCCCACAAGAAGTAATGGATGACGATTCAAAATGTTGTTGTGTTGGGGAATTGATAATCATTAGAGCAAATCCAGAAAAAGTAGCGCCAAAATATTTAATTACTTTTTTGCGATTGTCTATTGTCCAAGAACAAATAAGGCGAATGGTAAAAGGACAATCTGCGCATTTATATCCCAAAGACCTCGCCAAGCTGGATATTGTATTACCCCCGCCTGAGATTCAAGAAGAAATTGCCGATTTGAACGAAAAAGCAGAAAAAGATTTTTTGAAGAATATAAGCGAAGCAAACAAGTCTTTAAGCAGAACGCGAAATAAAATTAAAGAAATAATTATAAACGGGAAGCGTAAAAAATAATATCGGTTTAATATTAAATGATTAAAACATGAACTCATTTAAAGACATTGCATATCAAATTTTAAAATAATATATTGAAGTATCTAATAAGAGGCTTGGTATAGTTGAATAATTCAACAGGAACTAATTAAATAAATATGAAAGCAACTGAAATAAAATTAATAGATTTTCTTAAAAAGTCACCTCAATTTGTTGTTCCAATCTACCAGCGCACGTATAGTTGGGGTGAGAAGGAATGTAGTCAGTTGTGGGACGACATTCTGCGCACAGGAAGCAACAATGCAATTACTGCGCACTTTGTTGGCTCCATTGTCTATGTAGAAAAAGGCCTTTATTCTGTAGCAAACCAATCGCAATTGCTAGTCATTGATGGGCAACAGAGGCTGACAACGGTGACTTTGTTAATTGAGGCACTTGCCCGTGCTCTTGGAGACAGTGAACCGATAGAGGGTTTTTCAACAAAAAAACTTCGGGATTATTTTCTTCTTGATCCACGGGAGGAGGGAGAAAAGAAATATAAGCTTATTCTATCTCAAACAGATGAATTATCTTTAAAGGCATTACTTAACCAAGCAGCCGAACCGAAGAATTTCTCTGTGCGGATAAAAAATAACTTTGAGTTCTTTGTCAATAAGATTGCAGAAAATAAAGAAGAGCTTTCTATGATCTGTAAAGGTTTAGCAAAGCTTATTATTGTAGATATATCCCTAAGCCGAGACCAAGATAATCCCCAACTTATATTTGAAAGTTTAAACTCAACCGGGCGCGAACTGAGCCAGGCAGATTTAATTCGCAACTTTGTTTTGATGGGACAAGAACCCCTACTACAAACAAAACTATACAATGAGTTTTGGCGCCCAATGGAAATAGATTTTGGCCAGGAAGGTTATACCGCATATTTTGATGGTTTTATGAGGCACTATCTGACAGTTAAAACTGGTACAATTCCTAGGGAAAGTGAAGTGTATGAGGCGTTTAAAAAATATGCTCGCTCACCAGAAGTTACTGGTGTTGAATCGCTTGTATCTGATATTCGCCGTTTTGCAGGGTATTATTGTGCAATGGCTCTTGGTAGGGAAGATGAGCCCGAGCTCAAGATGGCCTTTCGTGATCTACGGGAATTAAAGGTTGATGTTGCGTTTCCGTTCTTACTTGACCTTTACCACGATTATGACAAGCAACTTCTTTCTTCTGATGAGTTGCTTGAAATAGTTCGTCTTGTTGAAAGTTATGTGTTTCGTCGAGCTGTCTGCAGTATCCCGACCAACTCAATGAATAAAACCTTTGGAAATTTTTCCCGTGATTTAAAAAAGGACCGATATTTGGAAAGTGTTAAGGCAAACTTTCTACTGCTCCCATCCTATAGAAGATTTCCGGATGACGAAGAATTTAAACGTGAGTTGAAGCTTAAAGACCTTTATAATTTTCGTAGTCGTGGTTATTGGTTACGCCGATTAGAAAACTACGACAGGAAAGAGCGGGTGTCTGTAGATGAATATACTATTGAGCATATCATGCCCCAAAATGAGAATTTATCTGATGAGTGGAAAGAGGAACTTGGGCCCGATTGGGAGCGCATACAAAAGACTTATTTACATACGTTAGGGAACCTTACTCTTACTGGTTACAACTCCGAATATAGGGACAGAGCCTTCATGGAAAAAAGAAACATGAAAGGAGGCTTTGCGGTAAGCCCTCTAAAACTAAACAAAGAAATTGCTAGTAAAGAGTGTTGGAAAGAACAGGATATCTTAAATAGAGCCGAGGTCTTGTCGACACAGGCAGTCAGAGTTTGGGTTGCGCCTGCAGTAGAGATCGATGTTTTGGAAGCATATAAAACTAAAACAGAAACCACTGATTATAGTGTTGATGACCACCCGTTTCTTAATGTCGAACCCATCCGGAGCGTATTCGAAGAACTAAGTAAACGAATTCTTGCCCTTGATCCTTGCGTCACCGAAACGTTTCTAAAGCTATACGTCGCATATAAGGCCGAGACTAATTTTGTTGATATTGTCCCACAAGCAAAACGTTTGCGTCTTTCGCTAAATATTGCGTTCACAGAAATCAATGACCCGAAAGGAATATGTAAAGATGTTTCAGCGCTCGGTCGTTGGGGGAATGGTGATGTTGAAGTTGGATTATCAAGTCTTGAAGAAATTCCATATATTATGGGACTGGTCCGGCAGTCATTCGATAGGCAGATGGGTCAAAATGGTGAAGGGTAGAATTATTAATGGGGTATCTTCTACCCTTGTTTTTCGGTAAACATAGTTTTAGGATCCTTTCAGGATTAAAGAGCAGGGGGGAAATAGAGCCAGCTTTTTCGGAATGATTGCCGCAAAATTAATTCTTATTGATTAGCTTTACTATCCTTTATCAATAATTTTGCCCGTATTCTCTGCTTGCTGCTTTAAATTTTTACCTGGTTAAAAAGCTTACTCGCTTTTTATTAATCAGCGCAATCATACACTGGGAGCTGGCTCATCGGGTGTCTGGGCTTGTAAAAAAGTATTTTTTCAACCCCCGACTGCATACCTTTTCGCCCTCGCCAAAAACTTTCGTTTTTGAGTGAGGGTTCACTTGTCCGCTTTTGCGGACTTCGTCGACCGCTGCAGGCTTTCGCCTTTGCTAAAGGTCTGCAGTCGGCGCTTCGCCCGACACCCTCAGCGGCTATGACGGCATTTCCCCCCTGCACCCTCCATTGCCGTCAGCCGCTCCTTGCCTGCGGCAAGTCTACAATAAAACCCTCGCTTGCTATAAGCCAGCTTTAAATTACAGCTCGGGTTTTATGAATAGACAGCCATGGCAAAAATTACTTGAGATTTCCTTTGCCGAATAGTGTTTTCTTTTATAAAATTAATTCTTAATACATGGCTTGTCTATTATTTTAATGTGAGCATAAAGGCAGGTGGTTTTGCTTCGGTTAGGCATTGATAAAGAAACTAAATCTCCGGTTGAGCTTTCCCCGGATAACAGGCGTCAGGGAACTTATGTTACCGGAGTTAATGGGACCGGCAAAACGATCCTGCTGATGAATACCGCTTTGTCCGACGCTGAAGCCGGCGACGGCCTTTGCTTTTTAGATCCTCACGGCGACGCCGTTGAGGGCCTTTTGGCCTTAATGCCGGAACACCGCAAGAAAGACGTCATTTACTTTAATCCGGCCGACATTAATTATCCCTTCGGCTTAAATCTTTTTGAGTGTTCGGATATTAACGATCCGAGAGTAGTGGACCTAGTTTGTTCAGAAATTATCGGCACTTTCAAAAAGCTCTACGAGGCCAGCTGGGGACCGAGGCTTGAGGATATTTTAAGGCACGCGATTTTGGTTGTCTTGTTTAATCCAGGCTCGACTTTAGTGGACCTGCATTTGGTTTTAAGCAGCCAGATTTACCGGCTCAAAATGCTGGAAAAAGTTAAGGACCCGATCATCACCCAATACTGGGAAAAGATTTTTCCTCAAAAAGGCAAGGAACAGCAGGAGTGGTTGGCCAGCTCTTTTAATAAAATCGGCCGGTTTCTGGTTAATTCCCTGATTAGAAATATTGTTGGCCAGGCTAAAAGCAGTTTTAGCATTAAAGATATTATGAACGAAGGAAAAATCCTTCTGGTAAATCTGGCCAAAGGTAGAATCGGCGAGGATAACTCAAGCCTTTTGGGAAGTGTTTTAGTCGGAAAGATTTTAATTGCGGCCTTATCAAGAGCGGAAATAGATCAGGAAAACCGCAAGCAATTTCACCTGATTGTAGACGAGTACCATTCCTTTGCCACCGAGTCTTTTCCGACGCTTCAAAGTGAAGCCAGGAAGTTTGCTATCGATACGCTGGTGGCTCATCAGTACAGGGACCAGCTGGATTATTTAAACCGCGGCTCAACTCTAAACGTGGGTAATTTTATCTTTTTCCGGATTACCGGAAAAGACAGCCTTGAGCTAGCGGTCCAGTTCGATAATACGCCGCCTGTGCCTGATTTAGAGCCTCAACCAATGCTTTACCCAACCAGCAATGAGGGAGTTTACAGAGTAGGCGATAGGCGAGAGTTTGTCATGGCTAAGGGCAAACCCAGGATGTATTCAGATGTAGCCAATGAAATGGCCAATAGGCTGTCAAATCTACCTAATTATGAGTGCTGGTGTAAGCTGGTAAAAGAGGGGAGTTTGGTCGAGCATTATATGGCAACTGAACCTATTACCAGACCCAAAGATCCGGAGATAGCCAAAGAAATAATTGAAAATTCAAGGACGCTGGCCCGGGATAGGAAAGAAGTTGAAAACGACATCAGAGCAAAGATGGACACCAGTAGAATTTTTATTAAGCCTAAGGCTTTTGAAAGTGTTAAAAAATTAAAAGATGCTAAAAAGAAAGGGGTTTAAATGCTGTGGTCATTAACTAAGTGGAATCATAAGCTATCAACTACGAGATTAGTTCGCTGGTGGCTGAGAATGACGGTACTAGACAGGTTTGTCCTGGTAGTCGTCTGTAATTTTCTGTTTCTGGTTTATTCCTTTTTTGCTTTTATTCTCTGGCTGATGAACTATGGCGGCCGGGCCTTATCAGGCGCTATGTCCGACGACCTTTTCAGCTCGTTTGTAGGTTCAGCTATTCCGGTTGGAATAAGATTTGTTTTAGGTATTTTAAGTTTTGTTTCCGGAGTGGCTGTCTTTTTTGAGTTTATTTTTCTTATTGTTGTTTTTGCTTTATCTGTTTTCTTTATTATTGATCTCATCTGGGATTTTTTAAACACTCGCAAGGATCTGGCCAATATCGCTTCTAAAGAAGATGTCATATTGGCTACTAGAGGCGAGTATGTTGGTGGACACCCAACCTTGCCTCACGCGCGCTTTGTTTACCTGGTTATTAGCGGCACGCAACAAAGTCCTTATGTGGGTATTATTTTGCCAAGTTTTGAACCCGTAATATACAAAATTCCTTTAATTGATATTACCAATACCAAAAGCGGAATTGATGATAAATTTGGCAAGCCCAGCATTTTTAATTTCTCACTTACCAGCATTACGCCCTCAATGTGGAAAGGCTCGCGCTCATCTATTAATATCGAATACTCATTAACCGGAAGAAAATATATTGTTGAAGTAGGCTCATTCATCAGAGGTAATGATGAAGTACAGATGTGGAAGAACTATTTGACCTGCGCTAGAGCTGAAGCCGACACCGGTAAAAAACCTTATGGGCAATGGAAAAGCCTTCCGGAAGAAAAAAAGAAAGCAAGTAAAAAATAAAAATGGTAGGAGTGTTAAAATTAGTCTATGACCAAAATTACTAAGACCAGGCTTCCTAGATACCGAAAAGCTAATACACCGCCACCTATGAGGCTTACAGACCGCGACAAGCGGATTGTTGAAGCAGTTTATCAGTTGAGGTTTTTAACCCGGGACCAGATTAAAAAACTGGAATTTGAAAAAGGCTCAATGACTGCTTGCCAAAGACGGCTTTCGCTTTTATATCATAACGGTTATTTGTCAGCTGTCCATAAGCTTGTTCCTGCCGGTTATGGCTCATCAAAAAGAGCTTACTGCCTTTCTAAAAAAGGAGCTGCTTTAATATCTCATCTTTATGGCGAAAAAGAAGCCAGAGAAATCAAATGGAATGAAAAACACAACAAGGTTGAGACTTTTTTTATTGAGCATACTTTAGCAATCAATGATGTTCGGATCGCTTTTTTAAAAGCGGTTTTGGAAACAGAGGATTATAGTTTATTCTGGTTCAACGAGCAGGAAGTCAAAGCCTGGAAAGAAAAAATTGATGATCCTGAAAACTCAGGCAAAACCTTGCCAATCACACCTGATTCTTTTTTATATTTACTCGGCAAAGATAAAAAGGCTTACTTTTTTCTTGAGGTTGACAGAGCCACTGAATCCAATCGAAGATGGCGCGATAAAATCAGAGGCTATGTTGAATATGTCAAGTCCGGGAAGTATCAGGAAAGATTTCAAACAAGCGCTTTAAGAGTTTTGACTATTACTACCAGTAAAGAAAGAATGGCCAATTTAATAAAAACCACCCAATCAGTTGAAAATGCCTATTTTTTCTTATTTGCGACCTTTGGCCAGATTAAGGATAAAAATATAATTTTTAATCCGATCTGGAAATCAACGGATAAAAAGGATTTAACGAGCCTGCTCTAATTTGGGGTATACAAATGTATGCTTAGACCTTTTACGACGCTTCTAAGGGCATTCTAGAGCTCCATATTTTATATTAAAGTCTATTACGATATATTAAATTCTGCTTTTAGGGATATTTGGCGTTTTAGTGAACTATCCATTAAACTTCATAAATTTTTGGTTTTTTAAAAAGTGTTATAATATAGTTTATGATAATTTACAATGATGGTACTTGGACTTAGTTTTCTAGCTCCTCTATATCTTTAATCATTGCCTTAAGCATATCAAATTCATTAAGCGCAGTCTTTTTATTACCGAGGCTTTTACGAATCTCTAATAGAAACTTCCCCCATAAACGCATCATTTCTTTTGGGTTCCGATTTCCTGTGTCTTCTGCTTTATATGTATGTTGCATTAAATTATTATATGCTCTAACTACCTCGTCAGAGCCAAATAAATTAAGGTCAAATGCTGTTTTTTTATAATTATAAGAAGTTATTTTTTTTATTGCTTCCCCCTGGCCTTTTCCTTTTAAATCAGCAAAAAGACTGATATAGGGGCTTATAATCTCAGAATAGATTTTTCTTCTTTCTTCTCTAAGTTTTTCTTCTAATGTGCGTAATTCTTCATATCTAGATTTTATAAACCAGGAGATTACTCCACCCAATACCACCAATAGTGTTGGTCCTAATATTTGTAACCAAAGCATTTTTATTTACCACCTCTTTAAGGATCGTTATTTGTTTTAAATGCTAGTTGTTTATTTATTTTATCAGTTATAATTATTTATGTCCCTCAAAGATTTTTTACCATTACTTTTGCCTTTCAGCGGAAAAGATTACCTTGTTTTAGGTAATGTCAGCCCCTTTTGGCTTAATTTACCTTATAAGGTCCGTATCGGCGACCGCTACGACCACATGCACATTGTCGGCACTACCGGCAAAGGCAAAAGTAAACTTTTGGAACACATGCTTTACCAGGACGCAATTTTTGGCCGTGGTATTGGCTTAATCGATCCCCACGGAAATTTAGCTGATGATGTATTGTCTTATTTGGGAAATTCAGGGTTTTTTAAAGTACCTGGAAACTTAGAAAGGCTAGTTTATATTAATCCTTCAAGACTTGATTTTAGTCCCGGTATTAACCTTTTAGAGCTTCAAAAAGGCGAGGATCCTGCGGAACATGCTAATGATATTATTGAAGTTTTTAAAAGAAGCTGGGACCTGGAAAACGCACCAGTTTTTGAAGACATTATGTTTAATTCCATGATGGTTTTAATGGAAAATAATTTAAGTATTATTGAACTTCCCAGACTTATTACCGATAAACTTTACAGGGATATCCTTTTAGCAAAAACGGAGGACCCTGCAGTTTATCAATTCTTTAAAAACCGCTTTGACAAATGGCCTAAAAACGAGCAAGCCATAAGGGTTGAATCTACCCTTAATAAAATATCAAGAATCACCGGCAGTGTCCGAATAAGAAACATTTTCGGCCAGTTAAAATCAACTATCAATTTCCGGGATATCATGGACGAAGGTAAAATTTTAATTGTTGACTTGTCTTATTTAAGCGAGCTTTCAGCAAAACTTTTCGGCGGCTTTATAACAACGCTTATTCATCAGGCCGCCATGGCCAGAAGAACGCAAAAAGACTTCTTTGAATACTTGGATGAGTTTCAGCTTTTTGTCAGCTCTGAGGGCGGCTCAAAGACTTTCAGCCGGACCTTAGCAGAAGCCAGGAAAAGACATTTATATCTTGTCTTGGCTCATCAGCAGTTAAGCCAACTTGACGAACGTATGAGAGGTGCCCTGGGCAATGTTGGCACGCTTGTTTGTTTTGGTCTTGATCGCTCGGACGCAGAGCTTCAGGCGAAAAGAATTTTCTTACCTCATGGCGAAAAAATCAAACAAGAAGCAAAAACAGACAATCAATATCCGGTTTATTATCCTTTATATGAAGATATTGAAAAGTATGTTCAGGAGCTTGATAAAAGAAAACTGGGCTCAAGGCTCGCCTATATAGTGTCTAAACAAAGAAAAGCCATATTGATAAAAACCATTGAAGTTTTGGATCAAGGGTTTAATAAAAATTCCTTAAATAGAATAAAAAGAGAAAGCTCCCAAAACTATGGTAGAGATTATAAGGAAGTAATGAAAGAAACCAGGGAAAGATATTCTAGCAATAATCATACTCAAAATATCGTCGAAGAATTTGAAACCATTAAGTAAAATATTTCTGTTAACAAATTTGTAAACAAAGATTTTCAAACCCCGCTCCAACCCCCTTTTCAAATTCACTAACGCCGGTAAGGACTTTCATTCTTCAAGACCTTCCTCCCATGCCTGCAACATGAGAGAGCTTCATTTTTTCAAAATGATAGCTCATTTCAAAAGCCTTTTATCCAGATTTATTTGCTTCCTGGAAAGGATCATACGCAGAACCTTTCTTCCGTAAAGGTAGTATTTTCCTTTGCGAGCATAAACCGCTTTGCTATTTATCCCTCTCAATTCCTCTGTGAGTAACCGTAAAATCTCCACCTTGACTACATTAAGAACCTTCTCTTTTTTGTTCCGCTTGTGCGGAAGCAAATTATTATTAGAGAGAAAGGAAAGAAGATGAAATTAGTGACAGATGAAATTAGAAAGGTAATTCCGAAGCTTTATTCACAAGAAGAAAGGGGAGACAGGGCAATTGCTTATGTGAAGTTTTTTACTCCATGGTCTAACTGGACTTGGTACGCTACTGAATTTGACGGAGAGGATATCTTTTTTGGTCTGGTTGTGGGTCTTGATACAGAGCTTGGATATTTTAGTTTAAAGGAGCTTTCAGAGGTAACAGGGCCCGGCGGATTAAAGATTGAAAGAGATTTATATTTCACCCCTAAGCCTTTAAGCGAATTAAGAAAAATCCATAGTTGATTTAGTTTAGGCCTGACTTGTTCAGGTCCTAACTAAGTTAATTAAGATGAAAGGAGCAAAAATGCTAAAAGTAAAAACAAAACAGATGATGAAGTGCGAGAGGTGCGGAAGTACGAAGTTTTATATCAAGGGAGTTGACATCACCCATGATTACGATTTCGGAAATTGTACCCCGGAAGAGGTCGAGGAAAATCTAATGAAGGGCAACTATGATAATTATGATTACTTCAAGGGCTACAGTCAGGTTAAGTGTTCAAACTGCGAAGATGTTATAATTGGCCTGAGTTAAGGAGAAAAGAGCCGGTTGGTAAAAGCTGCTAAATCAGCCGGCTCAATATATTTTAGTTATAGATGATGGCCTGCTTGCTTGTTTGGGAGGGGAGGGCAAATTGGCATTATTGTGAATTTAATGATACTATAATAAAAAATTAAAAAATAATATGGCAGACAAAAAAATAGTTTTCGTGGCTTTTGCCATCGAAGACGAAAAACAAAGAGACTTTCTCAAAGGGCAATCTTTAAATACGGTTTCATCGTTTGAGTATGTTGATATGTCAGTAAAGGAACCATACGATACCAATTGGAAAGAGCGTGTACTGACTCGCATCCGACGTTCAGATGGTGTTATTGCTCTTGTAAGTAAGAATTCCTTAACTTCAAGCGGTCAAAAATGGGAAATTGAATGTGCGAGAGAAGAAAAGAAAAGGGTTCTCGGTATTTGGGCATACAAAGATGATCGAACAAACTTACCAGGCGTAAACACGGTGGTGTGGACATGGTCCGCAATTGAGAAATTCATAGACAACCTTTAATTATTAGGTAATAACTACTATGTCGAGAAAAGCACTTATTGTAGGTATTAACTACTATAAACATAGTGATCCACTTTTTGGTTGCGTTGACGATGCCCATGCCGTTAAAGCCGTTTTAGAACGACACGATGATGGTACCATTAATTTTGATTGTATGCTGTTAACAGGCACTGGGCCTAATAATCAAGTAAATCGAGGCGATTTCAAGGATAAAATAGAGGAATTATTTAGAACTGAAACTGATGTTTCGTTACTTTATTTTTCAGGCCATGGACACATAGAAATGACTGGTGGCTATCTCCTTACATCGGACTCGAAACGTGGCGATGAAGGGGTTGCTTTGTCTGAAATTTTAAACCTAGTTAATAATTCTCCGGCCAGAAATAAAGTCATCATATTGGATAGTTGTCACTCAGGTATTGCAGGGACTCCGCCGACAAAAGAACAAGTAGCAACCTTAGCAGAGGGTGTAACTGTTTTAACCGCTTCAACAAAAGATCAATATGCTACAGAAGAAAATGGAAGAGGCGTATTTACAGCTCTTCTTATTGATGCACTTAATGGAAGCGCAGCTAATCTCATTGGTAATATCACACCTGGTAGCGTGTATGCACACATAGACCAATCGCTCGGTGAATGGGAACAAAGACCTGTCTTTAAAACTAATGTCAAGCAATTCGTTTCCTTACGTAATGTGTCGCCTTCTATTTCTATTTCGGATTTACGTCGAATTAATGAATTTTTTCCTTCACCTGGTTTCAGGTTTTCTCTCGATCCGACTTACGAACCAGAAATGAAAGGTCGGGATAAAGGTATGCCTCCACCAGACCCAAAAAACACACAAATATTTGCTATACTTCAAAAATATAATAGGCTAAATTTACTTATCCCCACAAACGCTCCTCATATGTGGAATGCCGCCATGGAAAGTAAGGCATGCAAACTTACTATATTGGGAGAACACTATCGAAGACTTGTAGAGAAGAAACGCATTTAAGGTTCTAAAAATTATTCAAAAGGAACTTTGGTAAAAAAGTGGTCAAGACGCTAATAAATTTGCTCGCGATTTAAAAAATTCCGAAAAGCATATCGAGAACACTCTTAAAAAAACAATTAGAGACATAAATATTAATCTAAAAATTTAAGCTTGGGTTAGCTTCTCATAATTAACAAATATTTTGCTATATAGTTCGCTTTATACTTGACACCCCCAAAACCCTGTTATATACTACGCTTAATATGTATAATATGTAGTATATTAGCATTTATGACTAGAAAAAAACTACCAGCCGTTTTAGAGCCGGAAGAAGCACAAAATTTACTAAAACAACCCAATAAAAGATATCCCACCGGATTAAGAAACAAGGCCATGCTGTCATTAATGCTGAACTGCGGACTGCGAATTTCCGAGGTTATTAATTTAAGGCCCGGCAATATTAATTTAACCAAAGGAAAGTTAAGAGTCGAAAACGGCAAAGGAAACAAAGATCGCGACCTTGCCATTCCAGAGGAGTATCTGACAGACTTGCTTGACAGCTGGAGAAAGAAAAGACCTGAAAGCAATTTTTTCTTTTCGACCCTAAAAGGCAAAAAACTTTCAAACAGATATCTGCAGCAAATGGTTAAAAGATACGCTCAAAAAGCCGGTCTAACCAAAAGAATTTCACCACATACATTAAGACATACATATGCCACACAATATTACAAACAAACAAAGGATATTGAAACATTGAGGCGTATTTTAGGACATTCAGATATCAGCACCACAACAATTTATATTACCCTGGCTAACATTGACGTTGAAAACGGCATGAAGTCTTTCAAAGGTTTTATTTAACAACTTATATGAATTTTATAACTTATCGAACAATAGGGGAAAAGCACTTGACGCTTCAATTGAAGATTTGTTAAAAGGAAAGGGCCGAGTATAATATAATCAAGAATTAAAACAAGAGGAAAAAACTATAAAAAAGCTTAAAGTTTCTATACGAGACGAACAAACACTAGAGCTACAGGAAGATGGTAAAAAAGGCGACCTAATAGATCTCTCCTCGTTGCATGACGTGGATATTGATAAATCCACAATTAAAAATGTGGTTGATTCCATCAAAAACGATACATTCAATGCTGAAGTTGAAAAAGCACGTAATACCATTGAG
>Ga0307434_1000815_pt1 | contig 18956 bp, 13 predicted proteins | sample SalMarWE160220MG_FD_202156 | JGI IMG/M metagenome (GOLD analysis project Ga0307434, IMG submission 202156) | Salt marsh sediment microbial communities from the Plum Island Ecosystem LTER, Massachusetts, United States - WE1603-220 | ecosystem: Environmental > Aquatic > Marine > Intertidal zone >... | reverse complement strand
TGACACAAGACGCACAACTCAAGACTCAATTACTCACAAAGACCACAAAGTTTTTATTTGTTTTTACAATTCAACCATTTAACTATTTTCCAATTTGACTGATCTGCAAGATCTAAAAATATTGAGATTTGACCCCAATTACTACCAATTACTATAATAACCTAAATAGTAAAGTATAAACAGGAATCGGACAGATTGTGAAAAGCATAGATGTTATAATTACTACCCATAATGTTACTCTCTGTAAAGTAGTCAAACCCTTTTTTCTATCACGTTTTATCAGCAAAACTATAGAAAATATAAACAAAAGAGGCAAAACAAAAGGGGTAAAGATAATAACAACCGAAAGCGGTAATATTTGAAGAGCATGACCAAAACCCATAAAAGTAAAGCTAAAGACAAGGAAAAGCCAAATCCATACAACAATTCTAATTACTTTATTTCTTAAAAAAAGTTCCTCTTTTATATCTGAAAAAGAAAGCGACATTCCTGCAGGTTTTATTATTAAGATTAAACAACCAACTATAAATCCTATTAATCCCCAACCAATTGTATTAACCAATATTACCAGAGGATGAAAAAAACCTAATTCTACATTATATTCAATCATTCCATTAATCACATTGGAAACCGGATATATTTTCAGCAGTAAACTTGGCCAGTTTGCTATATAAAAAAGATTAGCTCCGACATTCACATAATCTTCCCCATATGACAGAAATACACTTGTTGACAGATCCCAAAATTTCAGCATCCAGAGTAATCCTATGAAAAATAATACTGTAGTAATTATAAGTTTTGTTTTCTTAGATATTTTTTTGTTCATATCTCACTTAAATGTACTAAATTTTTATAAATTATCAACTCAACTATTCAACGATTCAACCATTTAACTATTCAACTTATCCGAAGGATAATAAAATAAAGTCTGACCTCGTTGATAGAATTTAATCTTTTATCAGAACCAGCGCCACCCCCTCGCGGAAATCATTTGACCAATCAAACCGAGGCTCAATTACCATCTTCCCTGTCTTATTGATATAACCCCATTTAGCGGATTTGCCGCCTTTCTTTACTCGCGCCAACCCCTCAGAAAACTCCTCGGCACCATAAAAATGCGGTTCTATTACTCTCTTTCCCGTCTTATCGATGTATCCGTATTTACCGCCTATCAATACCATCGCTAAGCCCTCGGAAAACCACCAGGCCATATCAAATTGAGGTTCGATTACCACCTTCCCCGTCTTATCGATATATCCCCATTTACCATCTATCATTACCGCAGCCAGGCCATCGCTAAAACCCCAGGCCCTATCAAATTGCGGTTTAATGACCCACTCCCCGGTCTTGTCAATAAAACCGCATTTGTCGCTTACCAGCTCCACGCTCTCCGAAAAACCTTCCGAAAAATCCTCTGATTGCGGTTTGTTTACCACCTTCCCCGTCTTATCGATGTACCCAGTTTTGCCGGCTATCACTATCTTCGCCAACCCCTCGAAAAACTCCTCGGCACCATAAAAATGCGGTTTGATTACTTCCTTCCCCGTCTTATCGATGTATCCGTATTTACCGCCTATCGATATCATCGCTAAGCCCTCGGAAAAATCCCAAGCACCATCAAATTGCGGTTCGACGACCATCTTGCCGGTCTTATCGATGTATCCCCATTTATCGCCTATCCCTACCACCACCAATCCCTCGGAAAAACCCCAGGCAGAATTAAATTGCGGTTTGATTACCATCTTTCCCGTCTTATCGATGTACCCAATTTTACCACCTTTAACTACCACCGCCAACCCCTCGGAAAAATCCCCAGCCTTATCAAATTGCGGTTCTATTACTCCCTTCCCCATCTTATCGATGTATCCGTATTTACCACCTATCGATACCATCGCCAGGCCCTCGGAAAACCCCCAGGCATCATCGAATTGTAGGTCAACGACCCACTTCCCGGTCTTGTCGATAAAGCCGTATTTATCGCCTACCAGCGCAAGGGATATAAACAATAATAATAATAGTTTCCTCATAACCTCTCCTTTTATAATATTATAAGAGAAAAAATCAAATTGTCAAACACTTATAATAGTTGGTACGTTAGTGTAATTTTCCTAACAGAGTAACAAAAAATATGTGTGTTATTTGTTATTCCACTATTTTTTTAAATTCATTTTTGAATCATCCCCATCCCTCTAAAATTAACCACGGATTCTCACAGATTTTTTGTTATTTTTATTTTTTGTTTTAACTAAATCCTAAATCCTAAAAATGGAACGCAGATTTACAGGATTTTTTTTGTTGTTGTTTTGTTTGACTAATGACTAGCGACTGGTGACTGATGACTAAGTTATCTTTTCACATTTCAATGCCTGACCCTGTTGACATTTACTACAGAGGACACAGAGGAAACAAAAAACGCACTGAGAGCACAGAGATTTTTGTTGTTGTTTTTACTAAATCCCAACCCCCAAATCTTAAATCCCAAAAACAGACGCAGATTTAAAGGATTTCTGTTATTAGTTTTCGGCCAATAGTTTTTATTTGTTCAACTGACGACTGTTTAATTCCGTTAGTATATACTTGCGGATTTTAGTTTTTATACTAATTTTAATCGAATAGTTTAAATATAAGGAGCTATGATTTTATGAAAAAAGTTAATGAAATAAAAAAAATATTAGAGAAACAAAAACCTACTCTTAAAAGAAAATTCCAGGTTAAAGAAATAGGAGTATTTGGTTCTTTTGTAAGAAACAAAGGAACTAAAAAAAGTGACATCGATATTCTTGTTGAATTTGAGAATGGCATAACTCTTTTAAGCTTTATAGAAATGGAAAACTATCTAACAGATCTTTTGGGTACCCAGGTAGATCTGGTGATGAAAAGCGCTTTAAAACCCAAAATTGGAGAATATATCTTAAAAGAGGTTGTTTATATATGAAAAAAGATTATAGCGATTATCTGGATGACATAATAAACGCAATAACTAAAGCTGAACAATTTATAGGAAAGATGTCTTTTGAAGACTTCGAGCAAGACGAAAAGACAATATTTGCGGTAGTAAGAGCACTTGAGATAATAGGTGAAGCCACAAAAAAACTCCCTGAATCACTTAAAAATAAATATCCTAAGATTCCATGGCGAGAAATATCGGGCATGCGGAATAAGTTGATTCATGAGTATTTCGGAGTTAATCTAAGGGTTGTGTGGGATACAGTAAAAAAGGATATTCCCAAGATAAAACCCATTTTTCAGGAAATAATTAAGAAAAAGTAACTGACTAGTAAAACTGGTAGCTTTTTCTTTTTTTTACACACCCATCCACAAACACACTAATTTTATTCTGCTGTCGGCTTTTTTTAACTCACACAAAGGCACTAAGACACAAAGCCACACACATCCCAGAAAATTTATTTTGTTGTTACCAAATCCCTAAAGACTGACTGGTGACTAGAGACTCTGTTATTTTTCACCAATTACTCAATCAACTAATTAATCAATAACTAACCGCCTTGGCGGTTAACAGGTCCAATCCCGTTTACACGTAAATTAAATGCTTGACATTTATATAAAATTAGATTAATATTAAGAGAATGAGCTAAAAAAGAATGAAAGTTTTTGAGAAGATAGAAGTAGACGAAAATATACTACATGGAGAACCCCACATAACAGGGACACGTGTTTCTGTTAAATTGGTCTTATCATTATTAAGCGAAGGTTTAACACCTGAAGAAATAATAAAAGAACATTACCCTGTTCTCAAAAAAGAAGATATACTTTCCTGTATTAAGTATCTTACTCAAATACTTGAAGAAGAAGAGATCCATTACGTAAAAAGCTGATTAATGTCTGTTTTCTTCATTGACGAGTGCGTTTCAATTCAAACTGAGAAATTCCTAAAGAACCTAAAATATAAAACTGTAAACGTAAAAGATCATAAATCGTCAGGCGCGTCTGATAATGAGCTATTCAGACTTGCGAAAGAGGAAGGATATGTTCTTGTAACTTATGATAAAGGATTTGGAAACATAATTGAGTATCCTCCGTCTTCTCATAACGGAATAATACTGCTGAAAGTAAGAAATAAATCTTCGATGGAGAAGTGTCATAAAGTCCTTCAAAAGTTATTAAGCAGAGAAAAGGAATTAAAATCTACTTTATTTGTAATTGACGAAAAGAAGTATAGAAAAAGACAAAAGCCATAATAAAAACTAGGAAGTAGATTAAAAAGGATTGAGAAGATTTTTTCTTTGTTGTTTTTACTAAATCCCAATCCCTAAATCCTAAATCCTAAAATTGCCGCAGAGACCACAGAGTTTTTATTTGTTTTTACAATTCAACGATTCAACTATTCAACTATTCAACTTATCCGAAGGATAATAAAATAAGGTCTGACCCTGTTGATACTTAAAAAACCTAAGACTTAACACCTATTACTTCTACAGTTTCCACTCATCATGAAAATAAGTATGTTTAACTTTCTTTGCCTTATTCTTCGCCCAGGATTCCAGCCCCATTTTCTTTATCAAACACAAATTAAAAACTTTTGTATTGTGAGGCAGGCTATCGGCTTTATCCGCATAGGGATGAAGCAGATCACAGGGAAAGTCCGGACAATCACAACAAAATTTTACTCCCTTTTCTTCGGCACATTTAAAAACTCTGCATTCCATCGGTATAACAGGGCACTTTCCTTCCACCGCGCGGCATCCGTCACATCCGACTTCTTCCGGCGGTATGCCGAACTGTTTCGAAAGCATTTCCCGTAACTCTTCATTCTCCTTTGCCAGATACACAACACAATCAAAACATGCTAAACCGCAAGGCGCGGTCATATGTTCATAATCCATACTTCCTCCTAATTTATATTCAAGGTTTCTTTTTCTTAGATATACTACTTTTTCGAACTGCCTTGTCAAGGATTCTTTGTTGTTTTGTTTGACAAGAGACCAGCGACCAATGACCAGTGACTATATTTGCTAAATCCCAACCCCCAAATCCTAAATCCTAAAAAACTATTCAACGATTCAACAATTTAACTATTCAACTTATCCGAAGGATAATAAAATAAGGTTTGACCCTGTTGATACCGTTTATACCGTTTATAATGACCCCGTTGATAGATAACGTTGATATTAAGGTTTGGGAAAATTAATATGATCAAAAACAAATCGAACAAGAAAGCGTGAAGGAATTGGTTTACCAAAAAATCTTGCAGGGATAAATTTTAAAGATTCAGCTGTTTTAAGAGCCAGGCTATCAAGCTCTTTTGTAGCCGGATTTCTAATAATATACCTTAAAGGGTCGCCCTTCTCATCTAAAAATATTTCAACATAAATAACGCTTATATCATTTCGAGGTTTCATTCTTCTTGTTTTAGAAGTAATAAAATCTTTTGGGATAATAATTTTGGGATAAACAACTTCTTCCGGTATAAAAACAGTAGTGTCTTTATCCACAATTTTCTTTTCCTTTAACAAATATAAAGTCAGATTATGAGGTAAATTAAGTGTATCCGCAACTTCACCATTATTGTTTAATATATCGAAATATGTAAGTGTGTCTTTCTTGGAGCATATATCCTCAAGCATATAGGTAATTGGGACAGAATACCAAACAGCAATCTTTTTATCTCTTTGTGTTGCAGGTACAAATTTCAATTCTCTTATTTTTTCAGATACTGATATATCAAGTTCAGGATGTAAAGATTTAATCAAAATTACATTTGTCACATTACCGAATGTATCAATGCATAATTGTAAATATATCTTTCCTTCTATACCCAATTTCTTAATATGATCCGGATAAGGGAATTCAAGAGAATCCAAATTTAAGGGTATTGGCGCTTTATCATTAGTTTCAAAATGAGAAGCAAAATTCTTAAACGGGCTCAAGAAAACAAGAAATAAAATAACCAACAATAAGGAATTCTTTAATTTCAAAATAACCTCCATTTAAAGAATATGATCATTTCAACTTTTTGTCAATACTTAATTCGCCACAGATACACAGAGACCACAGAGATTTTTTACTTTTTGTTTACTAAATCCCAACCCCTAAATCCTAAATCCTAAAATTGCCATTCAACGATTCAACTTAGATTCGAAGAATCTATAATATGGACGCAGAGTTTTTATTTGTTCAATTGACGACTTTTTAATTCCGTTAGTATATACTTGCGGATTTTAGTTTTTATACTAATTTTAATCGAATAGTTTAAATCTAAGGAGCTATGATTTTATGAAAAAAGTTAATGAAATAAAAAAAATATTAGAGAAACAAAAGCCTACTCTTAAAAGAAAATTCCAGGTTAAAGAAATAGGAGTATTTGGTTCTTTTGTAAGAAACCAAGGAACTAAAAAAAGTGACATCGATATTCTTGTTGAATTTGAGAATGGCATAACTCTTTTAAGCTTTATAGAAATGGAAAACTATCTAACAGATCTTTTGGGTACCCAGGTAGATCTGGTGATGAAAAGCGCTTTAAAACCCAAAATTGGAGAACATATCTTAAAAGAGGTTGTTTATATATGAAAAAAGATTATAGCGATTATCTGGATGACATAACAAACGCAATAACTAAAGCTGAACAGTTTATAGGAAAGATGTCTTTTGAAGACTTCGAGCAAGACGAAAAAACAATATTTGCGGTAGTAAGAGCACTTGAGATAATAGGTGAAGCCACAAAAAAACTCCCTGAATCACTTAAAAATAAATATCCTAAGATTCCATGGCGAGAAATATCGGGCATGCGGGATAAGTTGATTCATGAGTATTTCGGAGTTAATCTAAGGGTTGTGTGGGATACAGTAAAAAAGGATATTCCCAAGATAAAACCCATTTTTCAGGAAATAATTAAGAAAAAGTAACTGACTAGTAAAGCTGGTAGTTTTTTCTTTTTTTACTATTTAACCATTTTATAATTTAACCACTTAACTATAGCGATAGCTATTGAAGTAAGATTCAAAATTCATAATTCAAAATTCTTAATTATTAACGTCTGACCCTGTTGATATTGATATGCAATTATCGGATAATAATCGCTTTCTTCCTGTAAACTTTATCTCCTATCTCTATTCTGACAAAATAAATACCGTTATTTCCATTCCAATGTAGAGTATAATTACCCGGAGAGTTGACTCCATCTATTAGTTTTTCCATTCTCTGCCCGAGAAGATTGAATATTTCAACTTTTACCTTTTTCCTTAATGCGAGAGAAAACTGAATATTAATTTCTGAATTTATATTAAGGAGTGAAACTCCTTTCTCTGAAATATTATTCGCTTCGATTCCTGAAGTTCCTGTATATTTGATAATGTAAAGGCCATAATTGTTAACAGCCACATAAGCGAAGCTATCAACTACATAAACATTAGCAACGGACCGGTCCGGTTCGTAATATCCAATCTCATTGGGATTAGTTGGATCAGAAACATCTATTATACGCAATCCACCTCTGCCTCTCGCCACCACATAGGCGAGAGTGTTAATTATATGAACTTCTTGGGCAAAAATATTTACGTCGTAATATCCAATCTCATCCGGATTGGCAGGGTCGGAGACATCAATTATACGTAAACCACTGCCGCCATCCGCAACATAAGCGAGAGTGTCAACCACATGTACACCATAAGCATAACCCTCTGTCTCACAATATCCAATTTCAACCGGGCTAGTCGGGTCGGAAACTTTTATTATTCGCAAACCATCACTGTAATCCGCCACATATGCTAAGGTATCAACCACTTGGACACCGTAAGCATAACCCTCTGTATCATAATACCCAATTTCATCCGGATTGGCAGGATCGGAAACATCGATTATTCGCAAACCATAACTGTAATCCGCAACATAGGCAAATGTATCAACCACATATATATCGTAAGCGTTACTTTCTGTATCATAATATCCAATCTCATAAGGGTTGAAGGGATCGGAAACGTCTACTATACTCAAATCTAACGCACCATTTATCACAAAAGCTAAGGTTTCAGCCACACAGATACTCATGATAGCACAATTCCCGGTATCCGAACATCCAATTACAGCAGGACTGGTAGGATCGGAGACATCAATTATACGCAATCCATCCGAAACATCCGCTATGTAGGCAAAGTTATTAAGCACACAAACATCATCTGCACTACCCTCTGTATCGTAACATCCAATTTCATCCGGATTGGCAGGGTCGGAAATATCCATTATACGCAAACCATCTTCACCATCTGATAAATAGGCGAGAGCGTCAACTACTTGGACACCGTTAGAATAACCCCCTGTATCGTAATATCCAATCTCATCCAGATTCGCAGGGTCGGAAACATCGATTATACGTAAACCATCTTCACTATATGCTACATAGGCGATATCATCAACAACATGTATATCGCAAGCGTCACCTCCTGTCTCATAAAATCCAATTTCATCCGGGCTGGTCGGGTCGGAGATATCAATTATTCGCAAACCAGCATAGAAATCCGCAACATAGGCTAGGGTATAAATCACTTGGATATTCATAGCGTTACCTTGTGTATCGTAATATCCAATCTCATCCGGATTCGCAGGGTCAGAAACATCTATTATCCGTAAACCACCAAGGTAATCCGCAACATAGGCTAGGGTGTCAACTACTTGGACACCGTAAGCGAGGTTCTCTGTTTCACAATATCCAATTTCAACCGGGCTAGTCGGGTCGGAAACTTTTATTATTCGCAAACCATCACTGTAATCCGCAACATAGGCCAAGGTGTCAATCACATAGATGCCGAAAGCATAACCCTCTGTATCATAATATCCAATTTCATCCGGATTGGCAGGGTCGGAGACATCGATTACTCGCAAACCAGCGCCCACATCCGCCACATAGGCAATGGCGTTCACCACGAATATATCTAGAACTACTTCAGGGCATTTGACTTTACCTAATGGAATTGGACGTGATGGATCTGACACATCGAGTATTCGAAGATAATTGCCCTCCCCTATATAAGTAAGCGAATCAACATTAAAGGCAGAGTTACATGGACCGCTGAACCAACCACCAACAAGAGTACAATTCAGTGAATCCGCCCTGAGCTTACTACTCGATGTTTGAGTCTCAAGGTTAAACGCTTTTTCCATCCTTATATTTTCAGGCGTAGTCTGTGCAAACAAACTGAAAGTTTGAAGAAGTAAAACAAATAATATAATAGTAATTTTAACGAAATGTTTCATAACTCCTCCTTTTTTTAATAATTTAAATAATTTTCCTCTTTTAATTAATATGGTCTTACTGTATATGTTATTCCTTTAATTTTAAATGTCAACTAAAATTAGCCTCGAAAACATTAAGGCACTAAGATACTTCTCAGTATTTAATTATAAATTGAAAGTTGAAAATTGTAAATTGGAAATTTAAAAACAGAAATAGGACGCAGATTTACGCAGTTCGGAATAGGATTAGAAGCAGTGCGCATTTTGTTTTAATTGAAAATTCATTAAGTTTTTTAAGTTATTCATTCAAAATTCAAAATTAAACATTCAAAATTATTGTTGTTCATAATTCAAAATTCTTAATTATTAAAGTCTGACCCTGTTGATACTTAAAAAACCTAAGACTTAACACCTATTACTTCTACAGTTTCCACTCATCATGAAAATAAGTATGTTTAACTTTCTTTGCCTTATTCTTCGCCCAGGATTCCAGCCCCATTTTCTTTATCAAACACAAATTAAAAACTTTTGTATTGTGAGGCAGGCTATCGGCTTTATCCGCATAGGGATGAAGCAGATCACAGGGAAAGTCCGGACAATCACAACAAAATTTTACTCCCTTTTCTTCGGCACATTTAAAAACTCTGCATTCCATCGGTATAACAGGGCACTTTCCTTCCACCGCGCGGCATCCGTCACATCCGACTTCTTCCGGCGGTATGCCGAACTGTTTCGAAAGCATTTCCCGTAACTCTTCATTCTCCTTTGCCAGATACACAACACAATCAAAACATGCTAAACCGCAAGGCACGGTCATATGTTCATAATCCATACTTCCTCCTAATTTATATTCAAGGTTTCTTTTTCTTAGATATACTACTTTTTCGAACTGCCTTGTCAAGGATTTTTTGCCACGAAGGCACCAAGTTTTGTCAGCCGTCGGCGGTCGGCTGTCAGCTTTTTAACTTTACTATTTCTCTATTTTACTGTTTTGACTAATGACTAGCGACCAGTGACTAATGACACAATTATTTGATATTGTCCAATGTCTAGATTTGACCCCAGATTCACAGATTCATATTAATACTCCTACACCGAAGAAAATGATACTAAAAATTAAAGCCATTAGAATGAAAAGCTTCCCTATAGTCATTGAAATTCTCCTTTAAATTTAAATTAACAAAATTAACAACGTCACCAATTGAAAATTTTCTTCTATCAATCCTATACCCTTTTAATTATATCCGCCTTTTTCATCCCAAATATACATTCTCATTATACAGGGTTATGAATTTGGGTTTTCTGAAAAAGTTAAAATAAATTTTCATTTGTGTTTTTAATATCATAGTGTCAAGCACTGTCCCAATACGTTCTTTAATATGTTGCCATTGCATAATATGGTGATGGTACTGTCGGATATGCTCGATACACATGATAAAAAACAGCATCGGCTTTTTTATCTACATCGCTTTGAGTGTAATAATCTACAGGTAAACCGGTTTCTTCATCCCACAGAAAATTTCTAATTAAAACTTTTACTTTATCTCTTGTTGGCTCTTTGTCTTGCCACTTATACAAATCCTTCAATTTCTCTTTCAGTGTTTCCAGCAGTTTTTTGGCCACATTCTTTATCTTTTTTATTTCCTGGGGTTTCAAATCCGGTTTTACTAAAAGGTCATAAATAGCCAGCGTCTCCTCATCCAGCCCCTCTCGAACTGCTCGGCTTTCTTCCTCGTCCAACTCTTGCACGAATTTCAATAATGCCTCAAAGGTGGCTTCAATATTTTGGCGGTTTTTTTCTTTATTGTACTCATCAATTATCTTTTCATAATATTCTTGAAAATCTGTCCGGAGTGGATTTCTTTGGATGAGCCGTTCCAGTTTTTTCTCAATCACGCTTTTAAGGCTTTGCACGGTTGTATTTTTAGTCGCAGCATGTTCAAATTCTGCCCGCAATCGGTTAAAGTCAATTTTGCTAATATCAAACGGCTTGTTGGGTTCTTTGTATTTGTCGGGCTTAACGGTAATCACCTCATCAATAACTTCATGTAGCTGTTTAACGATATCGCTGATATCTGCTAGATCACGGTCTTTTTGCAGACTTTTATAGATGATACTTACAGCGTTGTACTGGTTGCGATAAGCATTTACTCCGGGAATTGTCAGACACGCTTTAAATTTGATAAAAACTTCACGGCACATAACCTCAAGCTTCTTTCTGGTTTCATCATTTTCGTTCACCGCTTCTTTGGCTGCGACAATCGCTTTGTTTCTCTCAAATCCGCTTGCATTGATGATTGCATCAAGCGATGCTTTCCTAACGTTGAGAAAATCACTTACCAAGACAATCGATTGTTTTAAGCTTTCAAGTAACTCTTCTTTGGTTCTGGTTGGGTCCAATTCATCTGGTCCTAAACCGCCTGGCCTTCCCAAATCTCTTATTCCTGCAAAGGTAGCGAGCGCTTTGCGTAAATTCTTGAGTATGCCGCAATAATCAATAATAAGACCGTTATTTTTATCGCCGTTAACTCGGTTAGCGCGGGCGATTGCCTGCATCAATGTATGGGCTTTTAGAGGTTTATCCAAATAAAGGTTTGCCAAACTCGGCACATCGAAGCCGGTGAGCCACATCGCGCAAACTATGGCTATTCTAAATGGATGGTTTTCCTTTTTAAAAGCCGAATCGACATCAATTCGCGTCCCATCCGTCAACTCAAAACCATTTTTTATAAGTCGTCGATGGGGTGTAATATCAAAACCCCATTTTCTAAATTTATCAACCTCGCCCTGTTCCTCGCTCACAATCACCGCCATCTTTGTCTCTCTCATCCAGGTGAGCTGATTGCAAAGATATTCTTTTTCCTCCCCAGCCGCCATTTTCCAGGATTCTTCTATTCCCTCGGCTTTTTGCTCCCAGTATTGTTTGATTAATTCATACATCCGTACACAGGTAAGTTTATCAATGCAGACAAACATTGCCTTACCGGCCTCCCAGGAAGTGGTGTAGTGGTCGACAAAATCTTTGGCAATCTGGTTAAGTCGTTTTTTCGCAGTGATAATATGATAATCTCGTTTGAGTGCTTTTTCCAGTCGCTGGCTAACATCGATATCATCAATTTCAATTTGTTCCAGCTTTTCGGCAATGCGCTCATTGATATCATTAGTTGCTACACCCAGAATATCGCCCCGCGAATCGAAATAGAGCGGCAAAGTCACTTTATCTTCTACCGCACGATTAAAATCATAAGTGGAAACATAATCGCCAAAGACCTTCGCAGTGATTTCATCATCTTTAAATAACGGGGTGCCCGTAAACCCAATAAAATTGGCATTTGGCAAGGCATTACGCATATTCAAGGCAAGAGTGCCGTATTGAGTGCGATGCGCTTCGTCGGTGATCACAATAATGTCATCTCGCTTGGTATAGCCTTCATCCGGATCAACTTCCTGATTAAATTTTTGAATCGTGGTAAAAACATACGCCTTTTGTTGACTCATAAGTTCTGCCAGATGTCTTCCACTACTCGGTCGGCAGGGTGTTTTATCATTATCTGCCACACCACATCCTGCAAAAGTTTTGTATATTTGCGTATCCAGATCATTACGATCTGTACATATCAAGAAAGTATAATTGCCGCCGATTTTCCGGTGCACCTTGGTGGTAAAAAACACCATGGAATAACTTTTCCCTGCTCCTTGTGTATGCCAGAAAACGCCAAGCTTCCCCTTTACTCTATTGGGATCATTCAGGGCTTCGATGACCTGATTAACGCCAAGGTATTGTTGGTTTTTCGCCAGCACCTTTCTCTGCTTGCCAGTGGAATCGTCATAGATAATGAAGTTTTCAAAGATATCTATGAAATTTTCCTTGTCGCAAACACCCTTTAAAAGAGTTTCCATATCCACCACTCCATGCTCGGATTCCGACAAACGCTTCCACTCATGAAAATGCTCATAACCGGCAGTGATGGTTCCAACTTTGGCTTTTTCGCCGTTGGCGAGCATGACGATTGCGTTGTGATGGAAAAAGTGAGGGATAGTGTCTTTGTAATCGGCAAAGTTTCTTTCGTAAGCGTTCTTGAGGTCTTTGTGAATGTTTTTGCACTCCACAAATAAAAGCGGAATACCGTTTACAAATCCCGCAATATCAATTCGGCGGCGGTAAAGGTCACCCTGCACCCAAAACTCTCGCACTGCCAAAAAGTCATTATTGGTCACCTCATTAAAATCAAAAATTTTGAGCCTTTCTTTTTTAATCTCACCATGTTCTCCCTGAAAAGAAACCGGCACACCGTCTTTGAACAGTTTGTATTTATCAAAGTTGGAAGAAAGCATTGACTGGCTCTGGGAATAATCCACTACTTGGCGCACGGCTTCATCATAGGCTGTCTCGGGAAGTCCTGGATTGAGTTCTTTAAGAGCTGACCTGAGATAACGCGTGAGCACCACCTCACGGTCGGAGTTTCTACCCAATAAACCATCCGGCTCAAATGTCTCCTGATTGTAGGCATACACCGATTCCCAGCCGAGTTTATCCTTTAAATAATTTGCGGTTGTTTGTTGGACTAAGGTGTCTTCGTTTAAATAAGGCATAGTTTTATACTTCGATTGTACCGCTCATCAGCCGCGGCAAAAGCAAATCCCGCGCTTGGGCAAGTTTTTGGTTTTGAATTAAAAGCTGGATTATTTCAATATTTATCAAACTAACTATTTCATCAAACGATTCGAGCAATGGATCAGGTGGAAGAATTACCATTTGCTCACCGAGTTTAATAGGGCTTAAATTTTGTTGCGCAGAACCATAAGATAAATTTTCAATTCTCTTTTGCATTATTGGGTTATCAAACATCCAATAAATAAAACTTTTAGGTATTTTGTTTTTCGATTCAATTTTTGCTACACGCTGGTTTAGTAAATAGTTCTCCCCATACACTAAACAAATCCTGCCAACATTACCAGTTAGAGATATTAAAATATCGCCATTAGATAAAAAACAATGTTTTCTCATTGCATTTGGGGTTTCTTCCAAATAGTCAGTGCATTCAGGAATAAACCTGCCTTGCTGAACATTTTTGATAGTTACGATTCCATATTTACCCTCTTGTTGATATGATGTGCTTTTAAATGCATGACCTCCCAAAAGAGAAACGAGCTTATTTATCTTTTCTTTTTTCCACCTATCTGGCACACCGTCAACCATTTTAACTTTTTCATGCCCCGGAAAGCGAAAATAAACAAACCACTCGTGGAAAAGCAGCCGTGCTGATTCTTCCAAAAGCTGTATCCGCCGGCGGTTGGTGTCGATGTGATTGTCATAAATCGATATTTTATCTGCAATTACTTTTTGAACATTAACGTCTTCTGCTACTGGTAATTTTAAAGAAAGTAGTTTTTCTTTGCTTAGATTATCTTGAGTAGCCCCTTGGGTAAACTTCTTGAAGCGCTGTTGTATAATTGTACCGAATAAATATTTTATATATCTCGCATCCGATTTTTTCGGACCTGGGATAAATCCAATAATGCTATCAGGAAAACATGCATCAAATGAAAGGATAGCTGTATCAGCAATATTTGCTGCAATGGTTATACATAGAGTACCCGCCTTCCACAGTTTGCTTTGTGCAAGACCTGCAATGCTGTATGTTTGGGCATATTCAGTAATATATAAGCCAGCATTTTTGACATCGCTTGTCTGGATAAAAGGATAGGGGCCGTCATAAAGATGTGCCGCATCTCTTGGTCGATGTTTTGACTTGCCTCGCCCTACATAGCCCAATTCATCAAGTGGTTTCATTACTATTTTCATACCCCCAACCTCTTAAAATTTTCACTGATTTTTTTTGCCAGATTAGCGGCTTGGGCGTTCAAGTCTTCCAACTCTGTGTGAATGGTGCGCATGGTTTCGTTAAAATCGAAATCTGGATCTTCCTCCTCCGGTGCCACACCCACATACCGCCCCGGCGTTAAGCTCCAGTCGTTTTCTTTAAGCTCGGCTCTATCCACTAACTTGACCAATCCTTCTACATCACGTAGTTTCTCTTCCGGAAATCGCTCAGTGAGCCATTGCGCTTGATAATGAAAATAGCGAGCTAATTTTAATTGATTCACTGTTGTGTCGCGTGCCTCTTCAACTTGCTTTTTGAGATTAACAATTTCTCGCCGTTTCCATTCCTCGCTCTCTTTTGCGTTGTGGGTGTTAAGACATTCGTCAATCAAGCGATTCAGAAGCCTGTACGTGAGTTCTGCTTCTTTAATAAGTTTGTTGTTTTCCTCTGCAAACTGTTCTAAACCTTTGAGCATGTCAATCAATTTCACGCTGTTTTTATTTTGCTTTATCCACCAACCGTTTTTTTCTTCCGACAATTTGGAGAATATCAGATAATTGTCTTTGTAGGCTTGTAAACAATTCGCAAGCTCTTTGACTGTCTCGGCTTGTTTACCGTCTTCGGGAAGCGTATCCAGAAATGGTTCAATCTCTTTGTTTAGTTTAGCAAAGACTGCTTCATAGTCACTTGCAAGAGCAATGCTTTTTACGGCTTCATCAAGCGATTTTGAAATGTAACTCACCACCAACTCATGAAACCGCTTTATTTCCCCTCGATATAACCAGATGATAGAAAGGATATTTTGCAATTGTTCGGGACTAAAATCATAAATCTTGCGCGTTACCTTGCGGAAGATATTGCGCGCGTCAATCATCAAGACTTTGTCTTTCAGTTCTGCTGGTTTGGATTTATTGAAAAACCACAGTTCGCACGGAACGGTTCGGGTATAAAAAAAGTTGGAGCGGATAGCAATCATTATATCCACATCACCGGTCTCAATGAGCTTTTGACGCACTTTAGCTTCACTTCTACCAGCGCTTGAAGCTTGGGATGACATCACAAAACCGGCTCTGCCCTGTTCGTCTAAGTAACTATAAAAATAACTGATCCAGACATAGTTGCCGTTACTGACTTTGCCTTTCTTATTCACTCCAGGCAGACCAAACTGCAAACGGGGGTCGTTTTTGATTTTGTCCGCGTCAATTTCATCAACATTAAACGGCGGATTAGCCATTACAAAGTCGGCTTTTTTATACAAATCATGCGAGTCTTCATAGTAAGTAATGGCTTTTTTAATATCGCCTACCAAGCCGTGTACGGCTAAATTCATCTTTGCTAAGTTAATCGTCGTCGCATTTTTCTCCATCCCGTAAAAACTTAATTTATCGGTAGGATTTTGATGCAGTTTCTCCACAAAACGGGCGCTCTGAACAAACATCCCACCCGAACCGCAAGCCGGGTCCAGCACTGTGCCTTTTTTGGGTTCAAGTACATTAGCAATCATCGATACCAGCGAAACCGGCGTAAAAAATTCTCCGCCGTCATGGGCCTTCTGATCGGCAAACTGGGTGAGAAAATATTCATAAATCCTACCAAATACATCCCCAGACACTTTCTTTAACTCTTCAGGATTTAATGTTCTGAGCAATTGACCTAATATTTCATTGTCCAACTCGCGATATTCTTTTTTTGGCAACACACCGCGCAGTGTTTCATAATCTGCCGCAATCGATTCCATCGCATCAATAACTGCCTTGGCACGGTCATTGCTGTCTTTCAATCCTACCAGATAATCAAATTGAGCCTTAGGCTGCAAGAAAATCGCGGATTTTTTGCTGAAATCCTTTTTCATCAACTCCGGAGTTTTCCCTCCGCGTGTCGGCAGGCTGGCAATAATTTCATCTTTTACCGCTAAATAACGGCTGTAGGCATGGCGCAGGAACACCAAACCCATCACCGGCATAAAATATTCATTACTGGCATAATGGGAGTTAGCCCGGAGATTATCCGCCGCGCTCCAGAGCCTTTTTTCAATAGCTTCGATATTTTCTAATTGAGGCATAATTGTATTTACTTAAAAAGAAATCCTTTCTCTTTAAAACTAATATAACCATCGTCGGTAATAATGATATGGTCAAGAACTTCAATATCAAGAATCGCACCCGATTGGATCAATTTTTCAGTGAGTTTGATGTCTTCATCAGACACTTCCGTGTTTTTTGATGGATGATTGTGCGCCAATATAATGGAAGAAGTAAGATGGCGTATGGCTGGTTCAAATACTTCGCGCGGATGCACCAGCGTTTCCGTCAATGTACCGATAGAAATAGTTTCTTTATGAATGAGTTGTTTACGAGCGTTGAGATACAGCACCATAAAATATTCTTTTTGCTTGCCTCGCAAATCAGCAAGCTGGGCAACAGTGTCTCTTACGGAATCAAGAATGGGAAGAGAATCATTAAATGAACCAACCGCGCGTCTGCCAAGCTCCAAAGCAGCCTTGATAGTAATGGCTTTAGTGTTTCCCAATCCCTTAATGCCGGACAGTTCATCCTTAGTAACAGCTAAAAGTTTTGACAGGGGGTATTTTTTCAAAGTTTCCTTGGCAATATCTAAAGCGCTCTTGCCGGATCGACCGGTGCGAATAAGGATTGCCAAAAGTTCGACATCACTTAAGTTTTCCGCTCCCTTTTCAGACAGCTTTTCTCTGGGTCTCTTGTGTTTTGGTAAATCTTTAATTTTTGCCATAGTTATTAAAAATTCCTTGTTATTTTAACTTGTTTTCCTTTTAAAATAAATCGTTTTCGGAGCGTAGCGGAGAAAACACCATATATTTCCCTTGTTAAATAAAAAAACCAAATTCATTCCGCTTTGAAAGTCTATCATTTCTTTTCCTTGTTAGAAAAATATTTTTTGAATTTTGCATAACACGTGTTGTGGTGCGTTATTTTTTACTTTCTATCGTTTTAATATAAAGAGCCTTTTTATATTGTCTATCAAGCTCTACAATTATCAAATCTATTAATTCTTTTAAAACATCTAAATCAAATTCTTCGAATAACCGATTATAATGTGCTTGGTCGTTTCCTAACCAAGTTGCTCTTTCTAAGATTTCTTTAAGGTCACCACTATAATAATCCTTAATAACAGTACCTAACCAAGACTTTTCAATATTTTCCTTTTTGTCTGGATTTTCTTGAATTGCCCAATCTTTTACAAGATATTCTATTGACTTACGATAACCCATGCCAGCTAATTCATCAAGTCCCCTACTTTCAGCTTCTAAACTCTGCAAATAAGTTTTTATGAATTTTGATTTATTATCGTTATCTCCACTACCACTTTTTAGTTTTGCAATTGGTTGTGGCCAATCAGGTCCTTTGGGCAATCCATTTAAGAATCCAATCAAAGTTGGTTCATCATTATGAATTTTGTATAATGCAACAAATAACTTATTACATTTGGTGTTTGCACATTTCCACACAGAAATATATGCAGGTGCATTGTCAGTATCTTTAGTTTCATCACCATACATCTGTATCGGGTGGTTTACAACATGACAATGAGGACAAATATTTGGATCTTCTACGTTTCTATATTCCTTGTAATCTAATGCTATATTCATCTTTTCTGTCTTTTATAATACGCCACAACGGTTTGTGTGTTTGCGAAGTACGAAATGTTTCTGGGGTCAATGTTTCTGGGGTCAAATCTCAATCTTTGACAATTTTCTAACCTACTAATATCAAAATTCTTTTTCTTCATAAGATATTAAAAATATAAGAAAACCCCTCCAATAGTCAAGGGAGTTTTTGATAATCTTTGTTAAAACCAAAGCACATGGTTTACACTTTGGAGAGGGGATGGGAGTAAAAAGAGTAGATTTAAATATAAATATAAATCTGGAGAAAGTAATGAAAAAGTTGGAAGCTTTTTGTGCTAGGC
>Ga0307434_1000813_pt1 | contig 18963 bp, 25 predicted proteins | sample SalMarWE160220MG_FD_202156 | JGI IMG/M metagenome (GOLD analysis project Ga0307434, IMG submission 202156) | Salt marsh sediment microbial communities from the Plum Island Ecosystem LTER, Massachusetts, United States - WE1603-220 | ecosystem: Environmental > Aquatic > Marine > Intertidal zone >... | reverse complement strand
CACTTAAAAACACGATTAAAGGGCATTTTAAGCCCTTCTAAGGCATTATCTCCCCTTGGGTAGTATATACCCTTAGCCAGAAGAGAAAGTGTCTTAAAACGTCTCTAAATAGCTTCTACGGGCATCTATCCCTACGGAGGCTTCAGAGGACTGAAACCACGCAGCCCGCTTAAATAGGCTGATTAAGGGCCTAGTGATAGTATTAACCAATACTTTATATATGAGGTTTATATTAATGTTGTTCCTCTTAACTATGTTAAACATAGGTAGTATAAGTGAGGGGCAACTAAAAAAGCACGATATAATAATTATACAGATAGAAGAGCAAATTAAACCAGTAATTAAACAAGATAAAATATACCCATTAAATATGAAACGTAATAACCCATTTAACATTAGGACAGGTAACAAATGGTTAGGTGATACTAACAAGCCTGGTGCATTTGAGACATTTAAAGAGTTAGATTATGGTCTACGTGCTGGTTTTAAACTATTACGTAACTATGCTTCTAATTATAACCTAACAACTATAGAGCGTATTATATATAGGTTTGCACCCCCTAGTGAGAATGATACAGAGGGTTATATACGTACAGTATGTAAACTAACTGGGTATGAGCGTGACCAGGAACTTGATTTATGGGATAAAGCTCAATTGATTAATTTAGCTGGTGCTATGATATATGTTGAACAAGGTATACATATTAGTTCATTAGATAAAGCATACCATAGATTTTTTAGTTAAGATGCCAACAATTAATTTACCAAAAAGGCGTGAAAGGGCACGTACATATAACAAAACTGCCTATCAGAAGGTGTACCAAAGTAAGGCTTGGCGTAGGTTAAGGTCAGCTAAACTAAGGGCAAACCCCCTCTGTGAGCGGTGTCTAAGTAGGGGTAAGGTTAGCCTAACCACTGAAATACACCACATAAAGCCCTTTGATATAGAAGGTGATTGGGTTGAATTAGCTTATGATTTTGATAACTTAATATCACTATGTACTGCTTGTCACCATGAAATACATCAAGAAATAAATAAAGCAAAACAGCTAGTTTAAGTTATAGTAGCAAGAAGTAAGTTGTTAGAAAATTTGGAAATTAATAAAAAATATTATACTTTTGTAAAAATAAATAAAGCACAACAGAATGAAAAACACGATAGAACAAGAAATGGCTAATTTAGATATGGCCAATGTTATTAAAACTTTGAATATATACGCTAAAAAGTGTATGAAGGAGATGAAAACTAAACAGTTGGAGGGTATTACACCTGAAGATATAGTTAGTGAGACACTACTTAAAGTTTTAGAATACAAAAGGAACTGGGAAACAGCTAAAACAACTAATTTTAAGAACTTTTTATTTATGACAGTAAGGTCTGAAATAAGTAATTTAGCTAAGAAACTAAAGAGGCGTAATATAGGTATATTTACATATGATACAAAAGATTTACATGTGGATGATGAAGAAGCTGTAACATATGCAGAGCCTACATCACAACCTTATGATGAAGAATATGTACCAAATGGGTATAATAATTTAGATGATGAGGATGCTTATCACACTGAATAAACCTAGAAAAGCTATTAGAGAAATGAAATTATTTTACTAAGGTATAAAAAAATATAACAAAAAACGCAACCTTTAGGGTAAAATGGAGTATACCCTAGAGAGAAGGTATATGTAATCAAAGTGCAAATTAACTTGGGCGTGCAAAAGCACTAGAAAGATCCATAAAGGACGCCATCGACTTCAACAGGTAAAATGGTTGTTGGATCAGATACTTCAGTTATTTTCTTTTAGGTACATTTTCTTTTCTTTCTTTGCTGTTTCTTTCTTTTCTTTTAATCAAGATAATATTTAATACCATTGGTTCCCTTGGGGGAAACATTGAAAGGAGGGGGACATAACAGTTCACTAGTAATTAAAGTAATAATAATATAATGAATTCAAATGTAGAGAATGTGTTAGTTGTTGCAGACTTACATGCGCCCTTTATCAAAGAAGGTTATTTAGAGCATTGTATAGCAACATATAAAAAGTATAAATGTAATAAAGTTGTTTTCATAGGTGATTTAATAGATAGTCATTATTCAAGTTACCATGAAACAGACCCAGATGGTTTATCAGCAGGTGATGAACTAAATCAAGCAATACTACAACTTAAACCTTGGTATAAAGCTTTTAAAATAGCTGATGTATGTATAGGTAATCATGATAGGATTGCAATGCGGAAGATGTTTAGTGCAGGTTTATCAAAACGTTGGTTAAAGTCTTTTGCAGAAGTATTAAGTACCCCAAATTGGGTATTTAAAGAATCATTTAAATATGATGGTGTAGTATATACACACGGTGAAGGTGGTTCTAACCTTACTAACCTATTACTTAATACAAGGTTAAACTTAGTTATAGGGCACTTTCATACTAAAGCAGAAATAGTTTATAATGCTTCAAGGAAAGATTTGTTATGGGCTATGGCTGTAGGGTGTGGCATAGATATAAATAAATATACCTTTGCATACCAAACAAGGCACGTTAAAAGGCCAATACTAGCTTGTGGTGTAGTTTTAGATAATGGTAAATTACCCATACTAGTACCTTTTAAATACTAATTAAACAAAAACAAAAATTATGGATACAAATTATGTCAAAACAAAGGAAGCGAATATAAGCTTCACAGTGGGCGACCAGAAGTGGCTAAAGACAAGACTTGATTTACAAGATGAGTTCATTGAAGAACTGATTGATGAAGTTCTTAAGAAGATTGAAGAATTAAGGTTAGAAACAAAAGAGGAATAATAATGACAATACCACAAATATATATAGAGAAACATATTAGCCCAGACAACCCAACAGGGCAAACTGAGTATTATGTTATAGTAGTTGATGGTCAAGCACAACCTATTTATGCTTCTAAAGACCTTGAAGTCTGTGAAGCTAGGTTTGATCATATACAAGAAATAGGTTATAAAGCTTATATGGAAGAGATTAGGATTACTAAAGAAGTAGTTAAACAAGCTGATTTTAATTGTCCTGAGTATATTGAAGCTGTAAAAGAAGCAGAGGAAAAACGTAAAGCTGATTTTACTATTAAAGATGATGGTGAATTAGTTGAAGGCGAAATTGAAGAAAGTAAACAAACAAATTATGAAAACAAAATTTAAATTAGGTCAAATGGTAACTGAAGAGAAAATCGAATTTACACCAATAGGGAAATATCCTTATTGCTGCCCTGTTTGTGGCGGTAATGGATTAGTGCCTAACGGATTTTATAGCCAGACTGGAGGACAATGGAGCACTTCAAATTTTTCGCCTGAAACATGCAGGAGTTGTGATGGCACAGGTATTGTATGGGGCTAAATAAAAAATGAAAACGTTATTAATTAAATTATTCAGTACAGATTCACTACCTATAGTTGGTGGTGCTGGTGGTGCATTAAGTCAGCTAGGTCAGACTAGTGCTATACCATCTATAGAGGCTTTTATATATACTTTAATTATAGCAGCTTTTGGTGCTATGATAGGTTATGGTGTTAAATTAGTATTAGACTATATAGTGAGTAGATATAAACGTAAATAATTAACAATGTTAGCACTGGTTAATAATTATTGTGAAGATATCCTCTCTGGTAAAATACCTTCTGGCTTACATACTCGTAATGCCGTGGAGCGGTTTCTTGGTGACTTGAAGTCCATTAAAGATGACTCGAATAGGTGGTATTTTGATGAGGGGGCTGTAGAGCAAGTAGTTACTTTCATTAGTAAATTAAAACACTTTGCAGGTAAATATGCTGGTAAACCTTTCATTTTAGAACCATGGCAATTGTTTATAGTAGCTAACCTTTATGGTTTTTATAACTTAGATGGCACAAGGCGTTTTCAAACAGCTTACTTAGAGATGGCAAGGAAACAAGGTAAAACAGCTTTAGTAGCTGCATTAGCTTTATATCATTTAATAGGTGATAATGAACCAGCAGCTGAAATACTATTTGCTGCAAATTCAAGGGAACAAGCTAAGATTGGTTTTGACATGGTTAGGGGTTTTGCTGCTAGGTGGCATAATAAACACTACAAAGACAATAGTGCAAATCAAATGATTAGGCGTTATAGGTCTGATATATTATACCCCAAAACAAATTCCTTTATTAAAACCCTTGCTGCTGATAGTAATAAATTAGATGGTTATAACTGTAGTTTAGGTATAGTAGATGAATATCATTCTGCACCTAACTCACAAGTAAGGGATGTTATAAGGTCTTCTCAAGGTATGCGTTTAAACCCATTACTTATTACTATTACGACTGCAGGCTTTGACAAATCATTACCTTGTTATGAATTACATACTGTATGTGCAGAAATTATAGCAGGTGTTAAACAGGATGATTCTTTATTCAGTGTGATATATGCATTAGATGAAGAAGATGATTGGCGTGACCCAGCAAATTGGGTTAAGTCAAACCCTAATTTAAATGTGACTGTTGGTTCAGAGTTTATAGTAAGGCAAGTACAACAAGCTACTAATAGTCCTAATGATGAAGTAGGTGTAAAGACTAAGAATTTAAATATTTGGTGTGATTCTTCTACTGTTTGGATACCAGATGATTTTGTAGTAAGCTCTACTAAAAAACTTGACTTAGCTGATTTTAAAGGGGAAACTTGTTATATTGGTGTAGACTTAGCTTCTAATGTAGACTTAACAGCGGTTAGTTATTTATTTGTTAAGGACAATAAATATTATTTCTTTAATGATTTTTATATACCAGCTGATACTTTAAAGACTAGGTATTTACATGCAGACAAGGAATTATATAAACAATGGGTAGATAAAGGGTATTTAAAAACTACAAGTGGTAATGTAACAGACTATAATTATATAACTAAAGATATACTAGCAGTTGCTGAAAATTGTGAAATTGAAGTTATATATTATGACAAATACAACGCTAATGCTTGGGCAATACAATGTACAGAGGAAGGTTTAAATATGAAACAATTCAGTCAAACTATAGGTAATTTTAATAATTGTACTAAAGAGTTTGAGCGACTTATATTAAGTAACCATGTTGTTATAGATGATAACCCTGTTATGAGGTATTGTTTAAGGAATGTAGAATTAAGGATGGACTTCAATGGTAATGTTAAACCTAATAAGTCATCAGAGAAGAAGAAGATTGATGGCGTTATATCTTCATTACAATCATTAGCTGCTTATATAGAGACAACAGCTAATTATAGAGGCATACAAATTTATTGATAATGGCAGAGAAAAATATTTTTAAAAGAGCTTATAACTATCTTCGTTCTAAGGAAAAACCTGAGGAACGTGGAATTTATACAGGACCAACAACTTCTTTAGGGTTACCTTATGGTACTGTGTCTTCACCAATAGCTATAAATACAGCTACTCAAATAAGTACTGTATATAGGTGTGTAGAGGTTATATCAGATGCAATAGCTTCTGAAAATTGGGATGTATTAGAATATACTGAAGGGGAAGGTTGGAAAGACAACCCGTTTAGTAAAATTTCATATATGTTAAATGTGGAACCTAGTAAGATGTATTCAAGGTATATGCTTATGAAATCTTTGGTTGCTAGGGTATTACTATATGGTAATGGTTATTTAATAATTCATAGAAATGGTATTGGTGATCCTATAATGTTAGAGCTTGTATCTGTAGAAGTTCAAAGATTTTTAAATGCAGATGGTTCTAGTTATTATGAAATAGGTCCTGCTGGTAATAGTAAGATATATGAAGATGAAGACATAATACATATAATTAATAAATCATATAATGGTTTAATTGGTGTTTCTGTTATAGCTGATGCGGTAAATACATTAAACTTAGCTATTTATTCAGAAGCTTCTGCTAAAGGGTTCTTTTCAGCAGGTGCTAATATGGCAGGTATATTATCTGTTGAAAATAAATTAACTAAAGAGAAAGCACTGGAGATTAAAAATAGTTGGTCAGCAGCATTTGATGTTACTACTGGTACCCCAGGTGGGATAGCAGTTATGGAAGGTGGTTTAGAATTTACACCAGTTAACATTAATCCTAAAGATGCTCAGATGTTAGAGACTAGGAAATTTAATGTTATAGAAATATGTAGGTTTTTTGGTGTAGCACCAAGTAAAGTATTTGATGATGCTAACCTTACTTATTCAAACGTTGAGAGTTTTCAGTTAGGTTTTATTTCAGATACTGTTGCACCACTTAATGCTAAAATTGAAGGGGAATTTAATAGGAAGTTATTAAGACCTAGTAAAAGACTTTTAACCAGACTTAATTTAAATATAAAGTCATTATTAAGTTATAATTTAGATGCCAAAGCTAATTATGTTAGTAAGATGTTTCAGTCTGGTGGTTACACTGTTAATGAGGTTAGGTCAGAAGTAGGTAATCCAAAAATTAAAGACGGTGATGAAGCTTATGTTCAAGTAAACATGAAGAAAGTTAGGGAACCAGAACCACTTATACCTGTGGAAAAATCAATTATAAATAAAGAAGAAAATGAATAAGGAAATTAGAAGTATACAAGAAGAATCTGAACTTAGATCTGTAGGTGACTCCAGGGAAGTTGAAGGTTATGGTATTATATTTAATAAAAGATCTATAGACCTTGGTGGCTTTTATGAAGTTATATTACCCAGTGCTATAGAAGAAGTTATAAAGAACAGTGATGTTCTTGCTTTAATGAACCATGATATAAGCAGGGGGATACTTGCAAGGTCTACTAATGGGGTTGGTACACTAAGGCTTAGTACAGATACAAAAGGGGTTAAATATGCTTTTAATTCCCCAAGGACTGCATTAGGTGATGAATTAATAGAAGGTATTAAACGTAAAGATATTAAAGGTAGTTCTTTTGCCTTCACTGTCAAACCAGACGGTGATAAGTGGGAACGTCAAAGTGATGGTTCTATATTAAGGACTGTTAGTAAATTTGATAAATTATATGATATATCTCCTTGCTACAAGGAGGCTTATCACGATGCAACTGTAGCACTCAGGTCATTAGACGAGTATAAAAAAAATAATATAGAATTAAGTGAAGAGGACACTAATCCATCTACAGCAAAAACTGAAGAAGGGAATTTAGCGAACGAAGCTCAATCTATTCCTGTTTATTCTAATGCAGAACTGGCCCTTAGGGCTAAAAATGAGATGTATATGGCAAATAATAAATAAATTGCTATATTAAAAAATCTTATTAATTACTTAATTAATAATAAATAATTTGAAATGACTAAATTAGAAATTCAAGACTTAAAAGGTCAATTAACTAAAGCTAATAAAGTTATTTTCGAAACGGCAGATGCTGAAAAGCGTTCATTAACTGCTGAGGAAAGTAGCACTGTAACTGATAATCTTCAGAGACTAGATACACTTGACTTACAATTAAGGAATGCTAGCTTTGAAGAAAGTAAAGACGGCAAACCTATATCTAAAATATATAATACACCTAAAAAAGCTGAGAAGTTTTCTTTGATTAAGGCTATAAATGATAGAGTAGAATCAAGGAATATGGACCCGGTTGCTAGGGATGTATTTACTTTAGGTAAACAAGAGATGAGAAATGCAGGACTTACTCCTGCTGGTGATATTGTTATTCCCTTAGAAGTAAGGGCTGACATACTTGCTGGTACGCCCACTGCGGGTCAGGAGATTGTAGCTGAGGAAAAGGTAAAAATATTACCTCCTTTGTCTGCTAAACTTATCTTCACAGAAATGGGCTGTCAATATCTTCCAGGTTTAGTAGGTAATGTTTCTATTCCTACTTACGCTGGGACGACTGTTGCATGGAAAACTGAAGTTGCTGCTGCAACTGATGGTGGAGGTGCTTTTGCTGAGGTGAATCTTTCTCCTCTTAGGATTACTGCCTTTTTGGATGTATCTAAGACTTTCTTAGCTCAGGATGCTGTAGGTGCTGAACAACTATTGTATGACAATATTGTAGGTGCTTGTGCAAGGCTTATAGAGTCTACCGTTCTTGGTGTTGCTATTGGTGTGGCTGGTACACAGCCTGGTAGCTTTGGTTATACCTTAGCTGCTGCTAATGCTAATACAGAAGCTGCTATAGTTCCTACGTATGCTACGTTGGTTGCTATGGAAGCTAATGTTGATGCTTCAAACGCTTTAGAAGGTAATTTGGCTTATGTAACTAATCCTGCCGGTCGTGCTATACTTAAATCTCATGATAAAGGTGTAGCTAACGATACAGGAGATATGCTTTGCAGTGAAAATAACATGGTAAATGGTTATAAATTATATACTACTACAAGTTGCTCAGGTGCAGCTGGTACAGCTGGTACTGATGAACTATTGATCTTTGGTAATTGGGGTGACCTGATTATAGGACAATGGGGTGGGTATGATATAACTGTTGACCCTTATAGTCAAGCTATTAATAACCAAGTAAAAATTGTTGTTAACACTTATGTTGATGTTAAAGGTGCTAGAGGAACTTCTGGTGCTGGTGCTGACATAATTGAATATGCAGTTTCTTGGGATGTTGATGCTATTAAAATGGCTTAATAAAAACATGGTGTTTACTTTAATTAGTATTCCTAGTGCGGATAGTGAGGGGCTGTAAAAGGCCCCTACCTATCATAATAATAAATAATAATATAATGGCAAAAAAGAAACATTTATTTGATTGGGTTGGTTATTATGCTACACAACTTGTCAGTGCTACTATAGAAACTGGTGCTAAAAAGAATATAGTACTTACCTTTAGTAAAACTGTTAGGCCATTTCTCAACGCTGTTCATGGTGAATTTACCGTTACAGGTACAGCTAAGACAGTTGATGGTTTGGTATTAGATGAAGCTGCTAAAACAGCTACAGTAACTGTTACAGTTGATTATGCAAATGGTAATACATGTACATTAGTACATAATCCTGCACCCCCTAATAAAGGTACAACTGTAAGTACAGTAGTAACTAATAATATTCCTTAAAATGGTTAATGAGAAAGTTAGTGTAAAAGTTAATTCTGATGAGTTTAATAAATTTATTGAAGCTGTAACCAGTGATAAACCTAGTCTTGATGGTTATGAAGTATATAAAGTTTTAACTAAGAAAGACAAAATATTAAAAAGGATTGCTGAGTTAGAGTCAGAACTAGTAGGTATGAAAGAACCTACAGAAGAAGAGTTAATACAAGAAGGGCATATGATGCATATTTATTATATGCTTACCGATGAATTGGTTTATTTAACAGAAGCCCTTAAAATATTAAAATAATATAGTATGGTTTGTGCAGGTATAACATATAATGCAGGTACTAATAGAATAACTGTAGAATATAATGCTGGGGATGGTGCTCATGGTGCATCATTTACTAATCCATATACATTTGAGGATATTTATGATACAGATCAGGCAAATGGTTGGGGAGTCACACAGATACAAAATAATGCAACTTACTGGAAACAGACCTTTATAGATGCAGGACTTACTATAACTGGTATTGATACTTATTTTAAGGCTTATAGGGAAGCTGCAATTGTATGTGATACAGCGCAATCTACAAATTATAATGTTTTAGATGGAACTGCAAACTTATATATAGAACAATGTTCATTATCAACAGGAGCAGGAACTGTATTATATCAGAGAATTTATTTTGATAGTCATATAACAGGTAGTTCAATAACGTTTAAAAACTTTTGTTTATTAGCAGGTGAGACATTTAGTGTTTGGGGTGCTAATTCAACAGTAGAAGATTGTTTATTAATGAATATAAAGAATCATTATTATCGATATAATCCAACAATTAGTAATGTTATTATAGTGGGAGGTAATTATGGATTCACACCTCGAAGTGAATTTACTAAAGCAGAAAATATAACTGTAATAGGTTGTACGAGGGGGATACTTGCTGGATATGGTAGTTTTACTTTAACAGGATTTAGGCCTATTGATTGTACACATGATTTATGGATAATGCCTGATTTTCACGACAGAGTAGTTAATCTAATAGATAGTTATATTGATACATCTAAAGTGTATTTTCATAATCTGGGTGGTGACATAGATTGTAATACTTATCTTAAAACAACATTTAATGCAGAAATAGAAGATAGTAGTGGAGGTACATTAACAATATATGATAAAGATAGTAGTATAGTTTATGATGAAGTACTCGCTAGTGATAATATGACTGAACAGAAAATTACTTATAGACACTATGAATATATTATAGTAGGGGGAGTTGCAACAACTCAAGATACTAATATAAAAGAACCGTTTAAATTAAAAGTAACAAAACCAGGTTATCGAACTTTAGAGATTCCTGATATTACTGTTACTCCTGGTCAACCAACAACTATATATGGTAAAATGGAATACCCTACTTATGTAGATAATTATATAGATGTAGAAATAGCAGATGCCATGACAGTGGAATTAACACCTCAGATAGATTTAGAGGTAGAATTAAATGATTAAACAATGACAAATGATACTATTAACGTGTTCCAAGAGAACACACACACATTTACAATGACTGTTTTACTAAGTGGTTCCCCTTTTGACCTTACAGGTTATACTTGTAATTTCATTTGTAGGAAGACACCTACCTCTGCTAAAGTAATAGATTTTAACTTAGGTGCTGGTGATATAGCTACTAATGTATTAACCATTAACCTTACAGCAGTTCATACTGATTTAGATGTAGGTGCTTATATATGGGAGATGAGGGTAAGTAAAGTTGCTGGTAGGACAGAAGTATTAGGACAAGGAGTTCTTCATGTTAAGGACTCATTAATATAAACAGATTATGGCAACATATTTAAATTTAGATGAAGCTAAAACACATCTTCGAGTAGACTTTGATGATGATGATTCTTATATAGAAGGACTTATCAATATGGTAGAAGAGTTTGTATTAGCAGATATACAAGGTGAGGCAAATGAAAATATAACAGGCGAGGTAAATACTTTTGGTACTGTGAATGTTCAAGGAGTAGGCACAACATTTACTGATTTTGCAATAGGTGATATATTAAAGGTCTATAATGAAACTTCCAGGATAATAGACACGATAACGGATGATACGCATTTAGCAACCACAATTGCTATGACTAACACAGATAGCGGACTGGCCTATAATGTTTATACCGGCCTGCCTCAGGTAATGCTGGATGGCAGTGTACCCAAGAGTATTAAGCACGCTATGTTACTTTTACTAGGTCATTTTTATATGCTTAGGGAGCCTGTAGTATTAGGTGTAAATGTAAACAAAGTACCTTTTTCATATAATATGCTAATATCAGCATACAAAAATTATACATTAACATAATGAGAGCAGGTAATTTAATATCCAGAATAGCCTTTTATAGTAAAGTAATTAGCAGGGATGATTATAGTGCTTCTGTTGATACTTGGCCTTTAGTTACACTTAGGTGTAGGGGTGAAATTATAGATGTAGGTGGTAATAAAGAATTATATAATGAAGAGAAATTCTATTTTAAGTCTAGAGAACTAATTGTCAGGTATAATTCTGATATAGTAGAAACTATGAAAGTTCAAATAGATGAAGGTGAAGAAAGATATATAATTACTTACATAGAAACTATAGGTCGTAAGGAAGGCATGAGGATTAGTTTACAGAAAGAGAATGCTTAATGGAACTTAAAGTAAAAACAGACCAAATAAGGATACTAGAGGATTTCTTTAGTTCATTAGGTACTATGGACCAACGTAAAATCTTCACCAGTGCCTTTAAGAAGGCTTCTAAGCCACTTTTAACAATGGCTAGGAGTACGGTCCCAGTAAAAACAGGTGGTCTTAGACGGTCTCTAGGGGCCCTTATGCTGCCTGGTACGATTTCAATTCTAGTTGGTGCTCGTAAGTTTGGTGGTAATAAAGGACATCATGGTCACTTAGTAGAATCAGGTACTATTATGAGGCGCAGAAGCTCTGGTGGTAGTACAGGTAGGGTAGTTGGTACTCATTTCTTTGAAAATGCCTTTGAATTAACAAAAGGTCAAGTATATGGTTCTATAGAACAAGAATGGTACAAAGAAATAGATAAATATATAGTAAGAACTAAAAGAAAGTTAAGGAAATGATAGGTAAGGTTATTTCGAGTTTATTAAAAGACAATGCTTCATTATTACTGTTGGTAGATACAGATAGTATTTTCCCTTATGTAATTAATGAAGATACAGTTTTACCAGCTATAGTTTACACTATTGATAGTATAGACCCAAATTATACTAAAGAAGGTTGGTCAGGGGATAATATAGGGTTTAGTGTAGTAAGTTTTTCAACTAACTATTCTAATTTACAGGATATAGCTGCACAAGTACGTGTAGCTTTAGAGTTAATGTCTGGTACTACTGAAGGCATTACTTATTTTGACATATTGGTGGAAGGCCAATCAGAGGGTTACAATATAACAGAGGATGTTTATTTAAACAAATTAACTTTCTCTGTAGAGGTAACTGATTATTAATAATTAAATAAAAAACGCAATGGCAAAAATTAATGGAACGCTTAATGCTGTGCTTTCAGGGGCTGATAAAGCTTTACATACTACATCAGCTACCTTGGATGTTAACGTTAGCTTAGATGATACATCCACTAAGGAGGATGCAGGATGGGCAACTCATATTCATGGTCGTAGAGATTGGACTATAAGTATAGATGGTCTTTATGATACTACAGGGGCAGGGCTTACCCCTAATGAAATACTAGCTGCAATTATAGCTAGGTCTGCAGATACAACAATTAAGTTTACTACAAATGATCCTACTAATACTGTAGGGTGGACTGGCGAAGGTACATTTACTGATATTAGTATAACAGGTCCAGCTGAAGAAGCTATGACTTATTCTGCTACTATTACAGGTAATGGTCCTTTAGCAGCTATTTAAACAATAAATAATAATATATTATGGCAAAAATTAATGGAACTCTTTTACTGGTTTATGTAGATGGAGTTGTAGTAGCTGCACAAAATGGGGTTACTTTTAATGTTGATCAGGAATTGTATGACGAATCTACTAAAGATAGTGCTGGTTGGGCTTATCATGGTAATGGTCGCAGGTCATTCAGTGTAGATATAGATGGTTTAATGTCTACTACAGGTGTAAGTGCTGCTGAATTAGTAGCCTATATAACTAGTAGGACAGACTTGCTTTTAGTAATAGAGGGTGGATTTTCTTACCCTTATGTTATGCAAGCAGACATGGCTTCAGTTAGTTTAACTGGGCCTACAGAAGAAGCTGCAACCATAACAGGTACTATAACAGGCCAGGGACCAGCTTATTACATGTCAGCTAACTTGATTACTACCTTAGGTGATGCAGATACTTATGATACTTTTACTACAGACGGTATAGCAGTAACATCAGCAATAGACGCTGGTGCTGGTGCAACAGCAGATAGTGATGCTATAAATGTAACTGATACTTATAAATATATGGTATTTACATTCCTTACCTTAAATGGTGCTGTGGAATTACCTACTATAGGTTTATATGATGGAGCAGCTTATGATTCTAATCAGCCTTCAATGGTTGAAGGTGCTAATTTTATCACTTTAACTGCTACAGATACAGATGTTTGTACTCTCAGATTAGAGAATACAGCTGCAACTAACTATGAACTGACTGATACCTATGTTTGGGAAATAGCAGTGTAATATGTATATTAATCTACCTTTTAAGCTATTTGGTATTCGTTTTGAAAGACCAATAGATATAGTACTTAATTTAGGTACTTTAGAAGACATATGTAATGATGTATCTATTGAATTTCATGAGATAGGTCAATACATTAAAGATAACGGGGCTACGTTCTCTGTTTTACTATTGTACTATGGTTACCTTTCGGGTTGTAAAGCTCGTAGGGCTAAGCCCAGGTATACAAAGAAACATGCTGAACGATGGTCTAAATACATAACTGCTATAGAGCAGGCTAAATTGTATATACTCATAGGGGAATTATATGGTAAACTTAAAAGTACTAATATTTCCCCAGAAAGTAAAAAAAAAGTTTAGTAACATTTGAAGACTTACGCTCATTTGCTATAGGTGAAATGGGCTGGTCTTTTGATAGGTATTTAACTTCTACTTTAACTGAGTTTACTTTAGCTAGTACAGGTTATTGGCGCAGATGGGAACGTAATGTTGCTTGGCTTGCCAGGGAATTAATACATACAATGATATCATTAAGTCCTGACATAAAAAGTAGTAAGAAACCTAGTAAAAAAGAGATAATGAAATTAAGTATAGATGATAAAAATAGTAAAGAGGTAGAGGTAGATGTACTTAAAGCAGCTAAAGAGTATGAAGATAAGTTAAAACATGGATTATATTCGAAAGATACTTTCCTAGCACTTAGTATAGGTAAAATTGGAATACCCTCTATGAAAAAAGGTAAAACTTATAAAAAATAATATTATGGCAAAAAAAGTGTCGGTGGGGGTACAAATTGATGGTACAGCTAAAGGTTTTAAACAAGCTGCAAGTCAAGCAGAACAACATGTTCAGAAGCTTAGACGTAAGGTAGATAAACAAAACAAAGGTATGACTGCTGGGTTTAAAAACCTGGCTAAGACTATTGGTTTGGCTTTCGTTGTTAAGAAACTTTTGGACTTTGGCAATGAGTTAGTACGAATTGCTGCTAAGGCTGAAGGTATACGTACTGCTTTTAATAAGCTGAATGCGCCTGGTTTACTTAAGAACTTACAGGCAGCTACCAGACACACTGTAGATAATATCACATTAATGCAGAAAGCTGTACAGGCTAAGAATTTTAATATACCATTAGAACAGTTAGCTACCTATTTTAAATTTGCTACTAATAGAGCTATTGAAACTGGTGAATCTGTTCAGTATTTAGTAGATTCAATAGTAGCTGGTATAGGCCGTAAATCTTCATTAGTACTTGATAACCTTGGTATATCCCTTATTGATATACAAACAGAATTAAAAATAACAGGTGATTATGGTACAGCTGTAGGTAATATTATAGCTAGGGGTCTAGAGGAAATGGGGGTTGTAGCTGATACTGCTTCTGTTAAAATAGGTAGGTTAGCGACTGTATGGGCAAACCTTAAAGAAAATGTAGGTACTTGGCTTATAAATACTAAGGCTTTTAATGATTTTGTAGATGGTTTAGAAAAATTTAGTAATTTAATAAAACCTGGGGTTGATATATATGGAGAATCAAAAGTTACTAATCAATATGCTGGTAAATCAAAAGGTCAACTTGATGCTTTAAAGAATAGGTTACTTGTAGATATAGATGTTGTTAGTTCTGCTTTAGCTGCTACAGAACTAGAATATCAGAAATTATTAGATGGTCTTAGTAAGATTGATAAAAAATTTGCTGAACGTGCTTGGAAACGTAAATCTACTATAATTGCTACTCTACCAAAAGAAAAAGCCCTTAATGAACAAATTCGTTTAAATAAGGAATATACAAAATCTTTAGAAGGCCTTAAATTTAAACTACAACAATTAGAGGTTGCTTATGCTCAGTTACCTGACCCAGATGAAGAAGTAATAGTTACACCTAAAACAAATGAAACATTAGGTACACTTAATGAGAAGTTAAAGGAAGCAAAAGAATATTTAAACCTCATTAATGTAAGTAATATTGAAGCTATTAGACTACAGCAAGCAGTTATTAAGAGTATAGAAGATAGGATTGAAGCTATCAAGAATGGTGAATCTGTTGAAAATGCAGCTTATAAAAGACTTGAAGAATACACTAAATTACTTGAAAAAGCAGATAAATATGTTCCACCTTCATTTGCTGGTAGGGGTATAGGTCAATCAGGTGTTAATTTACTAAGGTTTGGTTATACTGGTGATCAAGGACTTGAAGAAATAGGTACAGAAGGTTTAAATTGGATATATGATTTAGAGAGTGCCTTTGCTGGGTTCTTTAGGGAAACTGAAGGTGGTTTTGAATCTATGGCAGCATCCTTTGGTCGTGCATTACAGGAAATGGCTGCACAATTAGCAGCTAAAGCAGCAATATTTGCTATATTAACCTTACTATCAGGTGGTAGTTCTGCGGCAGCTTCTGGTATAAGTGAAATGCTTAAGAACTTTAGGTGGTTTGCAGGTGGTGGTATAGCTTCAGGGCCAACGTTAGGGATGGTCGGTGAGTACCCTGGTGCTAAACATAACCCTGAAGTAGTTGCGCCCTTAGACAAGCTTAAAAGCATGTTAGGGAGCGGTATAGGGCAGTCTGTACAAGTAGAAGGTATTATATCAGGTAGGGATATTAAATTAGTAAATAGGAGAATGTAAATTATGTGGGCAGTAAAATATAGAGTAGAATTTGATGACCAACGTGAGCTATTATGGACAGTAGATATCTCTGAAGATGCTTTTGTAGGTGATATTACTTATTTAAAAGCTTCAGGTAACCCTTTAACTATTTATCATGATAATGAAGGTGATGATATATTTTCACCTATTAGGTCAAGTTCAGCAAATATACAAGTATACTCTGAAGAAAACTTTATATTAGCAGATTTAACTTCATCAGATGATATGAAATTCTTAGTACAGATATATCAAGGGGCTGGTCCTACATTATATTGGACTGGTTTTTTAGTATCTGATGAATATGAAGAAATATATGATCAACCACCTTACATAGTTAAATTAGTAGCTAATGATGGTTTAAATATACTAAAAGATATAGAGTATAAGGATGGTGCATCATACTACACAGGTAGGTATACTGAAGTAGAGATACTAAGGGATATATTTGGCAAACTAGACCCTTACTTAACAGACTTCTATGAATATGTAAATATTTATGATGATTTAATGGCCTCAACAGTTGCTGACAGTCCTATGGAGTTTACTACTATAGAAACTGACATATTTAAGGATCTTACATGCTATGAAGTACTAGGTCATATATTAACTAAGTATAATGCTGTAATAAGGCAAGAAGATTTATACAGGATATTCAGGCCTACCGAATTAAAGGGCACTACAGTGTATGGGCGAAAGTGGACAGGTGATGCAGCTAAAGCCAATGACTCATATACCCCATTACAGAAAATTAACAGGTTAACTGATGTAACTAACATACAACAAGTGCCCGGTGGGGTAATGATGACGCAAAGTCCTGTAGAGAAGGTAACCATTAATCAAGACTATGGTTATAAAGAGAGTTGGATAAAAGACTGGCAGTTTAAAGCAAAGAGTTATGATACTGTAGCAGAAGCTTTTGATAATTGGACAAATGTCCCAACTATAGAGGTTTTACCACTAAGTGATTTTTTAGTTAAAGAAGATGCTGGTTGTGCACTTCAGGCACAGGACGGCGGTGGTACATATATTTATCAAGACTTTGCCCCTGATTGTAAATATAGTGCTACAGATAGGTTTGTTATTGAGTTTGATTATAACTGGTATAATGATAGTGCTGGTGTATCTGGTGCTACAGACTTATCAGTAACTGTGAGGATGCCTGGCTATTATTATCTATTACAGGTAAATGATACTGAAGCAGAATGGTCAGTTACACCTGATTCTTTAATGTCGGTATTACCAAACGATGTTTATGGTGGTGCAAATATTCCTGCTGGTTGGGGTGATGGTTGGATACATTTTAAAAGGGAATTTACTGGCTTACCTACAGGTGGGCCAATTACTATTGTTTTAGATTCACAACTTACTGACCCTGTATATAACTGTTATAGGAATATTAATATTTATACTTCAAATTATGAAGTTTCAATACTAAAAACACCTAAACCTAGTTGGTTTGAAGTATTCTGGCTTGGTAGGTTTGAAGCAGAACGTAGGGAAGCTTTTCTTCATCCAACTAAGAAGGTTTATGAAGACCTTGATGAAATAGTACAAAAAGAGTATGTTGTAGACAACACTATTAATGGTAATTTACTTGATTATAATTACATTTTAGGGGATGTTGCTGATACAGGTATACAGAATATATTAGAACAATTTGCTGGTGCATTAGGTATATTATATGATAGTGATACATGGGCCTTAGCAGCAGCTCGTTTTGAGACTGAAAAAGCAGCAGACTATGCACCTGGGGGTGTTATAGTAACTAGTGGTGGTAATGATATTATATTTACCTCTGATACTGCAGGTGTTGATTTTACTGGTGCTACTACAATAACTAACTTATCAGGTGATTTAGATGGTTTTGTTGTTAATACTACAGCTAACCAGGCTGAGCAGGTAGAGATAGACACAGTAACACTTACTGGTACAGGTGGTACAGCTAATGTAACTTGTGATGGTTTAACTAAATTAGCTACTTTTGCTTTTGATTTAGACACAACTGCTCAGGAATTTACAAATGATCATGGAGCTGCTTATGATGCTATAGATATAACATTAACAGATGCTCCGGGTGGTAAAATAATATTTACTGGTCAAGCAGGTAAAGGTGCTTTTACTGGTGCTACTTCTGTGGCTAATGTAGATGGTGACTTAGCAGGTACTAATGCAAATACTCAAGCTTATTCTGCTCCTGTAGCCAGGGTAGATACTGTTACTCTAAATGCTGGTACAACTGGTTATGCCTGGGTAGAATGTGATGATGTAACCAAAATAGTATACTTGTTAAATGGTCATAGACCTTCAACTAATTGGAATACAAGGGGTGGTTCTGAAGATAAACCACTATTAGAGATTATAGGTGATGAAATAGCAGCTCAGGGCATAATACCTCAACACTTGATACAAGTACCATTAATGGAGACTGCATCAGCTTTACAAATTAGTACTATAGGTTCATTTAGGGACGACTTGCAGGTACTTAATGAATTACCAGAGATTGATATTAAAGAAGTAGCTGATTGGACTAAGGTTAATTCTACATTAGCAATAAACAATGGTTATGCTCGTTTTATCAGTACTGCTGGTAACCCTTATATATGGCAAGCTACTAACTTTGAAGGTGCTGACCATTATTTAATACGTTTTAAGTACAAAGTAATA
>Ga0307434_1000812_pt1 | contig 18984 bp, 19 predicted proteins | sample SalMarWE160220MG_FD_202156 | JGI IMG/M metagenome (GOLD analysis project Ga0307434, IMG submission 202156) | Salt marsh sediment microbial communities from the Plum Island Ecosystem LTER, Massachusetts, United States - WE1603-220 | ecosystem: Environmental > Aquatic > Marine > Intertidal zone >... | reverse complement strand
GAACTTTTCACCGACAGCTTTTATCTGCTCAACATTGTGCGATTTGAGAATATCGAGTATCTGGTCGTGCACTATCTGGATGCCCTTGATGAGTACTTCGGTATTGTCGGCTGAGTGGGCATTTTGCAGCGTATGTTCGAAATTGTCCAGTGCCGGCAGAAGCGATTTTATTATCTTTTCCTTTTCGTAGCTGACCGTGTCGGTAATTTGTTTGAGAACGCGTTTTTGAAAGTTTGCGTAATCGGCGCTGACTCGCTGCAGCTTCTCGAAAAGCTCGTCTTTCTGCTGCACCAGCTCCTCAGGCAGTTTGCCGGTCTCAGCCGGCTTTGCATCGGCTGGCTTTTCTTCTTTATCTTTTTTGTGTTTCATTTGTTGTTGCCGAAATATTTTTTTAATTTCTCGATAAAACTTTTCGCTTTTGGAAAGATGCCGTTATTCTCTATTTTTGAAAATTCTCTCAACAGCTCCTGCTGTTTTGAATTTAACCTGACCGGCGTTTCTATCATAACCTGTACCATCTCGTCGCCTTTGCGGCCTGTTCGCAAATCCGGCAAGCCTTCACCCTTAATCCTGAAGATACTGCCGTATTGTGTCCCCGCAGGTACCTTGAGCTGTCTGGTTCCGTTAAGGCTTGGAACTTCAATCGTCGCTCCGAGGGCAGCCTGTGTAAAGCTCAGCGGCACCACGGCAATTAGGTTGTTGTGGTCGCGCTCCAGGAATTCATGCGGTTTTATTCTTACATAACAGTATAAGTCGCCTCTTGGACCTCCGTTCCGCCCGGGTTCACCTTCGTTTGCGATTCTGACTGACTGACCTTCGTGAACACCCGCCGGTATTTTGACCGAGACCCCTCTTTTTTTGGGAACTCGTCCTGTGCCCCGGCATTTTTTACACGGGTTGGTAATAACCTCGCCCATGCCGCCGCACTGTCTGCACGTAGATATCATCTGAAAAAAGCCTCCGCCTTTTGCAATATGCCCCGTACCGCCGCAGGCTGGACATTTGCCGGGCCTGCTGCCCTTTGCACTGCCGCCGCCGCTGCATTCGCCGCAGATATCCTGCCGCGTAAATTCAATGGTCTTTTCTGTCCCTCTTGCTACCTCGTCGAGTGTCAGGGAAACCGAAGTCTCGAGGTCATATCCGCGGCTCGGCCCCCTGTGGGCGGCGCTTCTTCGACCTCCCATTCCGAATATGTCACCGAAACCGCCGAAACCGCCGAGTATATCCTCGAAAATACTGCTGACATCCTGCCATCGCATATGGCTGTAATCGCGCATCCCCATTCCGCGAAGTCCTTCGTGGCCGAACTGGTCGTATCTCTGGCGTTTTTCCTGGTCGCTTAGAACTTCATAGGCCTCGGCACATTCTTTGAATTTTGCCTCAGCTTCTTTGTCGCCGGGATTTTTGTCAGGGTGGTATTTCATCGCCATCCGGCGATATGCGCGTTTTATATCGTCCGCTGATGCGCTTTTGCCGACACCTAAAACTTTGTAGTAATCACGTTTGTCCATAATATTGTATTGCGTTAAAGCTTTTTAATTATTGCCCTTTGTATATCAAATGGAACATTCCTGTACAGACAAAGCAAAAATGTCATTCCCGCGAAGGCGGGAATCCAGTTTTCTATCAGCGTTTTCTGGACTCCGGATTACGCATCACGCACGACGCAATACGTTATCTTACTGCTCCGGCGATTGGTTCTTTATCTTTGTCTTCATCTTTTAAATCGGTTATTAGAACGTTAGTCGTTAGCATAAGTCCCGCCACCGAAGCCGCCGTCTCCAGTGCGGTTCTTGCCACCTTTGCAGGGTCGATTATGCCGGCCTTGAACATATCTACGAATTCAGCCTTGTTCGCGTCGTATCCGGTATTTTTTTCTTTTTGAAGTTTTTCAAGAAGCTGGGCTGTCACCACGTCACCGGGCTGACCGCAATTATCGACAATCTGTTTTGTCGGGGCCGGCAGCGCCTTCTTAATAATATCGAAACCGATTTTCTCTTCTCCCTTTGCCTTTGCTCTCGCCTTATCAATCTCCTGTACAGCCCGCAAAAAGATTACTCCGCCGCCCGGAACAACGCCTTCCTCGGTTGCTGCTCGTGTTGCATGCAGCGCGTCATCGAGCAAATCTTTTCGCTCTTTCATCTCGGTTTCGGTTGCGGCACCTGCCTTGATTACCGCAACGCCGCCGGTAAGCTTGGCTAATCTTTCCTGGAGCTTCTCTTTATCATAGTCGCTGGTCGATTTTTCTACCTGTTTGCGAATCTGCTCGCACCTGGCATTGATATCCTTTTTACTGCCGCCGCCTTCGATGATTGTCGTGGTGTCCTTGTCGATAACAATTTTTTTGGCCTGGCCGAGCTGTGACAGCTCGACGCTTTCGAGCTTGATTCCTAAATCTTCTGTCAGTACCGTCCCGCCTGTCAGTGTTGCGATGTCGGCGAGCATAGACTTTCTGCGGTCACCAAAGCCGGGCGCCTTGACCGCACAGACCTTCAAAATACCCTGAAGCCGGTTAATGACAAGGGCAGCCAGGGCCTCACCCTCGACGTCTTCAGATACTATTACCAATGGCCTGGCGACCTGTGCAGTCTTTTCGAGCAGCGGAATGATTTCCCGGATGTTCGATAATTTCTTTTCGTGAAGCAGGATATAAGCATCCTCGAAAATCGCCTCCATCGAGCTTGTGTTGGTAATAAAGTAAGGCGAGATATATCCTCTGTCGAACTGCATACCTTCGACGACATTCAATTCATTTTCCATCCCCTTGCCTTCATCGACCTCGATGACCCCTTCCTTGCCGACCTTGTCAATCGCATCTGCAAGAATCTCGCCTACCTTCTCGTCGCCGTTGGCGCTTATAGTGGCGACCTTGGCGATGTCGGAGTGTCCCTTCACCGGCACGGAAGCGTTTTTTATAAAGCCAGAGACGACTGCAGCCGCCTTGTTTATGCCCCGCTGAAGCGCAATCGGGTTTGCACCTGCGGTCAGCTGTTTCACGCCTTCTGTATAAATTGCCTCAGCCAGTACCGTTGCAGTGGTTGTGCCGTCGCCGACGATGTCACCGGTTTTGGTGGCAACCTCGTTAATCATTTTTGCACCCATATTTTTGAAAGGTTCCGGCAGCTCTATCTCCTTGCTCACGGTAACCCCGTCCTTCGTAACTTTTGGTGAGCCCCAGCTCTTCTGCAGTATTACGTTTTTACCGGTCGGCCCCAGTGTAACCTTGACCGCAGCCGCTAACTGGCTCAAGCCGTCTTTAAGCTGTGCACGTGCCTCATTATCGAACATTAATTGCTTTGCCATTTCTGTTACCTCTTCAAATCCTTAAAATTTCAATCGAAATTATTATTCACTTCTGTTTATTTTTCAACTATCCCGAGAATGTCACGCTCTTTCAGGATTACATGTTTTACGCCGTCTATCTCAACATCGCTGCCGAGATACTTCGGGTAAATCACCTCGTCGTTTTTCTTGATATGCATTGGGCTTCGCTTGCCGTTATCGAGTATCCTGCCCGGCCCGGTGGCGATTACTTTTCCCGTCTGCGGTTTTTCCTTTGCCGTATCCGGCAGAAAGATACCACCTGCCGTCTTCTCCTGCGCTTCAGTCGGTTTTATAACAACACCGTCATCCAATGGTTTGAGCTTCATATCCAAATCTCCTTATATTTTTAATTTGTCACGGTCACTTTGTTATTATTTTCCTTAATTAACGCTCCGGTTTTTGTAAGTTTGCATTTACATCATATATATTTTGAATCCGTGCTAATCCGTGAAATCCGTGGTTTCATTTAACTTTCCTTTTAATCCGTGGTTTCATTTATTTTTAATTTCATTCGTATTCGTTTTTTTAATCTGTGTAATCCGTTGTTGCCTAAAATTCATAAAACAAATCTTTTATGCTTCAATGACTTTTCTCCAAAATTAATCAGCAATCCTGCTTTAATCCCTGTTGCCTTTAAATAATTTATCAATTGTGCCTCTTCGACTTTCGTCAATTGTGTAACAGCCTTTATCTCTACGAGCACTTTTCCATCAACCAGAAAGTCGCATATAAACTCTTTTGCCTGTCTTCCTTTATAAAAAACATCGATACTTTTCTGTTTTTCATAAGGTACGTTACGAAGTTCGAACTCTATTGCTAACGCTTCTTCATACACACTTTCAAGAAATCCATAGCCGAGAGTCCTGTGAACTTCCATTGCAGAACCGATTATTTCTCTGGTCAGCTCATGATGTATCAAATCCGATTCTGCCAATTTAGCTCTCTTTCAAAAAATCCGTTTACTTATATATTTTTTAATCCGTGGTTTCATTTACATCATATATATATTTTGAATCCGTGCTAATCCGTGAAATCCGTGGTTTCATTTAACTTTCTTTTTAATCCGTGGTTGCATTTACATCATATATATATTTTGAATCCGTGCTAATCCGTGAAATCCGTGGTTTCATTTAACTTTCCTTTTAATCCGTGGTTTCATTTAACTTTCTTTTTAATCCGTGGTTGCATTTACATCATATATATATTTTGAATCCGTGCTAATCCGTGAAATCCGTGGTTTCATTTAACTTTCCTTTTAATCCGTGGTTGCATTTACATCATATCCATACCACCGCCCATACCTCCCATACCGCCGCCCATGCCTCCCATTCCGCCGCCCATGCCTCCCATTCCGCCCATACCAGGCGGCATACCGCCGGGCATCTCTTCTTTTTCCTTTGGTTTTTCTGTAACAAGGCAGTCGGTCGTAAGTAAAAGCCCCGCTATGCTTACCGCATTCTGCAGTGCTATTCGTGTTACCTTAACCGGGTCAATCACACCCGCTTCGAGCAGGTCTTCATAAGTGTCTGTGTTTGCATTGTAGCCGAAACTGTCTTTGCCTTCGGCTACCTTACTAACCACTAAGTTGGCTGTTGCTCCGGCATTTTCAGCGATGTAGTAGCAGGGTGTTGTCAGGGCCTTGGCGACAATGTCTGCACCGATTTTCTCGTCGCCTTCGAGCTTTAGTTTTTTGACAGCGTCGATACAGCGAATCAATGCAACGCCACCGCCGGGGACAATGCCTTCTTCGATAGCCGCCCTCGTTGCGTGCAGAGCATCTTCGATTCGGGCCTTGATTTCCTTCATCTCAGCCTCGCTTGCAGCACCGACGTTAATCTGTGCGACGCCGCCGGAAAGCTTTGCTAATCTTTCCTGCAGCTTCTCCTTGTCATAGTCGCTTGTAGTCGTTTCAATCTCGCTCTGGATTTGTTTGATTCTGCCCTGGATATCCTTGCTGCCGCCCGCTCCCTCGATGATGATTGTATTGTCGTTATCAATCGTAACCTTTTTGGCCTGTCCGAGCTGGGCAGTACTGATGTTTTCCATATCAATTCCGAGGTCTTTGAATATCGCTTCCGCGCCGGCCAGTATCGCAATGTCACCGAGCATCGCTTTTCGCCTGTCCCCGTAACCGGGAGCCTTCACCGCAGCTACCTGCAGAACTCCCTTTAATTTGTTTATGACAAGCGTTGCAAGCGCTTCGCTCTCGACGTCTTCGGCGATAATCAGAAGCGGCCTTTTGTTTTTCGCAACCTTTTCCAGCAGGGGAACAAGCTTTGCCACGCTGCTGATTTTATCCTCATAAACGAGAATATACGGCTTTTCAAGCTCGCATACCATATTCTCAGGGTCGGTAACGAAGTGCGGCGACAGATACCCTCTGTCAAACTGCATACCTTCCACGAATTCGACTTCCGTTTGAAGTGCTTTGCCTTCCTCCACCGTTATCACACCGTCTTTGCCGACCTTTTGAAAAGCGTCTGCCATAATTTTCCCGATTTCAAAATCGTTGTTGGCCGAGACCGCGGCGATATTCACTATTTCACTTCTCTTGGAAATATCCACCGGTTTTGCGAGCTTTGCCAGCTTATCGGTTACAGCCCCGGCGGCGCTTTGTATTCCGCGGTTCAGCGCCATAGCGTCCGCACCCGCTGCCAGGTTGCGGTAAGCTTCTTTGAAGATTGCTTCTGTCAGGACGGTTGCGGTTGTGGTCCCGTCGCCGGCGATTTTTGAAGTTTTACTCGCGGCCTCTCTGACAAGTTTTGCGCCGAGGTTCTCATTTTTATCGATGAATTCGATTTCTTCTGCAACGGTAACACCGTCCTTGGTTACGGTAGGCCCGCCCCACGATTTGTCGATAATTGCGTTTCTGCCTCGCGGGCCGAGTGTCGATTTTACTGCCGCCGACAGTTTTTGAACACCAGCCAGCAGGGCGGCGCGCGCTTCTGTTTCAAAAGCCAATTTTTTAACTGCCATTGTCATTTCTCTCCTTAAAAAGGTCAGACTCTTTGTTCATAATCTAATACCAACGAGTGCAAAAAATATACCAGTATCGTAGCAGAGAACCGCTTATTTGAACAGCATCTTTATAAGTCCTTGTTTACCAGAATGTTATGATAGATGTAAATTTAATACTGTAAAATCAGAACACTTTTTTACTTGTCAAATATGCACTTTTTGGCATATCAGGCAATCCTTTAATTGCCAACTTGACAGTTACTATCTCTTTACAGACGGCTCGAAACCAGCCTTTACAAAGCCCATAGAAGGTTTTGTTTGACTGCTTCTTATCGTTTGGTTATCTTTTTGGCAGATTTTGTATTAGTATGGAGTTGTTTATGTGCATTTTGGCGGTGCAGATACCTTATACGGCTTTGACGATAATCTTTATTATTTTAGGAACGCTCGTCGCGGCTTTTGTCAGAAGGGTAACAAGAGATAAATGCCTTAAAGATTTTGAAGGTAATATGATAACGCTTGAGAGAGGCGATAATAAAATTGCATGGGGCAGGCTTGCGGTAGAAAATACGGGGCTTGAACTTCTGTATCCTTCGACGCACGAGGATTCTGACGGCCATATAGAGAAAAGCTATATTTTATATAAGTATGAATTTCCCCATATATTGATTTTGGTTCGCTATCATAATCAGTTGAGTGAAAATAATAAAAAGAAAAGACAAACCCAGCTTAAAAAAACCTATCATCCGGGATTTTTCAGAAGGACCAATCGAAGAATTAAAAACTTCTTTAAGACGATGAGGGATTCAGTGATGGAGGTAATAAATATTTTAATCAGCCAGGCTAAAAAGGCCTCACCGGCGGGGCGGGCGATTTCTTCACAGGATAAATATGTCACCCAGATGAAAACCGACCTCGTTGGTACTGTCGGCATGTCCTATGAACCGCTGCTGGAAAAATATATAGGCCGTAAAGTCGTTCTTGAGATGGTCAGAGCCGAAGCTGTAGTCGAGTATTGTGGTGTCCTGAGAGATTACACCGCCGACTTCATCGAGATAATGGATGTCGATTACAAAGCCGGACCTAAGGATGCTCCGCAAAAAGCAGACCTTGTTGTGCCTCGCAAATATGGACTCGTAAGGCATTATGCAGAATAGCTTCTTTTTGTGATGCACTTCTTTAATGTGCGAAAACTTTTGCCTTATAGTTGTGGTATATCCTGACCGCCGTTGCGATCAGACCCGATAGAAATTGTGAAATGCAGGCGGCATAGGCGGGTGCAATTCCACCCTTTTGTAAAAAGTACTGAAAGGGTATTCTAAAGGCGTACATTGCAATGATGCCGTGCAGGTTGGCCTTGGCGATGGATTTCATATCGTAAACGAGATTTCTCTTTTTCGCTTTGTATTCGGGTATATGGAGTATTGCAAAAAACAATAGCGAGCCGGCGACAAAACCGGCTGTCCCTCCCACCGCCGAAACGACGGAGATAACTATATCATAACCGGTAATTCTGTCGGAGATAACAGCCGAGGCCGTAGATGTCACAAGGGCAGTAAGAGAAGCTGCAATCTCGGAAAAATAGTATTTCCAGTTTTGTTTCGCGAATATTTTTTTTACGAGTTTTGGCATAATCGAAATTTTTTAGACGGGATATAATAATCAAATACCGGCACGCAGGCAAATAAAACAGTTTATTCTTTATGTTCAGCGGTTTCGGATTTATACTTTTCTCAATGTTAAACAGGATATTAAGCTTTTACACGAAATATTTTTTTATCTGGGTGGTGTTCTTTGGTATCGCTGCTTATTTCTGGCCGGCACCTTTCGAAAAAGCCGGAAATTTCAACCTGGCCCATCTGACGGGAATCGAAAAACTTTTTGAAGATAAAAGCTTTGTTCAGCAGGCCCTCGTCAGAAATTTGAAAGGTTATAACCTGTTTTTCTTTTTTACGATGTTCGGCATCGGGGCTGTTCTTAAAATGGAAGATTTTAAACGCATTGCCCGCAGGCCCGTAATCGTCGCCATAGGCAGCTTTTCGCAGTTTTTATTTATGCCCTTTGGTGCTTTTTTGATTGCTAAGCTTTTCGGCCTCGGGCCTTTATTGACAGCCGGTCTGGTTTTAACTGGTGCCGCGCCCGGTGCCATGGCAAGCAATGTAATGTGTTATATATCAAAGGCCGATACGGCCTACTCCGTGTCACTGACAACTGTTTCGACACTGCTCTGTCCCGTCCTGACACCGGCTCTCACCCTTTTTCTGGCGGGAACACAGGTACCGGTCAATTTCTGGGCGATGTTTGTTGATATTATGTGGATGGTCATCTTGCCCGTAATAATAGGTTTTGCTGTAAGACATTATTTCGGCAGGGGTATTGAGAAAATCGAGGCGATTTTCCCGGCGATTTCAGTGACTTTTATAATATTTATTTGTTCCGTTGTAATTGCGCTGAACAGGCAAAGACTCTGCGAGCTGACAGCGGCTATTGTGATAGCTGTTTTTATTTTGAATGTTTACGGAATGACAGCCGGTTACGGTATCGGCAGGCTTTTCAGGCTGCCTATGCCGCAGAGGCGGACCCTTTCGATAGAAATCGGTATGCAGAACGCGGGTCTGGGAGTAACTCTGGCCGGTAGTCATCTCGGCCCTGAGGCAATGATACCGGCTGCTCTTTTTGTTTTTGTATGCATTCTAACTGCTGCTTTGATGTCTGAAATCTGGCAGAGAAGGGCACTAAGTAAATAATTATATATATTGGAAATGACTATTGCATTGTTTCGACAAAGACGATAAAATGCTGGGTTCGTATTTTTGTTCTTTTAGGTAAATATTGCAGGCAGCCGAAAGCTTGGCTGCCTCTTGTTTGTATGCTAAAAAGGTATAGAGGAGTAGAAAGATGGGTTGTAATCTGGCAATAGCAGGTGTTACCGGAGCGGTCGGGCAGGAGTTCTTGAAGATTCTCGAAGAAAGGGATTTTCCTTTCGATTCCTGCAGAATGCTGGCCAGCAGCAGAAGCAAGGGCAGGAAAATAAAATTCAAAAACAAGGAATATATCGTTGAAGAATTAACAAAGAATAGCTTCAGCGGGATTGATATTGCCCTGTTCAGTGCGGGCGGAGCGAGAAGCAGGGAATTTGCGCCTGCTGCGGTAAAAGCCGGAGCGGTTGTCGTGGACAATTCATCGGCCTTTAGAATGGACCCGGATGTCCCCCTGGTTATTCCCGAAATAAATCCGCAGAAGATTAAAGAAAATAAGGGAATCATCGCCAATCCGAACTGCACGACGATGGTCGCCATAGTACCGGTCTGGCCGTTACATAAGGCCAACCCCGTTAAAAGAATGGTAGTCAGTACATACCAGGCTGCAAGCGGCGCCGGTACGTCGGCTATGCTCGAGCTCGAAAACCAGACGCGGGAAATACTCGACGGCAAAAAGCCGACAATGAAGGCTTTTCCTTATCAGATAGCGTTTAACGTATTCTGCCATAATTCAAAGCTGGCTGCGAACGGCTACAATGAGGAAGAGATAAAAATGGTCAATGAGACCCGCAAGATTTTCGATTGCCCCGATATTGCGATTACCTGCACCTGCATCCGCATACCGGTTTTCAGGGCGCATTGCGCAAGTATAAATCTCGAGTTCGCAGACCCCATCACGCCTGACCAGGTCAGGGACTTATTGAGCACTGCCCCGGGTGTTTCGCTGATTGACGACCGCGAAAAAAATCGGTTCCCGATGCCCATAGATGCAACCGGAAAAGACGATGTCTATGTCGGACATATCAGGCAGGATGAATCCATACCCGATAATCGCGGTATCAATATCTGGGTCGCAGGCGACCAGCTCAGAAAAGGTGCTGCGCTTAATGCTGTACAAATAGCCGAAAAATTGCTTTAGTAGAATTCAGAAGTCAGAATTTCAATAATTTTTATTCTGTATTCTGTGTTCTGAACTCTGTATTCTATAATTATGTCGGTTCGTAAAATAAAACTTACTATTCAGTATGACGGCTTCGAATATTGCGGCTGGCAGACTCAGCCGGGCTACAGAACCATCCAGCAAACACTTAATAAAGCTGTATCATCTCTTGTAGGTAGAGACATAACCGTCCATGGTGCCAGCAGAACCGATGCCGGTGTCAGCGCACTGGGCCAGGCCGGCCTGATAGAGCTTGTTAATTGTCCCATCCCGACTAAAAATTTCCCCAAGGCTATAACCGACCGACTGCCGCCCGAAATTGTTGTCACCGAGGCCGTCGAGGTGGATAAAAAGTTCGACCTTCTGGGTGACGTCAAATGCAAGCTTTATCGTTATACTATCTGCAATCAGCTTCATCGCTCCGTGATGGATGTGAGGCATTGCTGGCACGTTCATAAGAAGCTCGACGAAAAGGCGATGAAAGAAGCTGCCTCTTTTGTAGAAGGAACCAAAGATTTTAAATCCTTCGCATCGGCGGCAGACAGAAGAAAAAGTACGATACGAACGGTCTTTCGCTGCGAGGTTGAAAAGAAGGAAGGCTGGTTTTATATCGATGTCGAAGGCAACAAATTTTTATATAATATGGTGCGAAATATCGTTGGTACACTGGTTGAAGTCGGGATGTGTCGTCTGAAACCTGAGAAAATGACTGAGATTATCGAGGCCAAAGACCGAACCGCCGCCGGACCAATAGCTCCACCCCACGGCCTCTGCCTCGTCTGGATAAAATATTAAAATAGGACACAGAACACAGAACACAGGAAACAGAATAATTTCATACTGGAGAGTGAAAGGATTTAGAGATTATTCTAAGACCGCCCAAAATTTATCTTGATACAAATCACCTGATCTATATTGCAAGGTTACGCAAAGGAAAAAAGCTGCAAAAAGGGCAAGATGGAGGTGCTTACAAATATATCGACAATTGCCTAAGGTCCTATTGTTGTCTGATCTTCAATCCTTATGCACCGCTCGAATGGGTAGAGGGAAAAGCTACAGAAGAATCTGCAAGTGAAATAGCAGCAGTTGTTGATTCAGCAAAAGCAAAATACCGTCTTGAAGATGACACTTTTATTTGGACACGAGAAATATTGGATGAATGTTACCGACAAGACTCAACCATTAAAGTTCCTGACTTTCCTATTTTACAGAAACTTTCCAATAATGAATTCTTTTATTCGATACTTGGTCTTTTATCAGAACAGATTCCAGATTATTTAGAAGAAAACCAGCGAGAAAAGGTTAAAGTAAATGGGCAGATTCAGATTAAAATCCCTGTAGGCACAGTTCGGCAATGGGTAGAAGAGACCTTCAGATGGAAAGAGAGAAATCCAGAAACATATCAGGAGAGGATAGACGGTTTCAAGGCTGCGCTATCAGGGGATATAAATAGACAAGATGAGTATTTTGCAGATACACAGCCTTACCGAATGGATTGGATGAAAAGACACCTAAAGATTGACAAAATTCTAAAAACTCTTAATCCAGGAATTGATATTGATGGTATTTTGAAAAAAATTGATATGACCAAATGCCCTGCGGTTGATCTTTACTGGGGTGTTAGAGAAAAACGTATGAAGTCAATAGTTCCTCCAAATAATAATGATGTTGATGATTATATTTTTCTTCCGGTTGTTCCTTATGCTGATGTTGTATTAATTGAAAAGCAGTTAAGACATTTTATACTTCAAGCTGATAAAAATTTGAAATCTAAAGTTTTTTCAAAAGCTACTGAAGCAATGAAATTTCTTAAGAATTATCCATGTGGATATCAATAAAATTACATATTGGAATTTAAAGGAGCATAAAGCATTATGGAAAAAGCGAAGAAATTTACCGATTTAATTGTTTGGCAAAAGGCGCATCGGTTTGTTCTCTCTGTTTATCGGTTTACATCAACTTTTCCAAAAGATGAAGTTTACGGTCTCACTTCTCAGCTTAGACGAGCTGCTGTTTCGATAGCTGCCAATATAGCTGAAGGTTTCAAAAAAACCGGTGCCGCTGATACAATTCGTTTTATGAATATCTCTCAGGGTTCACTCGAAGAATGCCGTTATTATTTGATATTAGCGAGCGATTTAGGTTATGGTGACACCGTGCAGTTGTCAGATCAATTAGATGAGGCAGGTAAATTGTTGGCAGGATATGTAAATGCAGTCAGAAAAAATCAACAGTCTAAAAAAAATCGTTGAATGCATAACTAAAAATAAAATAAGATTTTCTTCTGTATTCCGTGTCCTGTGTTCTGTATTCTGTATTTTATGAAAATCGTTCATATAATTACAAGACTTATTCTCGGTGGGGCGCAGGAAAACACACTCATTACCTGCAAGCTGCTCGCCGAGCGCGGCCACGATGTCACCCTTATAACCGGCCCGGCTATCGGCCCGGAAGGTGAGCTTTTCAACCAGACAAAAGACGCCCCTTACAAAACCATCATTATCGACCGGATGATTCGCCCGATCAGCCCTCTCAGCGACTTTGTCGCCTACCGAGAGCTAAAAAAAATCTTCAAAGACATCCAGCCGGACATCGTCCATACGCACTCAGCCAAGGCCGGTATTCTCGGCAGATACGCAGCATACAGCCTGAAGGGTAAATGGGATAAAAACAAGCCCGCTGTAGTGCATACCATTCACGGCCTTGCCTTTCATCCATACCAGGGCAAAAGGCTTAATAAATTTTATATTGCAATAGAAAAAAGGGCGGCTAAGCGAACGGATTGTTTTATCACGGTTGCTGATGCAATGACACAGCAGGCAAAGGCCGCCGGTATAGGAACGGAAAAAAACTTTGTCACCGCGTATTCAGCCATTGAAGAAGAAGATTTCCTGAACCCAATTGAAGAGGACAAAATACGGGAGTTCAGGGTCAAATACGGTATCAGCAGGGCCGCCATCGTATTTGTTACGATAGCGAGACTCTTTGAGCTCAAAGGGCACGATTACATAATCGAATCCGCTAAAGAGCTTGCAAAAAAATATGAAAATGCAATGTGGCTTTTCGTCGGCGACGGCAACTTGTCGGACAAATACAAGAGTCAGGTTTACGACCTCGGCCTTGCAGACCGCATAAAATTTACCGGCCTTTTGCCGCCGAACCTGATACCTCTGGCAATTCAATCTTCGGATATACTTGTGCATTGTTCTCTTCGTGAAGGCCTTGCAAGGGCTATTCCGCAGGCGATGCTCTGCGGCAGGCCTGTTATCAGCTTTGACATTGACGGAGCAAAAGAAGTTGTGAACGAAGATACCGGCCGGCTCGTCGAGCCCAAAAACGTCGAGCAATTGATAATCGCCTGCGCCGAGCTTATCGAGGATGCAGACCTGAGAAAAAAATTGGGCGAAAACGGCAGAGAGTCTGTAAAAGAAAAATTCGCACCAAAAACAATGGTTGATACAGTCGAAAGAGTCTATAGGGAATTGGTAAGTTAACCAAACTTTATTTGCATTTGCTGCTCACCAGTTCATTATCATAATCGAAAAATTTAGTACAGCAGCAAATGTCACCCATAAAATGTAGGGTACAAGAAGGGATGCGGCTGCTTTAGACAGCTTCAAGAATAAAACTATTGTGATTAATATCGCAAGCCATAAAAATATAATATCGACGAATGCGAGAAGCGGTGATTGTAGGCCGAAAAAAAGAGGCGTCCATATCGCATTTAAGAATAGCTGAATTATAAAAAAGCCGAGGGCAATTTTTACTTTTTTCTCGTATAAGCCCTTTTGCCATATTAAATAAGCCGAAATACCCATCATTATATAAAGTGCTGTCCAGACCGGTGCAAAGACCCAGCCCGGCGGATTGAAAAAGGGCTTATTGAGCTCCTGATACCAGCCTGAAGCCGAATCTGTAAAAAAAGAGACTATCCATCCAACGGACAGGCACAATATGCAGGCTATTATTGGTTTTACAGTGGTAGTGAGTTTCATTAATGATATTTAACAAGTTTTGATAGGACAAATGCAAGTAACTTTTTTAGAATATTTTCAAAGCAGCAAAAATTAGTTAATATATAGTAAAAATTTTGAGGGCAAACCGGTTATGAAAAGTTACAGGAAAGAGTTGTGGTTTAATACGCCGCATAGAAGGGATTTTATAAATATCACGCCTGATATCGAAAAATGCCTCGCTCAAAGCGGCGTCCGTGAAGGCCTTGTTCTTGTCAATGCGATGCACATTACTGCCAGCGTCTTTATCAACGACGACGAATCCGGCCTGCATCAGGATTTCGAGGCCTGGCTCGAAAAACTCGCTCCCGAAAAACCGCACAATCAATACAAGCACAACGGCTTCGAAGATAACGCAGATGCGCATCTGAAACGGATGATTTTCGGAAGAGAGGTTGTGGTATCTGTTACCGGCGGCAAACTCGATTTCGGGCCGTGGGAGCAGATTTTTTACGGCGAATTCGACGGCAAAAGAAAAAAACGCGTCCTTGTCAAGATAATCGGAGACTGATTCGGAATTTACACAGCCATTTTTAATTGTCGGCGAATTTAAGATATTTTGCTTGATTTTCAGGACGAAGTCAGGGTAAATACAGGATATATTTATACATTGGTGTTTCACTGAAAGCTATAAATGGGGGAAATAAAGGAGGGAGGACTTAACAGGTTTTGAAATTAGAAGTAAAATTATATTAGGGGTGTAATTATGAATATCGCTACGTATTTTGAAAATATTAAAGGAACCGGTATTCTTGCCACAAGCGATTCGGAGGGCAATGTTGATGCTGCCATTTATGCACGTCCCTATGTCATTGACGAGCAGACGATAGCCTTGAGTATGATGGAGCGGCTCAGCTATATGAACATAAAATCTAATCCTAAAGCCTGTTATATGTTCATCGAAAAAACCGAGGGCTTCAAAGGCCTCAGGATGTATTTGACTATGACCGGTGAGGAAACCGACGAGCAGAAAGTCAGGCAGATAAAAGAAGCGCATTCGGTAAATTATAAGCCCGACGATCAAAGGCATCTTGTGTATTTCAGGATTGAAAATACCTGGCCTCTGGTCGGCGATAAGGCCGACGAGAGGTAGTAAAATTTTCTTGAAAAATTTAATAATCCGGAATTTGCTCGATATACTATAATACGTTTTAAAAAATGATTTTAGGGAGGAAAAGACAATGGCAGTTTGCGAATTTCTCAAAGAAGCCGGCGTCAAATATGAAGTACTGGAGCACAAACCTGTTTTTACCGCCCAGCGGATGGCAGCCGTTGAGCACGAGTCGGGTAAATTTGTCGCAAAGCCTGTTATCGTCAAGGCCGATGACAAATTTGTAATGTGCGTGCTTGCTGCCTGTAACAAAATTGACCTGCAGAGCCTGAAAAAACAGCTCAGTGCGAAAAAGGCCCAACTGGCCGCGGAAGATGAGATAGCGCAGATTTTTGACGACTGTGAGATTGGTGCCGAGCCGCCTTTCGGCAGCCTCTATGATTTGCAGACGATTATGGATAAGGCCCTGCAAGCAGACGACCATATCCTCTTCCAGGCTGGCTCGCATAACAAGGCTGTACGAATGGCTATGAAAGATTATATCAAACTCGCCAAGCCTAAAGTGATGGAATTCACCTACCAAAGCTCATAAAAAACAGTTACTCGTCGGTTGTTTTGTTGGAGCCGACTGCATCTGCGATTGAACGAAAATATTTTGTCAAAGTGATTGATTGTTTTCGGTTGGGGAGAAAAGAAAATGATTTTGTGGTCATCACGCAAACTCGAACAGTCACTGGCCAATGGTCAACTTGACTCATGGACAAAGGTGAAATACCTGATTATTCCTGCGGTGCTTGGAGCACTCTCAGTGCCATTCTATGTTATGCGCCCGGTCTATGGCCAAAGGCCTCCACTAATCAACAGCCTTTTCTCATTCATTTTTGCCATTCTCTCTGCGTTCCTCGTGTACCGGGGCATTAAAATATGTTTCAGGATTAACAACAAGATCGACGGCAATGTGTTTTTCGAACGAATTGCTGTCCTGACCATACCTGTCTTGATTAAAGTCGCTGTTTTCTTTTTTTTCTTCAGCTTTATTTTAGTTGTAGTCTTTAGTTATCTAAAGGTCAGAGCTCCCATATTGTTTCAATGGACGCACATCATTATCTCAGCTCTCGGACCAATCGTCACGTACACTATGTACTCTATGATAAGGAACTCGTTCGAGAGATTCGGACGATTGTTAGAAAGAATAAATTCCCGACCAGGCCGGGAATGACACGGCCGGGATGGCTGTTTTACTCCGGGAAGTTCAGCACTGCATATTGGCCGAAAAGCTCTTTTGCTTTTTCATCATAAGCTATTGCCGCGGCCTTTTCATCTTCAAAATTGCCGAGAAAAATATCTTTTCCCTTACAACAGATTTTTGTTTGCCAGATGCGGTCCCTTTTGTGAAAAGAGACTCCTTTATATTTCGATGTATGTTTTCCCGATCGTTTTCTTGCGTTCCAGGCATTCTGAGCAGTCGTTACAAACCTCAGATTTGCCTTTCGGTTGTCCAGGCTGTTATGATTTATATGGTCGATGATCTTTCCTTCCGGCGGTTCCAATATCAGCCGGTGCATTAAAATGTTTGTTCTTCCGTTTTTGCCGTTTTCCCATCTAATAGTTCTTAGAGCATAAGAACATCTACTATTATTTGATAAATACCATTTATATTTTGCTAATTTCTCATAATCCTCAACATCAACTATTGCGTATTTGCCCTGTGTAAGGGGTATCCTGCGGAATGTGTAGCCGTACCGTAATTTTCTGTAATACAGGGCTAACCGGATGCTCAGCCGATAGATACAATTCGGCAGATGAAATTTGATTTGTATTTGAACTTGCTGCAACTTGCCTCCGCCCCTCTGTCTTCCGTCTTCCTTCCTCCATACTTAGACCCCCTTGCACGATCTTGCGCGCATTTGCGTTTTTTTAGAGGCGTGAATTTACGTAAGTGCTTATATAGAAAGGATTAAAATTTTTTTAGAAAAAATTAGATTTTCTCAATACCCCCTTGCGTGATTTTGCGCGCTTCTACGGGATTATTCACCGCAGAGCTCACGGAGAACGCAGAGATTTCTTGACTATTTATGATTGAAAAGTATAATTTGCAGTGAATGATGAAAGTGAATACTTGGCGGAAAAAAAGAAAATAATAGTAGATAAATTATGAGAGTTTTCAAAACACTATACAGTATAAAGGACTTTTTTTTATGATTTTTCAACCGTGCTACGATTTCTTGCAACCGAATGAGAGTACATTGATAGCCCGTACGAAAGCTTCTGTTACTGAAAAAGGGAAAGTTAATGAAGTTGACGTAGAAGTTCGCCTTCAGCTTTTGCCTGAATCACAGATTCAGGTAAATGGAGTTTTGCCCAAATCTATGGCTTACGCGGATTTAGCCCGTCTTAGGAGTTTGGAAATCATTTGCAAAGATAAAGCTGGTAGAGTGGTTCCTACTTTTCTTGGGAGGATTAACATCCTACCAAAGGGCCCTGAATTTGTCTTCCGTACACAAAAAGAACCTATAATTGGACTTGGAGATCAGAGTACTGAGATTGCTTCTGTATTTTTTCATCTTTTCAACTATAAACCAATAATGGGGACTAGGCATTCCACTGAAAAAATTGGTAACGCGCATTACATGATTGCCCATGTAGACCTCAATGGCCATGGCTGGAATATAGAATTAAAATCTTTGCGGACTAGCAGTAAAACGTTCGAAACGCTAAAAGAAATAGGCGGTTACGGACTGACCCATGTTGGTTGTTTACGAAAAGAAGATAATTCAAATTTTGACGGAAAGACAGCGGAGAACATGTTAAATGCTTTACGCTTATTCTTGTCATTTAGCAAAGGAATGTGGTGTAATCCATGCCTGGCAGTAGGTTTCAATAAAAAAGAAGACAGAGTATGGGAGGAATGGTCTTCTCCTCAGGGTCACTGGGCAATCCCGATATCATGGTTTGATCCATACCATTGCGACCAGTTGGCTGGTCTGTTTTCAGGTTTCATGGTAAAATGGGATAATAAAGACTGGCAGAAGGCATTATACGAAGCTATCTTTTTTTATTTGAACAGTAATTGTTCTACCCTTGGTTTTGGAATTGGTATTGATGCCGGTATTATTCTTACTCAAGCAGCGATTGAAAGACTTTCCTTTGAATATGCAGTAAGACATAAAAAACTAATAGAGTCAAGTGGATTTAAGGATCTTCGGGCATCTGACAGGTTCCGGTTGCTTTTTTCTTCTTTGGAAATTCCAATAGATATCCCAGAATCAGTGCCAATACTACGGAAACTTGCTAAACGATTCAGTTGGGTTGATGCACCACACGCAATCACAGAGATAAGGAACTCTCTTGTTCATCCTGAACATAAGCGTCGAGGTCAATTTGGAAAAGGATTTTTTTCTGTATGGAACTTGGGACAGTGGTACTTGGAACTCGCATTGCTTAGGATATGCAACTATTCTGGTACTTATAGTAATAGGTTGATTCTTGACAAGTGGGTTGGAAATGTTGAAAATGTGCCATGGGATAATACCAAAGGGAAATAATTTTCAGTTTCCACTTCTTAATCTTTCAAAAACTTTTAGATTTTATGTTTTTCTCTGTGTTCTTGTATGTTGAATTATAGCATGGTTAATGATAGTCTCACTGGTAATGCTGGTGCAGGCGAGGCGAGCGTAGCGAGCCGAGCCGGCACCAGCCGGCGACGAGAGTTCGATT
>Ga0307434_1000811_pt1 | contig 19019 bp, 11 predicted proteins | sample SalMarWE160220MG_FD_202156 | JGI IMG/M metagenome (GOLD analysis project Ga0307434, IMG submission 202156) | Salt marsh sediment microbial communities from the Plum Island Ecosystem LTER, Massachusetts, United States - WE1603-220 | ecosystem: Environmental > Aquatic > Marine > Intertidal zone >... | reverse complement strand
AGTCTCAGGTTAAATCTCAGGAAGACCGCCGTTTTCGATAGTGCCAGAGCCGTTTTCTACCCCTCTGACGCTGCCAGACTACGGCTTGCCCATCTTCCCTCCTCGTCGGATGCCCGCTGCCGAGTTTTTTTGATTTTTCGGACTTTTCTCTTGCGTTCGTGACGGGGGGGGGTAGCCTGCCAGGCGTTGCGAAGCGGAAGGGGGCGGAAGAGCAGCCCATCCCCAATCGGCGCATCCCTTCTGCAAAAGGTTGGCTTCTATCAGGGCGAGAGAGACGCTCCGTGGCGGGCGATCTTTTCAGTTCTTCAACCCTCCATGGTGACTGCGTTCAGAGAGGATGAGGATACGGACTCTTTTTGGAGGGCATGACGATGCGAACGGTAACAATGCTTGCGGTTCTGGCGGTGGCGGTGGTCGGCATCACGCCCGCCGCCCTGGGGACGCCGATTTTCACGGAGACGGTCGACGTTTACACCGTGCTCGATGGGCGGCTTCCCGGCCCTCCCTCGGCCGTCTGGACGCATACCTTCGACGGCTCTGTGAGCCCGATTACCAGCGTAACCCTCACCATCGTGGCCGAGGGCGTTGACGACGGCGAGCAGGACCCCGTCTACTTCGAAGGGCACTTCCTCGGATACCTCCAGAACCAGGGATTCTACTATAGCGGCTGGGATATGCAGCCGGGACCCGGCGCCCTGGGCTATCCGCAGACTGAGTTGACCACAACCGTATTCAGTCTGGATCCGTCTTGGATTGAGGGACTGACCAGCGCCAGCGTCGAGGTGGATAACTACTGGATCATGGAGGTAGAAACCTCGACGCTGACGATTATCCCCGAACCCACCACCCTCTCCCTGCTTGCTCTCGGCGGTCTGGCGGTGATGCGGCGACGGCGGCGGTGAGGTCTCTTGCGATAATCAAATGTCTAGCCGGGATCAGTCTTCTTCGGATTGGTCCCGGTTTTCTTTCGCGCCAAGCGAATCCCCGGGCACCGTCCGGCTGGGGAGACGAAGTACGCTTTAGCCGGATGAACCTAAAAACATCCGTTCACAGCGGACGCCTGCCGGGTCCTGTGGTCGTGCCGACACGGGCGGGCTGGACCAGCGGTGGCCGGACCTCTCGGGCCTCCTTCCGCCAGCCGACGCCATCTCGGGTTCCGGCGAGGGACTTTTGGACGGCAAACGAGTGGACACTTTGTGGTCTCATATAATTGCCCTGACCGCTGATTACTGCATTCCACCGTCGGAGGAGATCCTAACCATGCGACGACTTTGGGTGATTACGCTGGCGGGGGCCTGCCTGGCGGCCAGCGGAGCGGACTGTGCGCGACCGTGGGGCGACATTCGCCCACGGGTGGCTGGCCTGATGGGCTTTTCGTCGGCCGACGAGCTGCGGGCGTTTCTCGCCGACCAGGCCGGGGCGACTATGCGCAATCAGGGCAACGGGTTCCCATTCTTCCTGGGCGGGTTAATGCCGCCGGCGGCGGCTCCGGCGCCGATGGCTGAAGCGACCGCGGACCTCGACGCCGGCAGCGACGGCGGGAGGAGCGCAGACCCGTTCTCGACCACCAACATTCAGGAAGCCGGCGTCGACGAGAGCGACATCGTCAAAAACGACGGACAGACCATCTATGTCCTCGACGGCGACACGATCCACATCGTGCAGGCCACGCCGCCGGTAGGTGTCACCGAACTGGCCACGGTCGAGATCGACTCCTCCGGCGATTCGCTCTATCTGCGAGGCAGCAAGCTCGTTGCCCTGTCCCGGCAATACACCGACCGGTGGATTTGGAGTTCCCCCGAGCCGGACGAGGCCGACAGCATCCTCGGCGGCGAGTGGAACGACGGGGCCCAGACCACGGTGACCGTGATCGACGTTAGCGACCCGGCCAACCCGCTGGTGGAAGCGACGGTCCGGTTCGAAGGCAACCTGGCCACGAGCCGGCTCATCGAAAGCCGGTTGCACCTCGTCTTGACCACCCAGCCCCGGTTGCCGGATTCCCCCGTCCCAATCGCCTTGGCCGGCATGACGCTGGACGAGTGGCTTCCCGACTACGAGTTGGTGTGTCCGGACGGGACTGTGCGGTCGGGTGACATCGTCGGCTGGCAGGATTTCTTCCGGCCCGTCGAGCCGAACGGCTACAGCATCACGACGGTGGTAACGCTGGACGTTGACAATCCGGCCGGTGCGTTTGAGTCGACCGCCATCACCGCCGACGCCGGCGTGATCTACGCCAGCACGGAAGCCCTCTACGTAACCGATACCGATTACGAGTGGGGCGTTGGCACCGCCCGCGAGGACACGGCGATCCATAAGCTTTCATTCACCGAAAGTGGCACCGACTACGTCGCCAGCGGGTTCGTCCCCGGCCGCCCATTGAACCAGTACTCGCTCGGCGAACACGAGGGCTACCTGCGGATCGCCACCACCGTCAACCAGTTCGGGTTCGGCCTCAGCGGGCCCAGCAACAGCGTCTACGTACTTGGCGAGTCCGGCGTCGAGCTTGAGGTCGTGGGCCGGGTGGAGAACATCGCGCCGGGTGAAGAGATCTACGCCGCCCGGTTCATCGGCGATCGTGGTTTCCTGGTCACGTTCTATCGCATCGATCCCCTGTTCACGATGGATTTGAGCGATCCGGCAGACCCTCAGGTGGTGGGCGAGCTGAAGGTCCCGGGCTACTCCGACCACATCCAATTGCTGGATGAGAACCACTTGTTGACGATCGGCAAGGATGCGCAGGACGCGGGCTCTTGGGCATGGATCCAGGGTGTTCAACTGTCCATCTTCGACGTGAGCGACCTGGCCAACCCGACCCGGATGGACGTGGAGATCATCGGGGGTCGGGGCACACACAGCGAAGCCAACGACAATCCCAAGGCGTTCAATTACTTCCCCGCCCGCAACGTGCTCGCCTTCCCGATCGACCTGTACAGTGCCGGCACGACCGGGGCCGAGTGGGGACAGCACGAGTTCACGGGGCTCTACGTGTACCGCGTTACGGTAGAGAACGGATTCGAGTTCCTGGGGGGCATTCCCTCCACTGAGGAACCGGCGGTGGGCTGCTACTGGTGGGGTTACTGGGGCTTCACCCGCGGCGTTTTCATCGGCGACACGGTGTACTCGGTTACCGAAAGCAGTGTGAAGGCCGCCTCGCTCGACGACCTGGACACGATCGTCGGACACGCCCAGTTCGCCGATGCCGAACCGCCGCCGGATGACTGCTGGCGCTACCCCGATGAGCCGGTCGTCATCCTCCCCGCTGGTGAGGGCCTTCGCTGAGAGAAGAAAAAGGCAACCGTTCACGGGTAGGCAAGCAACATGCGTTGGGGCCATTGGCGGTAAGTTTCGCTTCGGGGTTGAGGAATCCTGAACCGGTTCCACAGGAGGTGCGGCACCCGGCGACGCGCCCGTTGCTCACGGGTCGGTCGCAGGTTCGATCACCAGTGTCCGCACGTCGTAACCTTCCATCTCGATGGCGAATGCTTCGCGCCTGGCGGCGGTGGCATCGATGAGCACAAACCCGGTGGCCACGTCGCGGAGTTGTCTGCCCTGACGGATTGGCTGGTCAAGCGTAACGGTAACGCGCTCGGGCTTTGGGGTATCGTTGATGACGCCGATGCGATTGGTGTATCGGGCGGCGATGATCCTGGGCTTAGCCGGTGCGGTGGGCAGCGGCCTGGACCCGGCGACGGGCAGGGCCCGGATGGCCTGGCAGAAACGGCGCAGGTCGTGTTCGTGGCCGAGGATCGGCCGCTCCCAGCCGGTCAGGACGATCGTGTCGCAGTTGGCCGCACGGAGTGAGAACGTCGCGGGTCGATGAAACGCGCGCCCCCTGGCGGTGGCGGTGCCGGTGCGCATGCCGAACCCTTTTCCATCCGGTCCGAACTCGCCGTCGGGGTGGAACGGTTCCTCCCAGTAGGTGTGGTACAGCTCGGTGGCGGCACCGGCCGGTGTCCGATACCAACCGGCGAGGAAGTCCTGCTCGTGGAAGTCTCGATATCGGGTCGGGTTCGAGCCCCAGGGCGGGCCCCACTTGCTCCAGTAGCGCTCCATGTCTACCATCATCACGCGTTGGATGATGATCCCGTCGTCCCGGTTGTAGAGCCGCGGGTCGTACCCGTGGGCCCGAAGCAAGTCGCGGGTGACATTCTCGGCATCCGGGGCGTCGGGCCCGGGCCAGAGGACATTGGTGGCCAGGACCTCGGCCGGCAGGTCGCACAGCACGTAGAGGGTCCAGTCCGGCCGGATCTTGCGGATCGCGTCGCGGGCCTTGAGCCAGAATGCCCGCGTCCGCCGACACCTGAAGTCGAGCCACTTATCCCAGCGCTCGGCATCGGCCTTGAGCCACTTGTAGGCCGCCATCGAGTCGGCGGGCACACGCAGGCGGGTTTCACGGCTGAACTGGCTGAGATTCCACGTCGAGTATCCGACTTCCTCGGCACTGAAGACGCGCGTCTCGGGGCCTGACTTGTCCTCGCCGGAGATGTAGCACGTGCCGATCTTGCCGTTCACGCGGAAGCCGATCCCGATAACATTGCGATGGTTCTTGCAACCCTGGGCGATCTCGACGAGATGACGGATTAGCCACGCCTGAGTCTCCGGCCGGAGCGGGTCGGGGGGGCGGTTCTCGAAAGCCCGGGGATCGGCCTTCGGGTCGGCGTGCTTCTGGAACGACATTTCCGAGAACCCGTACTGGTTGGCTCGGTTTCCGTTGATCTTGCCCGGGGCGGTGACGGACGTGACGACGGGCACGAGATCAATCCCGCGCTTGGCCGCCACCGGCGGCAGTTCCGCGAGGAGATCAGCCCCGAGCTGCTTGTAATAGCTGCCGGGGTACCAGGCCCGGCCCGCACGGTCCGAGCCGTTGATAGCGTTGAACTCGATCAGGTTCATCCCGCAGAACGCCAGGGTATCGCAGAGATTCTCGAGCGACCGGCGACGCTGCCCGGTGGTGTGGGGCGGGATGCCGTAGTGGGCCAGGAAGTACCACGGATGGGTCGTATAGACGCCCACGCGTCGCTGTCTGCCGCCCGCGGGGGGCTCGATAACCGGCAGCCGCTCGCGCAAGGGGTCCAGGATTTCAAAGACCCAGATCCGCGACACCGCCCCGCCGGTTTCTTCAGTGATGGGCTTGGCCCAGCCGCTGGAGCTGACGGTGAGTTTGAGCCGTTTGGTCTTGGGATAGAACAGGTAGTGCAGCAGGAACGGCTTGCCATCGAGAGGCAGATCCCGGCCGGTGTAGACGTTCAGTCCCACATCGGGTTCGTACCAGAGCGGCTCCTGGGAGATCTCCATTGCGTTGGTTTTGACCTTTTCCTGGCCTGCATACGGCGGGGACCAGGGCTCGCCTCCGGGCACGGTCAGCGAAACGGTCGTGTAGCGCTCGCGGTCGTTGGGCGTTTCGACGACGAGCAGGTGGGGTTGACCCGCCCGGTCGGCGGTGTTGATGATGTAGGCGAACCATTTGAGGTCGAAGCCCCGGGGGGCGGCGGTGACGCGAAACCGGCCGCCGGGCAGATCGAGCACGCGCGACTGACCGTCGTCGGTGAACGCGTGGGTGCCGGCCTCGGCGCAGTTGACGAAATCGATGAGGCGGCAGGTGACGGGCGGAGCAAACCCCCGGCGCTCGATTATGGTGTCCAAGGGCTGGTTCGGTTTGGGCAGGGGCCAGGCTTCGTCGCCGCCGCCGGCGGTCGCCAGGAATACACCCTCGTCGTCGATCGCGTGCAAGGTCTTGCCCCGCCAGCGAAGCGTGGTGTCGTCGAGGATTTCAGGCGGGCGGTCGGCGAACGTGGAAGTGCTACAAAGCAACAGGCCCAGCGACGCAAGCGCAGGCAACGGCGGGCTGCTCATCGGTTCCTCCGGAAGGTTCGTTATCGTATCGCCCTTGCAGAATAAACGCTCGACCAAGCTACCGACGCGACGGCGCTTGTGCAAGCGTTTCCTGGTGTGCGCTTGACCCACCCTCGCTGATTCGCGACAATGGTACGTGCCTTTCGCTTAGCTGGGCGCGGCCAGCCCCACATCGGGGTGGATCTCCGTCGCCTCATTCTCCCTCAAAGCGCACGGGATACTCACGGTGCTGGACTTCCTCATTGGAGCCGTTTCGTTCACCTCAAAGGATAATCATCTCTGTGACTGACCTCTTCTCGGCCAGCAGAAGAACCCTGGAAACCTGCTACAGCAGGCCGCAATCGAAATCATCGACGAAGCATTTGTGGTATGATGCCGCGGGCAGGCCGAGCTGACCCCAGCCGAGCCTTGGACTTATGCACACCTGAGGTGACCAGATGAAGGATGCGATAACTGTGCTGATTTGCGTGGGATTGATGCAGGCGGTGATGGCCGGACCGCTGGTTGCCGGGGAGATCGTGGGCACGCATCCCGACACCTGGACGGCAACAGACTTCCTGGGCCGAACCGTCCCTAGCCACGAGGAGGTCGGCGCACGGCGCCCGGGCAAGACCGTGGGCATCTTCTACTTCCTCTGGCTCGGCCAGCATCACACCGAGGGCCCGTATGACATCACCCGTATTCTGGCCGGCCATCCGGACGCCCTCGGCCGGCCTACATCCCCGCCCTGGGGCCCCGAGTACCGTTTCCATCACTGGGGTGAGCCGCTGTTCGGCTACTACCTGAGCGACGACGCCTGGGTCCTTCGCAAGCACGCCCAGATGCTCTCGGACGCGCTGGTCGACGTCATCATCTTCGACGTAACGAACCAGGAGACCTACGCCAAGGCGTACCACAGGCTGTGCGAAGTATTCACCCAGGTACGGCGCGACGGCGGCCGGACGCCGCAGATCGCCTTCCTGTGCCCCTTCGGGGATCCAGGCAAGGTGGTTGCCAGGTTGTACGAGGACCTGTACAAGCCCGGACGCTATCGCGATCTGTGGTTCCGGTGGAAGGGCAAGCCGCTCATCCTGGCCGACCCCGAGAAGGTCGCCCCCGATCTGCGGAGCTTCTTCACCTTCCGCAAGCCCCATTCCAACTACTTCGCAGGCCCGAGAGGGCCCGGCCAATGGGGTTGGCTGGCAATTCATCCCCAGCCCGTGCTCTATGACGCGGATGGCAAACCTGAGGAGATGGCGGTCGGCGTTGCCCAGAACGGCTCGGGCAAGCGCCTGTGCGCGTTCAGCGAGGATAACACCTACGGACGAAGCTGGCACGACGGCAAAAAGGACGAGCAGCCCGACGCGGTCCTGCACGGGTTGAACTTCACCGAGCAGTGGGAACATGCGCTGAAGATCGATCCCGAGTTCATCTTCATCACCGGCTGGAACGAGTGGATCGCCCTTCGTCTGCCTGAGTTCGCGGGTGTGCGGAAGCCTGTGATGTTCGTGGACGAGTTCACGCAGGAGTACAGCCGGGACGTTGAACCCATGAAAGGCGGTCACGCCGACAACTACTACTACCAGATGATCAGCTACATCCGGCGGTTCAAGGGCGTTCGACCGCCACCGTCGGCCGCCAGGCCGACCGCCATCCGGATCGACGGCGAATTCGCCGACTGGGCCCGGGTGAAGCCCGAGTATCGCGACGACCGCGGTGACACCATGCACCGCGACCATCCCGGCTATGACAACGCCGGAAGGTACGTGAACAAAACGGGCCGCAACGACTTTGTCCTGCTCAAGGCTGCCGCGGATGATCAGAGGGTATCATTCTACGCTCGCACCGCTGCACCTATCACGGCGCGCACGGTTCCGCGTTGGATGCTGCTGTTCATCAACGCCGACAACAACCCCTCGACCGGCTGGGAGGGTTACGATTTCCGCGTGAACCACGCGGTTCGCAGCGAGACGAAGTCGGTCCTCGAACGGGCGGGTAAGAGCGGAACGTGGGAACCCGTCGGGGGAGTCGAGTACCACGTTGCCGGCACGGAGCTCGAGCTGGCGCTGCCCCGACAAACGCTGGGACTGCACACCGGAAGCCCCATGCGCTTGACCTTCAAATGGGCGGACAACATCCAGAAGGATAACGACGTGATGGAGTTCACGGTCAACGGCGACGCCGCCCCGAACGCCCGGTTCCAATACGTCTTTGTGGCGGAGTAGCCCGGCGCCACGTCGCAGCATCCGGCGGTGGAAGTGGGAGGATGGACCATGGCAGGCAGATCGGCCCTTGCATGGATGGTCGTCATCAGCCTGTGGCAGCCAGTGGCGGCTGCGGCCGCGGACGAACTGGCTCGGGGATTTGCCGACCCGCCCTGTGCGGCCAGGCCGTGGGCCTACTGGTGGTGGCTGGACAGCTACGCGACCCGGGAGGGCATCACTGAGGATCTCGAGGAGATGAAGCGGCAGGGGATCGCCGGGGTCCTGCTGTTCGACGCCGGAGAGGGCAAGGGCTCACCGGTGGGGCCGGTGTTCATGAGCCCGGACTGGCGAGAGCTCTTCAAACACGCAATCCGGGAGGCCGACCGGCTGGGTATGGAGGTCGGCGTCAACCTCTGCAGCGGGTGGGATGCGGGAGGGACATGGGTTACACCAGAGCATGCCGCCAAGTGGTTGGTCTGGTCGTCCTCACAGGTGCAGGGCCCTGGGGTGACAAGCACCAACCTGCCTCAGCCCGAGGTGCGCGAGGACTACTACCGCGATATCACCGTGATCGCCTTGCCTGGCACGGGCCGACCGGCGGGTGCGGCGGGGCTGAAGAACTGGGATTTCAAGGCTGCAAGGATCTTCCTGAATCAGCCAGCGGACATCGTCCATGATGAGGCTCAGGGGCCTCCGGATGAGCGGGACTGCGAAAGCCGGCAGGTGGTTGATCTCACCAGCCGGATGGACACCGCAGGCACGCTGACGTGGGAGGCTCCCCCGGGAACGTGGACCGTACTGCGGTTCGGATACACGCTCTTGGGCGCGAAGACCAAGTGCGTCAGCCCCGGTTCCCAAGGTTATGAAATCGACTTCCTCAGCAAGGAAGCGATGGACCTGCATTGGGCCGAAACGGCGGAGAAGATGTTCGCCGACGCCGGGCCACTGACCGGCAAGACCCTGAAGTACGTCCACGACGACAGCTACGAGGTGGCCGGTCCGGGCCGCACCCAGCTCAACTGGACGCCCGCCTTCCGGGCGGAGTTCAAGGCCCGGCGCGGCTACGATCCCCTGCCCTACCTGCCGGTGCTGGCGGGCAAGATCGTGGACAGCCGCGAGGTCTCCAATCGATTCCTCTGGGACTACCGCCGCACGATCGGCGACCTGTTCGCGGAGAACCACTATCGCCGGATGCACGAACTCGCTTATGCCCATGGCGTCGGCACCCACCCGGAATCCGGCGGGCCGTTCTGGCTGTACATCGACGCCCTCGAAGTTGAGGGGATCAACGACATTCCCATGGGCGAGTTCTGGAAACGTGTACCGGAGCAGCCCGATGGCAAGATCACGTGGGCGGACCATTATCGTATCTGCGACACGGTCAAGCAGGCTGCCTCGGCCGCTCATATCTACGGCAAGCCGCTCTGCCAGGCGGAGGCCTTCACCTCGATGGGACCCAACTGGGAGGAGGATCTCTTCGACCTGAAGGACATCGGCGACCGGGCGTTCTGTGCGGGCCTGACGCGGAATGTACTCTGTTTCTATGTGCATCAGCCGAGGCTGGACATCAAGCCGGGCTACCAGTGGGAGGCCGCAGGTACACACTTCGACCGCAACGTGACCTGGTGGGATATGAGCCATGCCTGGCTGAAGTATCTGGCCCGCTGCCAGTATCTGCTCCAGCAGGGCCTGTTCGTGGCGGACGTGTGCTACTTCTATGGCGAAGGCGTGCCCGGCTACGTTCCGGCCAGGACCCACATGAGGCCTCGGTTACCCAAGGGCTACGACTGCGACACCATTAACGCCGATGTGTTGCTGAATCGCCTCAGTGTCAGGAACGGACGATTGGTGCTGCCCGACGGGATGAGCTATCGCCTGCTCGTGCTGCCGGAGCAGGGCGGAATGTCGCCGCGCGTCCTGCACAACATCAAGGAACTGGTCGAGGCCGGGGCGACCGTCGTTGGCCGGAGACCTCAGCGGGCCCCGGGCCTGACCGACCACCCGCAGTGCGACGTGGAGGTGAAGCGTCTGGCCGACGAGCTCTGGGGCAACGTGGACGGCGAGCAGGCGACCGAGCGGCAGGTGGGGCAGGGGCGGATCATCTGGGGCAAGCCCCTCGGCGAGATCCTCGCCGCTGACGGCGTCCCGCCGGACTTCGAGTACCATGCCAACGCTCGGGATGCACACCTCGACTTTATTCATCGCGCGTGGTCAGCGGCCGGCTCGACGGTTCATATGCTATTGAACCAGCCGGATCGTTCCGGTCTGCAAGAGCACGTCTATCAAACGCACAACGCGATAGACCTGTATTTCGTCGCCAACCAGCAGGATCGCCCGGAAAAGGCCCGATGTGTTTTCCGGGTCGCGGACAGGCAGCCGGAGATATGGGACGCGGTTACCGGGGAGCGCTGGGAGGCGAGTAATCTCCGGCAAGAGAACGGGCGGATCATCGTGCCGATGGAGTTTATGCCCCGGCAGTCGTGGTTTGTGGTCTTTCGCAAGCCCATCGGTGAGCTCGGGAGCAAGGGGCGCAACTTCCCCGCCCTTGCCACTGCCGCTGAGCTGGCCGGATCATGGACTGTGAAGTTCGACCCGAAGTGGGGCGGGCCGGAGTCAGTCGTCTTTGACCAGCTTGAGGACTGGACGAGCCGATCCGAGCCGGGAATCAAGTACTACTCCGGGAGGGCCGTCTACCAGAAGACGTTCGACCTGCCGGAGGTGCTGCGCGAGCCCGGCAAGCAACTCTATCTGGACTTGGGCAAAGTCGAGAACGTGGCCGACGTTCGCTTGAACGGGAAGGACCTCGGTGTGCTCTGGACGGCGCCCTGGCACGTTGAGGTGACTGGCGCTGCGCAGCCAACGGAAAACACACTTGAGATAGGGGTGGTAAACCTCTGGCCGAACCGACTGATCGGCGACACACATCTGCCGCCGGAGAAGCGATTGACGGTGACGAATGTCAAGAAGTTCAAGAAAGACTCACCGCTGTTGCCGTCCGGCCTGTTGGGGCCGGTGACCTTGAAGATGTCGAATCGACCACGATAGGTCCTGCAGCAAGTCGCCCCTGCATCACGAACTGGGCCAAGAGCGCCTATAAGGCCCGGAGGCTGAAACGGACGACGCCCAACGAGCGGCAGCGGTGGGAAGACGCCGATCCGCGTACACACCGGGTCCTGAAAACACGCATTTGTGAACTCGTTAAGGCGGACCGAACGGCAGGCAACGTCCTGCCGGCGGCCCGGAAAAACCGGTTGACATAGCGCCTATCGTGATGTATATTTAATGAGGATGCACGAGCATGAACGCGAAAGCCCGCCGAGCCGTGTCGATCATCCGTGAATGCGTGGCGGCTGAGCGATTCACGCTGCTTTCGCATTTTCGGGAGCGCATGGCCTGGCGCGGACTTCTATGGGGTGACGTGCTCGCGGTACTCGACACGCCGACGGGTGTTCGCGATGAGGGCCCGGACCGATTCGGCCGTCCGAAGTGGATCGTTTCGGGAACGGCGGCGGACGGGTTGGGCATCGACATCGTTTGCGTGCTGGACAAGGACGAACGGGGCAACGTGACGGTGTTCATCACAATCTACTGAGGTGTGCGTATGGCAACATCCACAAGCGCGAAAAGGAAACGGCGGGGCCGGCCGCCGGCCAAGCAGCTCAGCCAGCCGGATCACCCGTACACGATGAAGCTGCCGGACGGTCGGACGGTGTATGTCGAAGTGCCGGGGCGTTGGGTGACAAAGGATCGGTCCGGTGAAGTGGCTTTCCTGCCCGAGGCGGTCTACTTTCTGGACCGCATACAGGCGTTGGCGACACCCCTGAACCCGCGACGAAGCGGCCCCAGCCCCGCCTACATCACGAGCCTGCGCGAAGCGCTGGGGCTGACGCAACAGGAAATGGGTGACCGGCTGGGCGTGGACAAGATGACCGTGTCGCGGTGGGAGCGGGGGACGGTTCGGCCCAGCTCGGAATCGTTGGCCGCACTGGAGAAGATGCGGCGGACCGCGGTCCGCAAGGGCGTCACGATCCCATCGTGACCCCGAAGCAAAGGCAGGTGAACAAATGGCATCCATCTTCAAGCGAAACGGCAAGGGCCCGTAGATCGTGAGCTGGTTTGACCACGCCGGCTACCGACGGGAAAAGAGCACCCGCACCACCGACTACCGGACCGCGGAGCGAATCGCGGCGAAGCTGGCGAATGATGCCGCACTGAGGCGGGAAGGCATCATCGACGCCGCGGCGGACCGGCACGCGAAAGCCGGCCGGCGGGCTATCGCCGAACACTTGGACGAATTCGTTGCCGAGCTGGCAGCCAAGGGCGTGACGGCCAAGCAAGCCGGACAGGTGGACAGCGCACGATTCACAGCGCTTTGGTGCGAGCCGGTGCGAAACACCAAGCCCGACGGACACAACGGACGATGACGGTAAGCCCGTTGAAAATGCAGCAGTTACCGACGACGTGCGAGACGATGCGAAGGCAAACGAAATTACACCGCAGAGGATTCGAACCTCTAACCTTCGGTTCCGTAGACCGATGCTCTATCCAATTGAGCTAGCGGTGCACAAAGTTCCAACCCCCTATATAGCAAACCGTTCGGCATTTTCAAGTCGTTCGGTCTTGCGCCCAATCTCCCGCCAAGTCGGTCAGATCAACACCCGCTTGTTGTAGACGACCCACTCGATGAGCAGAATGACGCCCAGCAGGCCGAGCAGGTAGGGCCAGAGCGGGCGATTGACCCGGTCCAGGCCCTTGCCCTCCTTGAGCTCGCCGGCGGCGATTCGGAAATCCTCGTTCGGTGCGATGAAGCTCTCGTTCTCGTCGAGGAGATTGACGGCCCGGGTATCGCCGCCCGCGATTCCGGTCGAGACCGAATAAAGCCCGATCCGGTCGGTTTGGCCGTAGGTCACCAGGCCCGAGGGTTGCACCGGCACCTTTTCTGTCGCCCCGTCCGGCCGGCGGACCGTAACCGACTTCGTGCCCGGCCGGACCGCCACCGTGAACGCCTTGCCGGGAGTGACCGACGGCTGCTGACCGATCGTGGAACTGCCCGCCAGGTATCGCAATGCGTTCGACATGAACACCACGATACCTTCCTGGAACACCCAGTCGGTGTTCAGGTGCGTCCGGTCTGCATCGAAGATGCCGAACGCGCAGATCAGGTACTGGTTCCGCTCGCGATTGAGCAGGGCGAGAATTGGCCCCTTGGTGCCGTCGATCAGCGTGGTCGCCTGCGGGGGCAGCTTGAGATCGAGCCAGGAGAAGACGGTTATGGCTTCGACCGCCACGTGCCGGAGGATCGGGTGCGTCTCGTCCCAATCGAGGAAGACCTCGCGGGTGACCATATCTCCGATATCGACCTCGTCGATCAGGGGCACGGACGCGAAGAAGAGGTAATTGCCCGGCGGCAGGCGTTCGGTCGAGTGGCCGTCGAAGATTACCACATCGAACCGGCAGCGCCCGTCCTTGACGAGTTCCTCCTCCGGTGCCTCTTCGTACTGCTCCGGTGGCCAGACCTCGTAATCGTCGAGCAGACCGTGCGAGAAGGCGTCCACCACGTCGCGAAGGTAGCGGTTGCCGGCCGAGACCAGCAGGGCGGTGATCGGGCGCGGCGCCAGCACCACCGCCCACGCCTGATCGTCGGTGGCAAAGGCGTCCTTCCTCGAGAGCCGGACCTCGATGTAAGCGGCCGACGCCAGCATGAGCTCGAACGAGACGGTCGCTTCGTTGCCCTCGGGTGGTACCCCCGACAGGTCGATGCCGCCCAATTCGTTCTCCGCCGCGATCGGTGCCAACCGCCCGAGGGTCTGGACGTCCTTCAGTTCACCATCGACCAGCAGTGAGATGTCGCGATTGGCCGGGCGACCCCCGAAGTTGCGCACGCGGGCCAGAACGCTCAGTTGCTCGGGCCGCTCGTAGTTCCGCCGAACGTCCAGGTTCACGATGCCGACGTTCTCGGTGGCCTTTCCCGTGCGCGCGATCTCCAGGGTACCCCGCTCCACCACGATGTCCCGGGCGTCGGGAAGACGGCCGTCGGTCAGCACGATGTATCGCGACATGGTGATTTGCACGTCCGTACCGATCCCTTCGCCCGTGGGCGTGGAATGGGCCTCGGCCAACTGCATCGCGTCGCGCAGGCGGCCCGGGGCGTCGGTCTGCTCGGTCCTGTCAATCTGCCGGCGCAATTCGTCCTTGTCGTCGGTGAAGGAGGTCAGCAGTCTGGCGCGATCGGCAAACGCGATCAGCATCGCCCGCTGGTCGGTGCTCATGTCGTCGATGACCTTATGGGCTTCCTGCTTGGCGACATCCAGGCGCGTCTGCCCCTCGCCCTCGTCGGCAGCCATCGACGCCGAATGATCGATCATCAGCACGACCGCATTGTCCGCGTTCCGACGGCCGGCCCACATCGGCTCGCTGATCGCCAGCACCGCGGCCAGGAGAATCAGCAATTGCAGGATCAGCAGCAGGTTGTTCCGCAACTTCTGGAACGGCGAGTTGACCTGCAGATCGTACACCGCCCGCTTCCAGAGCAGGGTCGAAGCGATTGGCACCTGGCGGCGCTTGAGCTTTAGGAAATAGAGCACAATCAGCGGGGGCACGGTCAGGCCCGCCGCCAGCACCGGAACGTACCAGGGGGCAAGCAGGTTCACTTCAAGAGTCCCCTTTGCCGCAGGTACGTGAGCACGAGTTGATCGAACGGGACCTTCGTGCTCGTGAACAGGTACGTGACCCCGCGTCGCGTGCAGAAGTCGCGAAGCTGTTGGCAGTAGGCGTTCAGGTTCTGCCGGTAGCGGTTGATGAGGGACCGGCTCACGGTAATCTCGGCGATGTCGCCGTCCTCGACGTCGCGCAGGCTCAGGTCCCCGGTGAGTTCAGGCTCGACCTCTTCGGGCGAGAGCATCTGAATCGCGTACAGGTCGTACTGCCGGCCGATCAGGTAGCGCATCCCCGCCTGGAAGCCCCCCTTGTCCAGGAAGTCGCTGAGGATGAGCACCACCCCCCGTTGCGGATGGCGGATCGCGAAGCGTTTGCACGCGGCGGTCATGTTGCCCGCGCCGGCCGGCTCCAGCTCAGCCAGCAGCCCCAGCACCCGGTGGATCAGGTGCCGGCCGCGGACGCCCACCATCTCCGGTCCGTACTGATCGGAGAACGCCGTCACGCTCACCCGGTTGTAGTTCACCAGCCCGATGTACGCGATCGCCGCCGCCACCCGCTTGGCGTACAGGGCTTTGGCCGGCTTGCCGAAGTCCATCGACTTGCTGGCGTCGATCAGCACGTTGACGTGCAGGTCCTCCTCCTCGAAGAAGAGCTTGACGAACAGCCGCTCCAGCCGGCCGTAGATGTTCCAGTCCAGAAACCGCAGGTCGTCGCCCACCACGTAGTTGCGGTAGTCGGCGAACTCGACCGACTGCCCTTTGCGCTTGCTCCGCCGCTCACCCTTCATCCGACCCGCGAAGATCTTGCGCGACACGATGTCCAGCCGTTCCAGACGGGTCATGAAGTCCGGGTCGAGCAGATCGTTACTTCTCGTAGTGACGGCCATGTTTGAAGTTGTCAGTTGTCGGGTTCCAGTTTTCAGTTTTCGACAATCAGCGAGCCGGGTGGTGCCCCGCCCGGTTCACGCCGAGCGCCGCACCGTTGCCCGTCGCTTGCGGCTTCGCAACATCCAAGCGCTCCCCTTCGGGTCGCGGCTAAACGGTCAACGCGCTCCCCTTCGGGTCGCGGTTAAACATCCTTTCTCAGTCCTCTCCTCTTGATTCATCATTCATCGTTCATCATTCATCATTCATCGTTCATCGCTCATCGTTGCTCGCACAGCGGCTTCCGCCACGGTCGGGGTCTCTTTGAGGACCGCCGCCACGACGGCGTCGGTATTCAGGTTCTCCGCTTCGCCTTCGAAGTTCAGGAGAATCCGGTGCCGCAGGGCCGGGGCGGCCACCTTCCGGGCGTCCTCGAAGCTGACGTTGAACCGCCCGTCGAGCAGGGCCTGGACCTTCGCGGCCAGCGTGATCGCCTGGGCTCCCCGCGGGCTCGAACCCCAGCGCACATACTTGGTGACCATCTCCGGGGCGAACTCGCTGTCCGGGTGCGTGGCCATCGCCAGTCGGACGATGTAATCCTGCACGTGCGGCGCCATTACCACCCGCTGCACCAGCCGCTGAGAGCCAACGATCTCCTCCTGACTCATGACCGCCTCGACCCTGGGCTGATGAGCGGTCGTCGTGCGGTCGAGGATCGTCTTCAACTCCTCCCGCGACGAGTATTCCACAAGCAGCTTGAAGAAGAACCGGTCGAGCTGGGCTTCGGGCAGGGGATAGGTCCCCTCCTGCTCGATCGGGTTCTGGGTCGCCATCACGAAGAACGGCTCTTCGAGCTGGTACTTCTCTCGGCCAACGGTGACGGTATGCTCCTGCATCGCTTCGAGCAGGGCGGACTGGGTCTTGGGCGTGGCCCGGTTGATCTCGTCGGCGAGCACGATCTGGGCGAACAGCGGGCCCTGCTGGAAGCGGAACTCGCGCCGACCGCTGGACGGGTCGTCCGTGATGATGTTGGTCCCGATGATGTCGGCCGGCATCAGATCGGGCGTGAACTGGATCCGGCTGAAGTCGAGGCTCAGGGCCTGGGCCAGCGTGCGGATCAGGTACGTCTTGCCCAGGCCCGGCACCCCCTCCAGCAGGGCGTGTCCGCTCACGAACAGGCAGGTGAGCACGCCATCCACGATCTGGCCGTGGCCGACGATCACCTTGGCGATCTCCTCGCGAAGTCGCTCGTATTTCTGGCAGAACTCGCGGGCTGCCTTTTCCACTTTCGGGTCGATCACCTCGGCCATGGGATGTTCCTCCGGTTCTGGGACTACTCGCCCTCGGCGCGTAATTGCGCGCGGTCATTCAGCTTCGGCCGATGACACCGATTATTGCGCCTCATTGTCGCGATCTTTCATCTGATCCCGCGCCCGTTGCTTGGCCTGACGCAGCCGTGCGGCGAGATCTTCGGGCCTGGTCGGTTTACCAGGGGGTTTCTTCGGTGTGGCCGCCGGCCCCGCGGTTTTCTCTGAAGCCGCCGCCCCGCCGAGTTCCTCCGTCAGGTCGCCCGCCGGCTTGGCCGCCGCCGCGTCACCCGCGTCGAACCGGGCTTTCGAGTCCGCCGCCGGCTCCAGCGGAATCGTCGGGGGCCGATCTCCCTCCGCCGGCCTGGCCTCCAGGTCCTCCCGTACCTTCTGGCGGACATCTCTCAGTTGTGCCAGCGACGCGGCGCTCCGTTGGCCGGCCCGCGACAGGGCCGTCGCGCTGGCAGTGAAAAACCGGATAGTCGGGCCGATGTACCGTGCCCGGATCGACCACCCGACGAGTTCCGCCAGCACCAGTGCACCCACGTATGCCATTAACGTGGCCTTGGCCGCATAAAGCATCCCAAACAGCACCGCGAACACCGCGAGCTCAACGTAAATCGACATCGCCAGCGCCGATGCCAACCGCCGGCCGGCAACGTCCAGCAGGAACAGCGGCAAGAGCAACCACTGCACCACCCACCGCCACATCGGTTGCCGCGATACCGACGGCGGCAGGTCCCTGCTGAAGACGTCGTCCTCGTCGGCGTTCATCGTCAACCGCCGCCCCCCCGTCCGATCCACTACCCCTTCCAGCAGGGCCATGTTCGTCTGCAACTGCCGGAACTCCGGCGAGTAGGGCACGCTCAGCCCCGTCCGGAGCAGCCCCGACTCCCGCTCGGGGTCGGTATATCGCAGGTTCACGAGGTACTCGCCGTTGTCGTTGACCTCGAAGGTGGCTTCATACTGGCCTGGGCCCGTCTGGGTGAGATGCAGCGGCTTGCTTTCCATCGAGGGCAGGGTCAACAGCCCCCTGATCTGCAGGAAGTTCAGGTAAGAAGCGTCCTTGTTGAGGGCTTCGATGACCACCTTGCCCTTGTCGCCTTCGAGCCGGGTCGCGATGTCGAAATCCGCCGAGCCTGCTTGCCGCATCGCCCAGCGGACCACCTGGGCCCAGAACTTGCCGAACTTGGGCCACCCCGCCCAGTCCGATCCCCACTTGGGCCACCAGCCGCTGGTGAAAACCGCCATCTTGCCCATCTCACAGTTCCAGTGGGCCAGCACCGGGTCGTTCTTGCCGTCCCGCGTCTTGCGAACCAGCGGCATGATAATGTCGGCCTTGGGCTCGGTCAGAACCAGCCCGCCCAGCGCCGGAAGCTCCGACCCGCTGATCCCGAGCACCGTCTGGGCGAAGGCAAAATCCATGCTCGGCGAGAAGCGGCGATCGTCGATCAGCGGCCTTCTGACCACCTTCGCTTCCTTCACGAAGATCTGCGGCAATTGCCGCGGGTTCTTGCAGGGGTAGAAGCGCCCTCCGGTTTGCCGGGCGATGACCCGCAGCGTCTTTTCCACCACGTGCATACCGTAGCCGATGCCTACCGTCGAACACGTGATCCGGCTATCGCGCATCTTCTGGATGGTCAGTTGGGTCGGGGGCGACGGGTCGCCGTCGCTGATGATGATCATGTGGCGCTGGGAAGCGTCCTTCTTGGCCATCAGTTCGCCAATGGCGATTTCCATCGTGTTTCCAAAGTCCGGCATGTCGCCGATCTGCATCTGTTTGATCTTCCGGACGATCGCCGCCTTGTCGGTGGCGAAGTCAAGAGGAACGTCCCAGTGTGGTCCATTGAATCTCGGGTTGTAGCAGATCACGCCCAGGTAATCGCGCGAGCTGATGGTCTTGACAGCGGCGGTTGCGACCTGCTCGCCCCAGTAATTGCCGCGAGGAATCTCGCAACTGTGCATGATGATCGCCAGGGCACCGCGGGGCAGGATCTTCTTGTGCTTGACATCGAACGAGACCGGGCTCACCTCCTCCACCGGCGAGCCGATCCACCCGCCGGCCCCGAACGACTCGTCCCCTCCCGTCATGATCAGCCCGCCCCCGAAGTCCTTCACGTAGCTGGCCAGGGCCTTGTGTTGACCCTCGGTGAAGG
>Ga0307434_1000810_pt1 | contig 19045 bp, 28 predicted proteins | sample SalMarWE160220MG_FD_202156 | JGI IMG/M metagenome (GOLD analysis project Ga0307434, IMG submission 202156) | Salt marsh sediment microbial communities from the Plum Island Ecosystem LTER, Massachusetts, United States - WE1603-220 | ecosystem: Environmental > Aquatic > Marine > Intertidal zone >... | reverse complement strand
TGGAAACTTTTTTGGGATTATTGATATTTATGTCCGTGATTGTATTGATTACAATTTGTATTGCAACTCTTGTGGTTTCTGTAAAGATATATAAAATGCACGATGTTAGGAATGAAGACGGTGAATACGCTTGGATGGTTCCATCTAGTTTTATTTCTTTACAGGAGAGATTAAACGAGAGTCAAGAGAGAATAGTTGAAAATATAGGTGAATCATCACGTAATCAAAAAGAAGTTGGAAGGTTGCTTGAAAGCTTGGTTAGTGTTACACTGTCTTTGAGCCAAAATTTAAATGGAATACAAAGAGATGTCGAGAAAAAATGATGATCTTGATATTAAGTACTTGGGGACGCTATATGCGGATTTGTCATCTGCTAATAAGCGTCAGGAAGAAACTCTAAGGAAGTTAGAAATAATAGCCAGGGAAACGAAAGCTTTCTTGGAATCTCAAAGCGAGAAAGTTAATGATAATAGAAATAAATTAAATGATCATGATATTAGGATAAGGGATATCGAAAAGAAGCAATATGGTTGTAATGCACAACTTGAAATAGGTATTATTAAGCGTCAGTTGAATAGGTTGGTCGCGTTTAAAGATATGATAATGTCTAAGACAAATGAAGATAGTAATGTTTTAGATATACATGCTGAAAGACTTCAAAGGGCAGTTGATGACGCTATGATTAAACAGATGCCAACCAAAATGTTTATAATTAAAATGTTACCTTGGATGATAATTGTTTTTGTAATTGGAATTGCATTAGCTACTATAATAACTACAAAAATGTTTTATAATGAAAACATACCTATTCCAAATCCATCATTAGATATTAAGACGAATTCAAGTTCATTGGTAAATAAAAAATAAAGGATGTAATAAAATGGAAATGAAAGAGCTAATTGAAGGGTTACTTGAAAGTAAAGAAAAAGTATCTAATATTTGGAAAGAATTATCAGAGGATATGAAACTTCTTTCTGATATTGAAGTTAAATTGTTTTTGTTTTCAAAAAGTATTGATCGACTGAATATAGATAATTCAAAGTTGGAAAAAGCTAGAAAGGCTTTTGTTAAAGCTGGAGATGATGTTGTGGATGCTTTGAGTGATATAAAGAAAAAAATATAATTTTAGAATTGAAGATTAAAGTTGAATAGTAAAAACAATGGAACAATTTCGTTGGGAATATCTCCGAGTAAGAAAGCTATCGCTTCTATAGATAGTTTTAGTAAAAACTTAAATAATAGAATAAAAGATGCGATGAATTTCTATTTATTAGATGTCGCTAATTTTCTATTAAATGAAATTAAAAAGGCTGGGGTATCAATTAGTGTTAATGGTAGAAATAAAAAATATGCTGATGATTTAAGGATAGGTATATTGTCTGAAAATATAGATAATGATCACGTTGCTATTTATTTGGATAGTAGTTTGGCTGAAATAAATGAAGAATATTCATCTAAAACGGTTTTGTATTTTATGGCGCATGCTGGATCTCCTAAGTGGGTAAAAATTCTTAACAGGTATGGTCCATGGCCATCAAACATGATTCCTTTCAAGATAACATTGGCTGATGCTAAGATAGTATCAAGATTAGCTAGAAGAGATGAGTTGTTTGATATTCAAAATAGAATTCTAAGTAAAAGTGATGAGATAGAGAGGGCATTGTTGAATGCTGGTTCACCCATTGTTAATATAGGTGAAAATTTAAATGCAATAGGTCTTAAAGTTTATGAAGATATAGGTTATAATGTACTTAGAAGGGAATTTGGTTTTGATGGTTACAAAAAGGAATCTCATTGGAGGCCAGCAATTAAAAAAACAAAAAAATATGCTGCTGAGTCAATGAATAAAATAGGTGAATATTTACAAAGCGGCGATAAATATATATTTGATTTACCTGAAAATGTTGATAATATAAATTTGTCCGTTGTTAAAAACATTGAATACTTTGAGAAAAAAATTGAACCATTTATTAAATAGAAAGTTGAAAGGTTAACGATGAATGATGTGAAAAAGGATAAAGATTCAAAGGATTCTTCTAGAATTGATGACTTGAATAATACTTTGACTGGTGTTGAGAATGATTTATTGCGAAGAGCATTAGATAGGAGTAGAGGGGAACTAGAGCATGCAGTTGATTTCATAAATAAAGCAGCCGAGGATGGAATTATAGATATTACATGCGATGGTTGTAGCGATGAAGAAGGTGAAGGAGACGAGGATAAGGATTAGGCGAACTCGAGTTCGTTTGTGGCGCTATGACGATAATAGGCACTTTAGATATTAGGGATTTTGATATAGGTTGTATGCTTACAATTGGTGCTGAGGTTATCTATTATTCCATTGATGGCAGTCAAAGGGCGCAATATGTTGTCGATATTCCAGCTATAAACAGTGATATTGCTAGATTTCAGAATAAGATACCTGTTTTTTTTGACTCTCCAGAGGATCCATTTCAGGATTATATTTTGCCAAGTTTTGTTTTTGAAACATCGTCTATGAATGATGCTTTTGATAGGCAACCGTATGCTGGTACCGTTGCGAGAGCACCAGCAAAAGATGCAGTTCCTGTATATACAGAATATGGAATTGGATATAGTAAATATGAGGATCAAATTAGGCCAGATCCTTATGATATATCGTTTGATCTTAAGATATATGCTGAAAGGAAGCAGGAAGTTAAGATTATGGTTGGTTATGTTATGAAACGTATGCGAGCACCATGGTTTAATTTTAAAGTTGTTGACAGTTTGGGAGAAGTGAGAGAATATGATGCTGGAGAGTTATCTTATTCTAATTCTTCTGAGTTGGCTGATATTGCTGATAGAACTGCTAATTGGACGATGTCTTTTGTTGTTCGTGCAGAAATTGATACTTTTGATGGTGTTTGCTCTCCTGCTATGATTGATCCTGTTGTTGGAATTAATTTAGGAAATGGAGGATAAAATGGGTTGGTATTATTATTCTGGAAAAGTAGTTCGTCCTATTATGATTAAAAAAGGCAGGTCTGTATCTGTTAGACCTAATTCTAGAGTTGAAGTTTTGGATGAATCAACATTTGAATTTAAATCATTGTCAAGACGCGGGTTGCTTAGAAGGACTGGAAAGCCTAAGAATTTAAATGTAGAGGAAAAACCTGTTCCTACCAAGAGAGTAGAAGATGTTGTTGTTAAATCTGATATGGCTAAATCGATAGCGGAAAAAGGTGTAACAAAATCTAAAGATGTTCTTCCATCAAGTAAAATTGTAGAATTAACAGATGGTGAAGAGACATTAGGTAAAGATTTAGAAGAAGATAAAGAAAACGTTGGTGATGTTGATAAAGCTGAAGAGTTGCCATTGGGCGAATATAAATCAAAGGAAGGTAAAAAGAGACGCCGATAAGTCGGCTTTATCAACATGGAGTGAAATATGACTGATTATACATATCCTGGTGTATATATTCAAGAGGTTCCAAGTGGTCCTGGGCCGATCAATGGTGTTTCCACATCAAATCTTGGTCTAATTGGTTTTTCAACGAAGGGTCCAATAAACAAACCCGTGATATCGACAAGTTTTCAAGAATTTTCCAGAAGATTTGGTAGTTTTACGGAGAAGGGTTTATCTGCACACGAGGCATTTGCTTTTTTTGCTAATGGCGGTCAAATTCTTTATTTTGTAAGGGTAGTGGCCAGTGATTCAGAAACAGCATATTGGGATTTTGCTGCTGTAGTAGCGTCGGAATCTGTTTCAAACACAGCACAAGGTTCTGGTGTTTATGATTTGTCCCTAGATAATTCTCCTGTTATTCCTGCTACATTATCTATTACTTTTACAAACTCAGGAACTCCAACAGAGCAAAATGTATTCACTGCTAATGCTAGTGGTGTAATATCATTCGATAGTGCAAATTCTGGTGCATCAGCTTCTGGTGGAAGTGGTTCTATTGATGAAGATACCGGTGAAATTCATATTGAATTAACAGATCCAACTCAATTTACTGGTAGTACTGATTATATTGTTGCTGATTACAGTTATAATATTTTCAGATTCAGGATGGCTTGGCCAGGGTTAGCTGGAAATTATTTTAGGGTAAGAATCCTTCCTGGTAGTGATGATTATCTTGTTCAGGCGGAAGCAAGATGGACAAGGTTTACTGTAATCGTAGAAGAGGATGTGAATTATGATGCGACCAATAGGAATTGGTCTATTGTAGAAACATGGGCTGATTTAGTATTTGATGATGCAGATGATCCCAATTTTATCACCACAGTTATAAATGCCGATGGTGCTGGATCGGACTATATTGAAGTTGTGGATTATGGTAACGGAGAAAATCCAACTGCGCTTGCTGGTACTCAAATTACATCTGAGAGTGTTTCTGATACACAGGTTCCCCAGGGTAGCACATCAACACCTCCTGTTGACTATGATGGAACAACAAAGGGTTGGGAATATACTCTTGCAAATGCTCCATTTGAGATGACACTTGGAATGTCTTTTCAGATGGCGGATGGATTGGTTTCAGTGAGTGGGTCTGCAACATCAAGTGCAGCTGTTCTTACGGATACTTCGGCTAATTTTACTGGAGGTGGAGCAGTTGATAATTTAGCTGGTAAAGTTGTTGTTAATATAACACAGGGTGCATCAGCTATTATTACAGCCAATACCGCTACTACAATAACGGGTGTTTTAACGGGTGGTGCTGTAACTTGGACTACAGGTGATTTGTATACTGTAATTGAACCTTCCACAAAAATAGGTACATCAATCGGAGATGCTGGAGGAGATGAAACAGTGGTTTCACCAGGGAGTGCATCTGTTCCGGCACAGATAATTCCTGGTACTGTTGTTATGCAGTTAACTTTGGCATCTGCTGGTGTTGTTACTGTTATCGATGATGGTTCTGGTAATTTATGGGATGGTGTTGCTGGTTCCCTGGCAACAATAAATTATACAACTGGTCAAATAACTGGGATCACTGGTACTGTTGCAAATCAGATTACTATTCAAGATGTTACGGCATGGGGTTCTGATAATGCCGTTTTAAGTTCAAATATAATGTTTGGTTGTGTTTATGCTGTTCCTGTAGCGTTAGAGGATGATTCTGATGGTAATATGTTGATGTCAGAAGACCAGGCAACCGGATATCCTCAGAAGTTTTCTCTGAATTTGGTTTCAGGTGTAAATACAGTTAGCTATACCACTGGAGTGGTGGATTTAACTTGGAAAATAGAGGGTAATCCTGCTGCTGCACCTGTTGGGGCTTATGCTCAAACTGCTAGTTATTATACTAATCCAAGTTCTGAAATATCGGCTATATTAGCAAATGGATCTGATGGGACATCAGTTACGAGCGATGATGTTGTTGGTCCGGATTTGGCAGTTGATCAACAAGGAATTTATGCGTTTGGTCAAGTTAATGCAATGATGCAATTGGTAGCAGCTGATTTTCAAACAGATACATATGTTGCAGATGCTTTGATTACGTATGCTGAATTGGTAAAAGATAAATTTGTGATTTTGACGGTTCCCCATGGATTGACTTATCAAGAATCTGTAAATTGGAAGAAATTCCAATTGAATAAGTACACATCATATGCAGCTTTATATTATCCGCATATAAAAATAGCCGATCCTGTTACTGGAATTAATCAAGATATACCGGTTGGTGGTCATATTGCTGGTATATATGCGAGAACAGACAATACTCGTAATGTTGGAGAGGCTCCAGCTGGAACGGAGAAAGGTGCGATTAGATGGTCAACAGGTTTGGAAGTTGATCTAACACCAGAACAGGTTGGAATAATTTATAAAGATAACAAAATAAACGCATTGGTTGATTGGCCACATACCGGAAGAGCTGTTTGGGGAGCTAGAACGCTTGATATTTCTGGTGGTGAGTGGCCGTACATACAAATGAGAAGATTGTTTATGTATATTGAGAAGTCAATATTTAACAGTACACATTTGCATGTATTTAAAAACAATGGGTCATCATTGTGGAGTGCCATAAGGACTCAGGTTGTAGCATTCTTGCTTGGTAGGTACCAATCCGGATATTTTGCTGGAAATAGTCCTGAAGAAGCGTTTTTCGTAATATGTGATAGGTCGAATAATCCTCAAAATACAGTTGATCAGGGATTGGTATTTTGTGATGTTGGTATTGCTCCAAATAAACCAGCTGAGTTTATTGTGTTCAGATTCCAACAGAAATCACTCACAGATTAAATAGGATAATGTAATGAGTGAAATAAAAAGAATACCTAATGTAATCGTTCAGACTTTTATTATTGGGTCTAGTATATCTGGTGTTGAACCAACTGGAGAGGGATATTCTTTTGACTTTGATAATAATGTTGGTACCAATTTTACAGTTGATGAGGCGTTGACATGGACAGGTGGAACTGGGTATTTGATTAGTATAGTCGATAGTGGACTAACTGGTAATATGGTTATTTCGTTGGATACGGGTGTTGCACCAAGTGATGGATTAACTATAACTGGTTCGTCATCTGGTGCCACTTGTGACGTTGATGGAATTGTAACATATGAAGGAGTATTGGATTCTAATGAAAGTATTCGAAGAGGAAGATATCGTCAGTTTTCCGGTTTGTCTGATGGAGGATTAGTTAATATTTTAGAGGATGATGCTTGGAATGGTTTTAAAATTAGAAGTGTTTTGATGAGTGTTCCAGGTATAACAGCCGTTGATTTTTTTATTACTGATAGACAATCACATGATATTTTTTCAGGTAGTGCTAGTATTTCATCGGGTAATGCATATCACGATTGGAGAGATTTGGGGTTATTAGTTGCACCTGGATGCAGTTTTAAAATTGTTGGAACTGGTAACTTGTCATCGTTTGGTAAAATAATGATAATTTTGGATAGGGGATGGGCATCTGATGTATTTGATTCTGCTATCCAATTAGGTAGGGATAATAGACCACCAGGAATGGTAAGGACATAAGGAGTTTTATAAAATGAGGGCAGCAAACACAGATTTTATGCAGAATTTCAGATATCATGTTGTTGCTAACAATGGTGATGGAGATCCATTGCAACCAGCTATTCAATCTGATAGGGAGGGTCATGAGACCAATGGTCAGGCTGGTTTTCAGTCTGTTACTATTCCTGAGTTGTCGGTTGAAGCCAGTGAATACAGGGAAGGGATATCAAGGTGGACTGAAAAATATCCAGGTGTTCCAACCGTATCTGATCTTACCCTAATGCGAGGTGTTACGAAAAGGGATACGGCATTCTTTGATATGGTTATGGCATCAATACTTGGTGATGAATATAGAGCTGATGTTACAATTTATCATTATCAGAGATCTGAAATGGACTTGGCTACATCTGCTACAGTTGGCGATACAATTAGAAGGATAGAGTGCGGTGAATGTTTCGCTACAAGAGCAAAACCAAATGGCGATTTAGATTCTACAGCTGGAGATGTTTCATTGGCTGAAGTTGATATTGCCGTTGAGAAGTTTGATATAAAATATTCATGATATATAAGGAGAATGATATAAATGGCCAGAAATCGCATATTGGATTTTATGCAAACACATAGATTCTGGTTATTTGATGTTATTCCTAGTTTAGCTCGTCCATTTTATGTATTGGGTACTCCATTCCTTGGTTTTTCAAATATTACTGTTCCAGAATATACAGCTGAAGTTGATACCATAAAGCAATTGAATTCAATGTTCAAAAAATATGCTTATAATGGTGGTCAAGTTAGCTCTGTTACTTTGACGAGGGGAGTAAGGGGATTCGATGACAGCATGTGGGAATGGATGTATAGAGCCATAACAGGTTTAGAAGTAACAAATAGACATCTATTGCTAATTCATTTTACTAATATAAAGTTAGTTGATATTAATCCAAGAATTTCTTCTCATGCTTTGAATACTATTGCTAGAGGGGATGTTGAATCTCCGTTGGATGGCATTCAATTGCCAACAGATGCTGGTTTGTTTCTACCTGGTAAGGCATGGTTGTTATGGAATTGCATACCAGTAAGATATAAGGGTGCATCTGATTTTGATGCGAAAAGTGGAGAGGTTAGTTTGTCAGAATTAGAAGTTCAGCCAGAAGCTATGACTGAATTTACGTTATTGGATCCAGTATGAAAGGTGTATAGACATGGAAAAGTTTGATAAGTTGGTTTCTAGAAAATTGATTATAACAGTTTTGACAGTTGTATTTTTAATGATTAATGATAGATTTAAATTAGGTATAACTGAAGAAACTCAATATAAGATTATTGGTTTAATTGCAACATATCTTGTTGGTCAAGGTATTGCTGATGCTGGAAGTCAAGGTAAGAAGAAAAATAAAAATATAGAGTCATCACCAAAAGATAACAAAGAGTTAAAAGATAACAAAGAGTTATTAGAATAATAAATGGAACAGTCAACACCTATATTGCTTAGAAAAGATATTGCTATTAAATTAATGGCATTTTTCAGAAGTTATATACCCAATAGGTTTTCAAGAAATGCATTTGTATCACCAGTTCCAAGGATGTTCGGTGGTGGATATCTTATGTTATTCGTTTCAAAATTATTTAATGATAAAACTGATGAAGTTGGATGGTTTAGGGTATACATATATGTTCCAGAGGATGAAAATCTTAATATTCTTATTAGGATAGAATGGCGTAGAAATATATTCGGTTTTTGGTACAGAAATGATTTGTGGATAAAAAGTAATATAGATCCAGTTGGTGAATTTCATTCTAATATAAAAAATATGATGAAATGGGTTTATATGACTGCTGATGGAACAGTGAGGATTTCATCTATGAATAGATTGTTTAAGAAAATAAAAGTAAATCCTGTTAAAGATAAAGCGATAAGAAATGGCTTGGTAATGGGATGAATATTTTCATGTTAATCTATATTGTTTTTGTAAATATTAGAAAAGGAATCTTTTAAATGACTAAATATTTAAATGATTTATCAAGATTTATTTCTGATAGAAAAATTACAGAAGAAGAATTTTTATCCAATGATGAACGTCGGTTGTTTAGATCTTTGAAATCAATGGGTGAACGTGCAACAAAGGGTCGAGATATTGATAGGTATATTTTTGAAGTTGTATATAAGGGAGGGCGTTCAACATTGAGAATGATTCTAGAGGGTAGACATTCTATGTCTATTGGGAATCATGTTGCAAAGCGGTTTCGGGATATGGACGAACTCGAGTTCGTTGATGTTATCAAGACTAAAAATGGGGCTAAGGTTGTTCTGAGACCGGTAAAATAGGAGTTTAAAATGTCAAAATTGAATATGTTAGCGGAAGCGATAGATGGAATATTATCTAAAGAAGATGGAATTATTTCTGAAGCAACAATTCCAAATAGTATTGGAAAGCATGTGTCTGCTTTAATCTTAGGATTATCGAAAGCAAAAAGTGCCATTATTTCGTTGGATGGTGTTTATCACTATGCTTTGAATAGTACATTTCAGGGTGAAAAAACTAAATCAAGGAAAAAAGTAGAAGTAACTTATTCCATCATTAAAGAAATGGAATCTTCTATTGATGGTTTACTTGGTAAATCAAAATTATTGGATAAAAATGTTTCTGTTGCTGACAAGGAAATTAGTAATTTATTTAAAAAGAGTTCAAAGACAGAAGATGTAGATAATAATATTAACGAAGGTATTTCTGATGATGTTTCTAATTTAGCGGCAATGAAAGTATTGATTTCTTTGTCTATGTCTGTGTTAAAGAGAATGAAGGGGAGTAATTTATTCAAATTTCAGAAATATTTATCTGATATGAATAATATGATGGACGATGAAATTGATAAAATGGATAACGAGCAAGAGCGTCAATTTAATAGTATGTATATGCGTAGAATTAGACGCGTTAAGAGTATGATATTTGAATCGTTTGATATTGATTTCGATGATGATCAGGATGATGAATCAGATATAATATTTGAAGAGAATGTAAAGAAGGAAATATCTGATGGAATGAAAATGTCAGGATCAGCTTCTAAATCACTGATGAAAGCCATTGGGAGAATAGATGGTATAAAAACTGGTTCATATATTGGTTCTGATGGTTGGGGTGTATCTGGATTCTCATTGATTAAAGATGATGTCAAGTATCCAGTTAGAATAGTTGTTCAGTATAATGATGTTGGAAAAAACAAAGGTGGTTATTTAGTAGCATTTGAAGTACAAACACCAATGTTCCAAAGTGGTAAACCAGATTATAATTTTAGATCTGATCTCGATGATACTATTGCTAAAATTACTATGGATATACATGGTGCTAAATATATAGCTGATAGATGGTCAAAATTGTATATGCAAGTACCTCCGGGTGATGATCCAGGGAATATTGTAAATAAAATAATAAAAGAATTTCCTGTTATATTGTCAAAATATATTAAGGAGAAGTGATGACAACTTCATCTGCAAATATAGCTGGTGTAATAAAACCAATAGGAATGGTTAGGCGTCCATCTGGATTTGTATTTGTAACTTCAGATGGATCTTCTAGTAAAAAGAAGAAGAAGAAGAAACCGGGAATATATGAAGTGATCTCGGTTGATAATGTTACGATTATAGGAGAAATGAAAGAAAAGCGTTATATTGTAAAGGGTAAAAAGGGAGTATGGCGAACAATTCGAGGTAAGCATTACTTTTTTCCAGACGATAAATCTGGGGTAATACCTCCGATAAATGGATCTGAAAAATGAAGGTTGAAGAATTATTTGATTATATTGGTTTTGATAATCCAAAGAGAATAATTAACGAGGGTATATCTAATGGTGCTGCAGAAAAACTTGTTGATAACATGATATATAATCCTAGGACAAGGGCATCTCTTGATAGATATGGAATTGAAGATGAAGCGTCTATTAATAAGTTGAGACATTTTTTGGTTGAATGTTTGGTTGAATTTTTTAGGAAGTAAGATATTGGACTATTTCCACGATATCTTTATCAAGAGAACCACAATGATTTCCAAGTATCTTCAAGTGTTCTGTTGATTTCTAAGATATCTGATGGCTTTTCAATAACTGGAATATCAGATAGAATATCAGATAGATGGTTTTTTACAGTTGAATTTCCAGTGTGAACTACAACAGGTATATTGGATTCCTGTATTATCTTCATGCCGTCATTTTCATTGGGACAATCCCAGTCTGTTAGAACAATGTCAAAATTTCCGCTTTCTATGGCTTTAAGACCATCATTCGCATTGTGTCTAACTTCTATGGTATTCCAGTATCTTTTCAATGCCCGAGATAGCATGCGGGATACTTCGATATCATCATCTATAATTAATAAATTTAGGCTTTTCATTCTTCTTCATCATCATCTTTCAGTTTGGCGTTTAGTAGCATGGCCATTCTTCCGATTGAGATTGCTTTTCTGATATTGAAGAGGTTTTCTTGGGCATCTGCTTCTTGTTGTTCTAGATATTCAAGTTGTTCTTTTCTTGTTGGAATGAGGGAATGACCTATAATTTTGAGTCGATATTCCTTGGGATCTGTTAGGAGGAATTTGCATAATTCTTCCATTTGTGGGTTATCGAAACGTACCATTTTTTTATCCTTTCTGTGTTTCCACAAAATATATTGATAGGTTTATGATGTCATCGTAAGAATAACCATCAATTCCAATCCAATATTCTATTTCATGTTCTGCATAGGCTAGGCATTGACCCCAGTTTGGATCCATTTGAGCATCTTTAATGGATAAAGATGATTTTGGGATCTTATTAGAAGTCTTTGCAGGTTTTTTTGTCATTTTTGCGTCGTATCTTTTTGGATGATTTCTTGGCTTCAGATCTTGTGGTCCATCTACCACCACCTGTTCCATTCATTTCCGTTTTTGTTTTTCGCCAGTATCCCATTTTTACCTACCATGCGACATAGATGGGTTTGTTGCAGCCTTCACAATTTTCTTTATTTGATTTGATAAGATGGCTATTCATTATCCAAACTGGAGATCCTTCTCGGTTGTTTTTTATGCAACATTCTGGGCAATAGAGATATCCGAATTTATCAACTAAGCCCGTTATAGTGTTGTTTTTATCGTTTTTTTGATAAAGCTGTATTTGGGATGCTTTCATTTTATACCTCTTTTAAATATGAAATTTAGAGTTTAACCATTGATCGAATTTTTTGTGTTGTTCTTTGCTCCATCCGTGTTTTGGGATCTCATTTGTTTTCATTGACCATTCAGATCTGATATCAGAAATCCAAACTATAAACCCTGACATTTTACCTCCAGGATATTTATGTGCGTCAATTTCAAGTTGTTTTTCTGGAGTATTGTTATTTGATTTTGCATAGGCTATGTATCTGGATTGATATTTCATTTTATTTGTCCATTCCTTGTATTACTACATTCATATTTTGGGACAAAAAATGATTCAGAGTTGAAACAAGAATGGTTTTTTTAACATTTACAGATTGGGTCCCTATTCCATAACAATATTCAAATTTATCTCTTCCCATATTTGTTGATGGATACATTTTGAAAAAATGATTATGAGTATTTATTTCAATTGTTATATCTCTAGGCATTTTGTTTTTATCCTTTCGTCGAAATCTCATCGACTATCTATATGAAGGTTAAGGCGTAATATTGAGTTTGTCAACATAAATTAGTAAAAAAGTGTAAAGTGTTTGATTATATTATCAAAAAAGTGTTATATTTACTCAAGAAACTGATGTTTTGAAAGGTTTTTATATGCCAAGGTTGAATGTTGAGATTAAAGATGGAGTGTACAAGAGGTTTTTAAATCAATGTGCTGAAGATGGGAGAAGTGTTTCAGATGTAATAAGGGAATTGATATTGGATTATACAGAAAGAAGAGTTAGGGAGAAATATAAGTTGTTAAAAATAGAAGAGAGTGGAGAGATAGAAAATGTCAAATGAAGAAGAAAAAATTGTGTTGGATAAGACAAAGGGTAACGTATTAGATGTTTATCCTGGTTGCATGGCTGTTGAGTTGCCAGCTGGGTATATATACGATGGAGAACTTCATATTAATGCTATACTTAGGGAGATGAAGGGACCAGAAGAAGAGTTATTGGCAACTCGAGGACCTATTGTAACTAGGCTAAATAGAATAATTGGTAACTGTTTGGTCCAGCTTGGTTCTATATCTGATAAGAATATATTAAGAAAAGCAGCTTGTGAGTTTATAGCACAAGACAGAATGGCCATATTTTTAACTCTAAGACGTGTTTCACTTGGTGATTTTTATGACTGTGATGTTATATGTCCAAGTTGTAATACAAGACAGCATGTTACAATTAATCTATCTGAAATAGACATATCACCAATGCCGAACAGGATGGAACGTGATATTACCAGTGAGTTGACAAGTGGAAAAATAATCAAATGGCATGTTATCAGTGTTGATGACGAGGAATGGCTTACAAGACAGAGAAAAAAAGAAAAAGATAGTAATTTGATGACATTGAATCTAATGTCTAGGATCTATTCTATAGATGGAAATAATTTAGATAGAAAAAACAAATATAAAGAAAGTCTTGGGATGCTAATGGATCTTTCATTGAGGGATAGAACTGAGCTTAGGACATTGTTTGATAAAAAAGAGGAAAATATTGATACCAATGTGGAATTTGAATGTGAGAGATGTTCTCACCAATGGGAAAGTAAGCTGGATATTCAGCCAAGTTTTTTCTTCCCATCGGCCAAATAGGTGTCCTTGAGGAAGAGATTTATTATTTGATGGAAAAACAAGGGCAATCCTATTGGGCCATAATGGATATTCCATATTCTAGGCGTAAAAGGTTAGTTGATAAAAAATATGTACAAGATAGATCGCAGGCAAATGTTCAAAAAAATATTGGTTTTAATGCAAGACCAAGAAAAAATAGATAGTGAACTCGAGTTCGTTTTTGTGAGGTGAACATGTTTCTCGGAATGGGTTTTGAATTATCTGCTATCGATAACGGAATGTCTAAAATGTTCGAAAAAATGGCAGATACCTATAAGAACATGGTAGATTCAATGGCCAAAAAAAGTGAAAAATGGGCTTTAGGAACTGGCCACATGATAGGGAGAGTCATAATACAGTATAAAAGACTTGAACCTACATTGTTATCAATAAAAGGTGTTTCAAAATCTGTTTTTTCTGGGATGATAACTGGTTTTAATGCTGTCGTAAGTGGAATAGGAATGGGTGTTTCTGCAATTGGTGGATCTTTTAAGAAATTATATGATGGAACCAAGAAAACATTTAGAAAAATGTCAGATATTGCTATGAAATTTAATGTTGCCGACATAGCATCACAAATGAGAGGTTTGACCGGAGAAACTGGAGATCTTACTAATAGTTTAGAAGCTACAATGGTCGGAATGATGCAATCCACAAAGCCAATTGCTGCATCATTAAATTTATCATCAAAAGAGATGGCAAAGTTTTCTAGCCAAGCTGCTGGTATGGCATATGGTATGAATACGTCTGCTGATGCTGTTGCCGAAACAATGAGATCTATATTTATTGCAAACAAAGGTGCAAAAGAAGCAATGGAATCATTGAGTATGTCTACTAAGGATTGGGTTAAAATTGTTCAGACTACTAATGTTCCAATGTCTGAATTTACTGCAATTCTTGGTGATATGACGACTAGTTGGCAGGCTTCTCCAAAAGAAGCAGCTAAAATGTTAGATAATCTGGTAGCTATTGGTAAGGCTGCTGGAACTGGAACTGGAGCATTGAAAAATGCAAAAGTTCAATTGGATGAGCTTGGGGAACTGTTTAAGACATTACCACCAAGTATGGCAAGATCGTCCGATGAGATAATTAAGTTAATGGAATCTTCAGCTAGGATGTCTGGTGTATTCAGGGAAATGGGGGATACTCAAGAAGAGGCCATAACAAAGGCAAATACCGTTGCTAGAATGTTTGCTGAGCAGGATGTTGAAATACAAAAGGCATTAAGTATAGGAAATAACAAAGCATTAATGGATAATCCTTTGCTTAAATATTTGATGCGTCTTGGGGTTGGATTTGATGAAGCGAGAAATATAATTTCTATTGGTAGTAGAGATACTGTTGCTGGAATGAAAAAAATAAACGATATTTATACTCGTTTTGGTGATGATGTTTCACCTCAGGTTCAGAGGGCATTGTCTGATTTGAGTGGAGCACTTGGGGAAGGGGCAGCTGGATTATCATACCTGGCAGCGAATACTATTCAAGGGTCAAATGCGTTGAATAAGATGGCAAATCTAGCCATAAAGGGGAGCGGATCTTTGAGGCAATTTGGAAAAGATGCCTATAGTTCTGGATTGACACTTCAGGAAACATATGATCGTGCTAAATTATCATTTGATACAACCATACGAAGTATTGCCAGGGGTGATGTTAGGGGAATTGTTAAAAAGCAAATAAGAGGTATGCGAGAAGCTGGTAAGGAGATAAAAGCCCTTGGATCAGATGAGACATGGGGACCATGGGTTAATGCACTGTCTAGATTTAAGCAAATGGGAATAGGTGGTATATTTTCTTCTATTGCTGAGTCTACAGGAGTTGGTGTTGAGAACGCTTCAAAATTTGGAGCTAAGGCAGGTTTGGTTTTTGATACTGTTAAACAATTTGGATCTGAGTTAGCACCGCTTATGCAGTTATTTGGAATGACAGGTCCATTGGGACCGTTGATTGCTGCAGGTGGTATTGGATCATTGTTTGCATTGGATGATACTTCTGCAAAGGATATTCTTGGTCCATTCTATGATATGTTTTCTAATTTTAAGAAAATGGTAAATGGTTTATGGGATGATTTTTCTGATAAATTTATTGATGTGTGGGATAAAAAAATATCACCTAAATTGATGAGTTTTTGGGATAAAGCAATAATTCCATTTATGGAGGATTATGTTCCTAAAATAGGCCAAATATTTTTAGATGGTTTAAAATGGGCTTGGGATGAATTTTGGAAGACTGATGTAGAAAAAGCTCTTGATATGGCTGAAAAGATTAGGCGGGGAGAGATTAATGTTTCTGATTTGAGTAAAAGGGATATTGAAAAAATAACATCTAAAAATAAAAGTGTTATAAAAGAACAAGAAGGGGCATTAGGATTAATACAAAATATGGGGATGATGTCTGCTGGTCCATTTGCGGCTGGTGCTGCATGGGCATCGGCACCGAAAACAACTAGTACAATTAAAAAGATAAAACAATCACAGCAATCCATTGATTCATCATTAGGAATGGATTGGGTTAATTGGGATACTGAACCTGTTACGAGAGGTGGAGAAACTACAGCGAATGCTTTTGTTGATGGAGTGACAAGTACACTTGATAATTCAAAAGAAAAAATAGATGAATCATTCGGGTATGCTGCTGAAGGTGGAATGTCAAGATCTCCAATAAAAAGCGGTCCACTGTCTGGAGAGGGTGAGAATAATGCTGTTTATCGTGGTGGATATTGGACAATGGAACAATTCGCTCTTGGTGTTACGTCTAGTACAGAAATGATTAGAAGTGCAGTTGATTCAGCGTTGAATGAATCAGTGATAATGACAATAGATGAATATGCTACCAAGATGAGAGATCTTGCCGAACAAAAAACATTTTTAGCTTCTGTTGCCAAATCTATAATAAGAGATCTTGGTATGGATATAGAGACGACAGTAGATTCTAATGCAGATGTAAATGTTAAGAAAAATTTAGAGGCAGCATTGAGTGTTCCTGGTCTTGCAAGTGTTGTTTTGGCTGTTTCGAATGAAGGAGCACAAACAAGAAAACTTCTAAAAAGAATATTAGATGAAAATGTAAAGCAAACTTCAATTATGAGTAGTAAATCCGTTTCTGGAAATACAGGATTGGTTACAACTGCTCCACCACCTAGTTGATGAGGATTATAATGTCAATTGGTATAGATCCGAATCCTAGAAAAAACCTTTTAAGATCTGGTCCATTTTCGTATATGAATTTTATGCCAGAAGAATTGGTTTATGATAAGGAAGTTGGTAGTTTAATAAGATTTAGATCTATGTTTGAAATGCCAAACTGGAATGGAGTTGAAGAAGAAGAATTTACATATATAATAACCGGTCCTGACGAAAGGTTAGATAAAATTGCTGGTAAATTTTGGGGAAGTGATAGAGTAGAATTATATTGGGTTATAGCCGCTAGAAATAGTTTGGACTTACCAGATGTTCAATTGTACAAAGGTAGGAAAATAAAAATTCCATCTAGTAATTGGATAGACACCTATTTGTTGCCACAATCACAGGATTATATTTCAAAATGAAAATAAGATTTATAGATCCAGTTGCTCAAGTTATAATAAAAGATCCAGAAAACGGAGAAGAATGGCATTGGGGATCAACATCTTATCCATTTTTGACATCCGTAACAATGAGTTGGGATGCAAATATGACAATAGGTGGAATGTTGGTTGGAATTGATATGCCATATGATTACGCTTTGCATGCCTTGGATGCTACCGTTACTCCATTTAAGCAAAATAATTTAGTAAAAACTAGAATTGGATATGCATCAGGTGGTTGGACAGAATGGGCTCATGGTGTATTGGCAGCTGGTGGAAAAGGGTTAAGTATGAATCCTGATGGTTTGTCCGGAACTTTGGAGATTAATACTATACCTATGAAACCATCTGGATATACAATATCAAAAGATATATTAAAAAATTCAGGATATGATCCAACTAAGTTGCTAAGACTTTTAGCTAGGGAATTAGGGTATGAAATAGATATTACACCAAATGCTTCTTTGAATATGAATGCATGGAAACTATTGGAACCTAAAACTACTTCATTTAATAGCAGATATAATTTTTATGCTGGATTAGATGGTAAGGGTATTTGGGAGGCATTTAGAATAGTATGTAAAGAAAATGATTGTTCGTTTTTAACACGAGAAGTTAATAATAATAAAAAAATTATTATTCATACTGAAAAAGATCTTACTTTTGGAAACGTGAACGATAATCAATTTGTTAATAAATATGTTATTCGTGGTATTGTTGATAGTGAAAATAATCAATATCCTTGTTATGGGTTTTCTCCTAAATCTGATGAAACCGTATGGCTTACGCATATACCGACATCAGCTGCAAGTGGATCAAATGGATATGGGATTGATACTGAAACAGCAAAAGATGTAGAGCATAGTGTTAAATCAGAAGATCAGGATGATGCAAGAGATGGAAAGGTTGATAACACAGAACCACAGGATATTAAGGCTTCGGATGGAATGGAGAAATATATAGCGGATACGTTTAAAGCCGATGGGAAACTGGGGACATTTATGAGTGCTCCGATATTGCCTAATGGAATAGAGATGTTTAAAAATCAGGTTAATAAATTCCAAAGACAGGGAGATCCTGGTTTTCATATTGATATATCCACTTTAGGTGTTCCAAATGAAAAAGTTGGAAATTTATGTCAACTTTGGGGAGCTGGAGTTTTATTTAATGGGACTTATTATATAGAAAGAATGACACATTCGTGGTCTCCTGGTACATGGGATATGACATTGGGTGTTCATAGGCGTGGATATAAATCGGTATCTGGTGAGCAGAAAGAGTCTGCTGGAGGTCAATTGCCGCGATGAAAGTAATCGAGTGGCTTAGAGATTATCTTGGTGATGTAACAAGGGGATTGGAACGTTTTTGCGGTAGATATTATGGTATTTATCCAGGTAGGGTAATTGATTCATCGGATCCTGACAACAGGGGGAGGATTAGGGCTACTTGTCCGGCAATAAATATGCCCAAGGTTGAAGATGTTCCGGCAGGATACTGGATGCTTCCATGTGCCAACGGATTAGGTGAGGATGGAAATGGTAAAATGACTGGTATTTTCTATCCACCCGAAGAAGGGACATTAGTTTGGGTTCAATTTGAATATGGAGATCCAAGGAAACCAATATATATGGGTGGTTTTTTGACAAAACGAAATTCATCGGACACTTTTTATTCAGATGATGCTGAAAACAAAGGTCCATCCAAACGTGGATTTAGGACAAAATCGGGTCATTTTATAAGATTCAATGATGACAGTGATAATTTAGAAATAACAG
>Ga0307434_1000808_pt1 | contig 19085 bp, 24 predicted proteins | sample SalMarWE160220MG_FD_202156 | JGI IMG/M metagenome (GOLD analysis project Ga0307434, IMG submission 202156) | Salt marsh sediment microbial communities from the Plum Island Ecosystem LTER, Massachusetts, United States - WE1603-220 | ecosystem: Environmental > Aquatic > Marine > Intertidal zone >... | reverse complement strand
CTGAGGGAGATCGACACCGTCTCCTTCATCATTTACCTCTTTAATAATATTCATTTTACTAGATACTAATATTTGTTACTATTATTTACTATTTTTCCTCAGTCACTTTTTTATCCCTCATTTCCCAAGAACACATCAAACATTGAGGGAGTCGGCCCTGTCAGAGAAAAACGCTCCCATTGCCAAACAGTCATCCAGGCATAAGTTGAAAGACCCTTGGCGTGACCCTTGGAAAGGCCTTAGGGAGAGGCCTGGAGTCGTCATAAAAAGCACGGCCCAGAGGCGGCCTTGACCTTGTCGGGGCTGCTGCAGGGCTCAGGCGGTTCTTCTGATAAGAGGACAATACAAAAATGAAACTTAATATTATTAAATTAAAATATTTGGTCGTTCATTCGCATAAATAAATCCTCTAGCAAGCGTGATAAGCATTACATAGTTTTATGTATTCATTTTAATGTATTTAGAATAAATATTTGGTGTGTTTCTCCCAAGGAGGAGTCCAAGATTCTCCTGTGCTTAATTCATATGTTGATCGATGTTGATTTTTAATTCTCTCATAAGGATTTTTATAATAAGGAATTATATCGTCTAAGTTTTTTCCTCTTCTTTTATAATATGTTTTAGAGGTTTTATACATATATTCATCAAAATCACTATGTTCATTATATATAAACCAAAAGTAAGAAAATAGTAAATTAATATTATTTATTTGTTCAGTAAAGTTTTCTTCATTTTTAATCTTTATTTTTACTCTTTTAAAATATTTTAATAATAAAGATAAATAATAACAAGATAATTTTATTATATATAGCAACGATAATTCTTTTAAATAATGCGGATTTTTATCCCGTCCGTGTTCGTGTGTTAGATCATAACCTTTTTGAGTTAGGTGGCTAAAACCGCTCAGGAAATTATAGTGGACATAAAATCTTTCTTTTTGTTCTTCAGAGATTATATTATTTAAAATAGAGCATTCAATTAGATTTTGAGGTTTTAAATAATAGTTATACAAATATTGATGATGTTTTTGCCATTTTTCTTTATGCTCGTGGAAAATATCTTTTGAACTGATTGATTTAATTTTATCTATTCTATGTATAATTGGGTCATATTGTTTAAATACAAAATAATATGCAGGAATGAGTCTTTCTCCATCTTCCGAGTAATATCCAGTGTAAGTGATTTCGATTTTTTTATATTTATCCAATGCTTTAAAAGAAATTATGTCCTTTTTGCCGTTTTTAATTTGTTTATATAATTCTATTTCTATTCTTCTGTATGCTTCTTCTTGCGTCTCATTTTTTTCTTTATCAACCTTATATTTTCTTTTATATTTTGTTCCATTTAATATTAGTGATATAATAAAATAATTTTCAAATACAGTTCGAATTAGAATAAGTCCTTCAACTATTTTATTTTGTTGGACTAATTCCTTTACACTTTCTAATATTTCGATCTGATGTATTACTAGATCAATAGCCTCTGAATCGTTTATCCATGACGAATCCCCCCCTTGTACATTGTCTTTAAATTTTTTACAGGTCTGGATAATTTTCTCGGCTTCTCGAAAAAGTACTGGTTCCTCCATTTTCAATTACTATTGACTCAATCGAGTTTATCACAATAATGGTTAATTTGCGCTTGCGTTTCGACCTTTTTTCATTTTCCGAGTTTTGCATAAGGTTTGGTTTGGTGAGCATCATCCATTCTGAAATGTCTTTTCAGCACGGTATCGATATAGTTGCTTCTCTTACGGTTTTCCTCCTTGGCCGCCTGATCTACTCTCTCAAGAACCTCGGCGCTGAGGGAGATCGACACCTTCTCCTTCATAATCTGCCTCTTTAATAATATTCATCTTAATAGATACTAATATTTGTTACTCTTCTATCCTACTTTTCCTCACCCACTTTTTTATCCCTCCTTTCCCAATGATATATCAAACATAGAGGGAGTCAGCCCTGTCAGAGAAAAACGTCCCCATTGCCAAACAGTCATCTAGGTATAAGTTGAAAGACCCTCGACGTGACCCCTGGAAAAGACTCAGAGAGAGGCCTGGAGTCGTCATAAAAAGCACGGCCCAGAGGAAGCCTTGACCTTGTCGGGACTGCTGCGCGGGCTCAGACGGGTCCTCTGGGGTGCTCCAGCGCCCAAGGCCAAACGGTACGGCGAGACCAGCACACCCACATCCAGCACATACTACCGGGGAATGAACGAGGACTACAGGTGGTTCAGGCAGGACGAACTCGTCCGGAAGTGCATAGTCTCCAACGCCTTCTTCGCCACCACCGCCGGCTACGAAACCATCCTGGAGGCGGAAGAGCCTAAGAAGTACAGGCAGGTCGAGGAGAAGATAGACGAGCTCAACAAGGCGGTCAACATGGATCTGGCGCTCTTCGTGGCCCAGGTGAAGCGCAGCGTCTACGGGAAGACGGGCTTCGAGGTCGTCCTCGACGAGGACGACTACCCGAGGCGGCTGCTGTCGCTGCAGAGCACCGAGCTCAAGCCCGACATCGACGAGGACTGGACGCTCACGGGCTTCACCTACAAGGGCAAGAAGGGCTTCTACGAGCCCGGCGAGGTCCTGTACTTCACGAACCTGCAGCTGGAGGCCGACATGCTGGGCCTCAGCGACGTCGAGCCCGTCCGCAGCGTATGCCAGGCGAGGCACGAGCTTCTCCGAGAGAACTTCCCCGAGATCGCGCGGAACCTCTGGGCCCCCTACGTCATCCTCAAGGCGGACACCAGCGGGCTGCCGTCGGAGGAAGCCGAGAAGGCCATCGAGAGCCTCGCCGAGGTGGCGCGGGCCGGTAAGAGCATCGCGGTGAACGAGAGCGTCGAGGCCACCGTGGTCGACATGACGCCGGACATCGACGGGTTGAACGGGCTGCTGGACAGGCTTGAGCAGGCAGTCACCGCGAACTTCGGCACACCCAGGTTCCTCCTCGGGAAGCCCATAGAGAACAGGGCCACGGCGTACGCAGAGCTGGAGGCCTACGTCCAGGGCACCGTACACTCGATCCAACGGTACCTCAAACGAGAGGTGGAGCGCCAGTGGTACGACCGCTGGACCAGGAAGATCCTAGAGGAAGAGGATACGCAAACGGAGCCCCTGCCTGTCCAGGTCAAGCACCGCTGGAACCCGGTGCGCACCATGGACGTCTACGCGATGGCCGACGCCGCAGCCAAGCTGTGGGGCAGCCACGGCATGGGGCCCCTCGGCGATAACCTGGAGAAGATCTGGATGCTCATGGGCTGGGACCCCGGCGAACTGGAGGAGGAAGCTAAGTGAAGCGACACAGGTTCCTCGCAGCCGTCCACAGCATCATGACCGGGGACGAGGAGCACCTGGCCACCTTCTACCTCATGAACACCACCGTCAACCGCAACGGGTGGGGAGTGAGCGACAAGGCCCTAGAGGAGGCCATGCCCACCATCCTGAGGAAACCCATAGGCTGCGGCCCAGATTACAGTATCGACGCCCACTACCCGGAACCCATGGACCTCGGCAAGTTCGTCACGTCAGACAAGCCGGACGGCTACGGCCTCGGGACCGCGGAGATCACGGACGCCACCGCCTGGGAGCACCTGACCACGGGAGAGTGGGGCCCCATCTCCGTGGTGATCCTCAGCTACCGAGACACCTGCAGCAAATGCGGCGAGGACCTCACCTCCACAGAGGACCCTTTCAGCCACGACTGCATCGCCCGCCGCGAGGCCTACCTGCTGGTGGAGAGCTTCGTCTTCGAGCGCGTGGATTTCATCGACACGCCGGCGGTGCCTCAGGCGGGCTTCATCAACGTGGCATGCGCCCAGACCCAGGTTCCCCTGGAGCTGTGCGCCCAGTTCTACGAGTCACAGTCCAAACAGGACCCGGCCCAGGGACCGGGAGCCCAGGTGGGCTCGAATCCCGAGGAAGAAGAGAGGAAAAAACAGTTGAGCGAAGAATTACAGCAGCGAGTCACAGAGCTAGAGCAGCAACTCACAGACGAGAAGAAGGTCAGGGAAGCCGCTGACGCGCGGGTGACCGAGCTCGAGGGGAAGCAACACGCGGAGATCGTGGAGAGCGTCCTCGAGGCGAGGGCCACGGCGGGCCTGGTGACGGACATCGAGGCCGAGAGGGAGAGGTTCACAGGGTACCCTGAGGACGCCCTCCAGCAGATGAAGGCAGACGCAGTCAAAGCCGCTAAGACACAGGCATCCAACAAAGAGCCCAAGGCCAAGTACGCGGGAGCCAGCGACGAGCTGAAGACGGCCATCGAGGACACGAGGCAGCGCCTCTTCGGAAGGAGGAACACGTGATGGCGGCGGGAAGCATCCTCAAGGAGCAGCTCCTCGTCATCGAGGAGTATACGGTCAAGGCCAGCGAGGACATCGAGAAAGGCGAGATCGTCTACAACGACGGCAACGGCATACTGGCGGCACCGAACACGGCGGTAGGGCATTTCATGATGGCCCTCCAGGCACACGACTACAGCGAGGAGACCACCCACAAGGTCTCGTGCGTCGCCGTGGGCTGCGTAGAGGCCCAGAAGGTCTCGGGCAGCGGCGCCGGCAAGAAGGGTCAGGCGGTCATGATCAGCGCCACAGCCGGGGAGGTCACCCTCTTCGTGAAGGGCGACGCGCCGGCCAGCTACGCCGAGGCGACCGTGCAGACGGCACTAGACACCAACATAGGCATCGTCGGGACGCTGGCGGAGGACGCCGCGGACGCGGACACGACGGCCAAGATATGGCTGGGGGTGAAGTGATGAGAGTCTGGTACTCAACGGTCCAGAGAGACTACTTCAAGACACCCGGCCCAAACGTCTTCGAGGCCCAGGCAATCACGCCCGTGGACATCGAGAGCATCGAAGCCGTCGTCATCTTGGACGAGGTGCTCGGAGCAGCCCGGCCCAGGTACAAGCTACGCGGCCTCTGCAGGCCCATACGGATGGACAGCCTAACGGCACGCATCGACGTCGCCACCGCGCTGGCGGGCCAGGAGAAGGTGCCCGCCATGGTGGAGGCCGAGATCGCGGCCGAGGCCTACACGGCGGTGGACTTCGATCTCTGGAAGAACGTGGTCCACGTCGTCGTCAGCGACGAGGCGCAGAAGAAGGCCGCCCACGACGTTCTCGCGTTGAACGTGGAGGACGCCGGCAAGGACCTGGCGCGGATGGAGAACAAGCAGATCGTGGAGATCGTGGAGGCCTGCACCGAGAAGGTGAGCGGCACTGCGTACAGCGACTGGGGCGCCATGACGACGCCGCCGGACAGCGACACCAACCCGTGGCTGGCCATCAGGGCGAGCATCGAGTACATCGAGGGCAAGGGCTACGAACCTGACTTCATGGCCATGCACCCAGGCATATGGGGCAAGTTCGTCACCAACACCTACGTCCGGGACCTGGTTCACAGCGGCATAGCCACCGTCGGCGCCGCCGGCGGAGAGTTCACGCTACCCGGGTACCCCACCATCAAGACCTTCACAGACTACGCCCTGACGGCGACGCCCACCGCATCCAAGGGGCCCCTGATCGGGGACAGCCGGGCGCCCGCCATAGTGCTGGGCGAGGGCCCCACCGAGGCGGCCAAGTACAGGGACGAGAAAGCCGGCTACGACGCCTACATCATACGCCAGTACCTGGAACCCAAGTTGGTTCTGGACGACGCCATAGACAAGATTTGCACGTAGAGGGCCGAAGGGGCGGCCCCCTGCGTTTGACTTCAGAGACAGAGTTCCCCGCCCAGAGGGGCGGTTAACCCCTAACAATCGAGGTGAAAGATATGAAGAGGATAAGGTTCAAGGGAGCGAGGCGGAAGGGAACCCTAACCCCCAGAAGGCTCTGGGCGCCCGGCGAGGTCCTCAAGTTAGACGACGACGTCGCCGACGAGCTCGCAAAGGACCCAGAGTTCCAGCTGGTGAAGCCTAGAAAGAGGAAGGCGAATAGCGACTAGGCCGCGGAGAAGGTGAGAAAAAGGAATGGCCTACTGCGCAGCCGCGGACGTCAGACAGATCATACACACCAGCCTCACAGACTCGGATATCACGTCGATCATCGAGGCGAGCGACGCCCAGATAGACAAGAGGCTCGGGGCGCAGAGCTCGTCGGACAAGGTCGTCAAGAAGCTTAGCATGCTTCTCACGGCCAAGACCATCAAGGGCCGGCAGCCGAGGAGCGTCGCCGCCGGCGAGTACAGGGAGGACTCGGGGGACATCCTCGAAGTATGGACCCAGGAGATCGAGGGGCTCTATAGACTCTACAAGTCTCCGACCATCAAGGCCTCGGAGTACCGCCACATCGACGAGGACGAGAGGTACCCGGCGGAGGAGGGATCATAGATGCCCGCGTTCGAGAAGCCGTACCCCCCGAACCCCATCACCTACAGCCACTACGACGCGCTGGTGGACGCCCTCGAGGCACGGTTCGGCGCCGGGGCGGCGGGCTTCATCGGCGACCGCACCAAGATAGTGAACAGCCGGGGCAACATCTGGGACAAGGCCGCCGGCAACATACAGAGCGCCATCGACGACGTCCTCGCAGACACCGGCGGCGCCGTCTGGCTGCCCAAGGGCAAGATCACCGAGACACAGCCCTGGACCATCGACGAGATCTACCCCGTCCACGTCTACGGCGCCGGCATGTGCTACCACGACCTGGACTACGGCACCATGATCAGGTTCAACCTCGGCGGCGGCGTCCACTGCATCGACATAGGCAAATCCGGCGACACCATGCACTTCGGAGGCCTCTACGACATGACCCTCTTCATGGGGGCCGGCGACCGTGACGTCGTCCATCTCGACAGGGTCAGCGACTGGCACATGGAGCGAGTCTACATGAACCAGCCCAAGCGCCACGGACTCCACGTTGAGAGCACCGGCGACAGCTGGAACCTCTGGGTGAAGGACTGCCTCATCGAGAACGCGGCCCAGGTCGGGATACGCCTCGAGGGAGGCGCCGGCGCGGGAGTCATCCTGAAGAGCTACTTCCTGAACAACTACTTCTACTCCAACGGCATCGACATCGAGGCCGGCGCCCTGGACGGGACGTCCGGGAAGGTCAGGCTGTGCCAGTTCCACAACAACCAGCACTTCAACACAGACGGGATAGGCATGAAGCTCTACCGCCTGGCCGAGCAACTCCTCGTCATGGGCGCGATATTCTACGCGACAGTCGGCGACGCCATAGACATCAGCGACGACGGCGCAGGCAACAAGTGCAGCAGACTCAACTTCGGGCCTCTCCAGATCGACGGCCAGAGCACGACACCCAACGGCATAGACCTCGGCGGCTACACGGACCACGTGGTCATAGACAACTACCAGATATGGGGCGTCACCGGTACAGCCGTCAACGAAGGCGTCAACACCACCAACATAACTAAGGGAGATGGGTACGAGTCGTGAGCTTCCAGTACGGGCAGTTCGGCGAGGGCTTCGACTTGATGATGCCTGAGCCCCAGGCCCTCAGGTTCGAGGAGCTGCTGCTGCTCCACGGCGGGGACGTCACCGTGGTCCAGCAGACAGAGACCAGCCGCGACTCATACGGGCAGCCAGTGGTCTCCGAGGCCTCGTACACCGAGAAGGCCGTCATCAAGACGGATCTGGGTGAGAGCTTCCTGCCTCCAGGGGAGGTTAAGCGGGCGACGGTGGAGGTGCTGTTCACCCAGTGGGCGCCGGTAGGCGAGGCCCTGTACGAGCTGGAGATCAGGGGCCACAGGTACCACGTTGTGGGCGTCGAGAAGGCGTCGGCTTACCTGCTTGTCAGAGCGGAGAGGATGGTGGAGTGACGGACCCTAAATTGACGCTGCTGGGGCTCATCGAGGGCGGGTGGAGCCTCGGCATCGAGCCCACGTTCTCTGCTGACTGGCTCCAGGAAAAGACGGAGTTCCCGCAGGTGGTGGTTAGCCACGTCCTTACGACGCCCCGGCCGGTGGGGTTCAGCGAGGACCCGGCGGCGGCCCAGCGGCGGTTCGAGGCCGTTTACCTGGTGGACGTCTGGGCGAGGGGCGACGCAGATCAGCGCTGGGAGATGCTGGGCGAGGTGGACCGGATACTTCACTCCAAGTGCAGCAGTCCGGGTGGAGGCCTCGAGTATCTCGAGGTCTCGGCGTGGCGGGACCTAGATGAGGGAAGCCTCAGGCCGCCTCTTTTCCGCAGCCAGACTAGGGTAGAGGTGCTTTACTATGGTTAGTTACAAGGGAAAGGATCAGATCGAGTTCGGGCACACGTTCTATGATGAGGCGAGCTATGGCGGCAGCCCCGGGGCGAGCCCCGTGACGCTGTACAGGATAGGGTACGTGACCGAGCTCCGCCCCAGCTTCGACCCCGAGCACAACCGGGTTTTCGCCCTGCGCGACGGCAGCGACGTAGGTCGACCCGTAGGTATATTCATGAGGCGGGAGAACGTCCGCCTCGGCCTCAAATGGCTGCAGGGCCAGCTAACCGAATACCTTCAGAAGTACCTCCTCGGGGGATACAACTTCTTCGCGGAGGCCAAGCTGTACCGGGACGCTTCCAACAAGCTGTACCTGTACTGGACGGGGCTCAAGCTGGATACCCTGTCAGTGCAGTGCAGCGTCGGCGAGCCCGTGCTCTGGACGGCGGATCTCATTGGGAAGCTCTACGACTCGAAGAGCTCGACTATCCACAGCTACGGCGCCGCACCCGGTACTCCCTGGGAGTGGGACGACACCTACGTGCAGGTGAGCACAAACGGCAGCGACTGGACCACAGTCGACGGCGTCACGGACTGGGAGTTCCGCGTCGACAACCAGCTCAAGCCCAACTATGTATTCAACAGCAGCGGCTCCAAGCAGCTGTCGAGCCTCGATGAGATGGAGCAGCTCTGCGACGCCAGACTCACCATGAACCTCCAGGACGACACGTATCTCAGCTACCTTCTCGACCAGACGGAGCTCTACCTCAAGGTGATTCTACCGAACAGCCAGCACATCCAGTTCAGCAAGGGCAAGCTACGTCTCGTCGACCCCTTGGTGAAGCCTGAGGACCTCATAGCGTGCCGCGTCGAGTTCACGGGGGGATACCTGGAGCACAGCTTCACGTGATTGAGATGAGACACGAGACAGAGATTCGGGGCCACCGCCTGGTCTTCAGGACCTGGACATACGGCATGAAGCAGCAGGCGCTCCGCGAGGCCACCAGCTGGAGCAGGTCCGGCGACGGCAGCTTACAGCCCGACGTCGACCCCTGGAAACTCAACGACACGATGCTGGTGCAGACGCTGGTCGAGTGGGACCTAGTCGACGAGGACGGGCAGCCGCTACCCATAACCCTCGAACACATCCACCAGGTCGAGCCTCCTGAGCTCGTGGAGGAGATGATCGCGTTCACACAGAGAATCAACGGGGTGACCCGGGAGGAGCGAAAAAAATCGTGGAGGCTGTGAAGCGAGGCAAGCCGAGCCCACTCCTAGAAGACGTCGCCCTCTGCGCCACCATGGGCTGGACCAGTGACGAGCTAACGGCTCAGCCGGCCCGGTTCGTGGAGAGGCTCGGCGTCTACCTGGAGACCCTCGCAGGCGAGCGGGACAGGGAGGAGCGGCGTCTCGAGGACGAGCTTCGCCGGCTAACGAGAAGGAGGCAACGTGAGTGAAGGTATCCAAGACGGTGCGACTCGAGGACCTGGGGATGGAGCTGCAGATGATACCCCAGAGCCTTCAGGAGGCGGCGGACCTGTGCCTCCAGCTGCCTCGCATGGTGACCTTCGCCAAGGCCTTCTGCCCGGTGCGGACGGGGACACTCAGGGACTCTGTCAGGGTCGAGCGGCCGAGCCTACTCACAGCCAAGCTGGTCGCCGGCGGCGGAAGCCACGTCAACCCACTGACTGGGCGTGAGGTGGACTATGCTCGGCACGTCCACGATGGGACGAGCAGGACGCCGGGGAGGCCGTTCCTGCTTCAGGCGGTGCTGGCTGAGAGGCTGAACACGGGCCGCGAGATACTCTACAGGGCGGCGGGGGTGGCCTAGTGTCGGACAGGGTTGACCTGGAGTACAACGTCAGGGTGACGGGCCTCGATGAGGCACAGGCGTCGGCTAACTCTGCGAGCGAGAGCGCCAACCAGGCGGCGGCGTCCCTGCAGAACGCCCAGGCAGCGAGCAGCAGCAGCCTTCCCACCATGTTGATGACGGTGAGAGCGGTGAACGCGACCCGTCTTGCCATCGCCCAGACATCTAGGGCCATCACGGATCTGAACCCCACGGCGCTGATGTACGGGTTCCTCAACATGATCCAGGTGGTCCGCAACCTAACAACGTTGACCAGGATGCTCAAGGAGTCCACGGGAGCCGCCGCGGCTGCGCAGAGCATCCTGGCGACGCTTACGGGGAACTGGTGGGTGATACCGCTTGCGCTTGCCGCTGGCGCCCTCGTCTACTCGCGGATCAAGAGCATGCAGGCAGGCGGCGTGGTGCCTGAGACCGGCCTCTACCTCCTCCACAAGAAGGAGCGCGTCATCTCGGCGCGCCAAACACACAGTTACGGCCCCATCTTCGTCACCTTCGAGAAGCAGCCCCGGAGCCCGCTTGAGATGGACCAGTGGCTCAGCGAATTGGGACCACGCCTCACAGAGCGGATGAGGAGGGGCGGCTAGTGCCGACGCCGGGCTGGGCCAAGAGCCACGTGGAGATCTACGAGGAGCCGGGGTTCCTCGACGACTGCTTCAGAAGCAGTCTCTGGGCCAAGTTCCAGTCGGCGGCCTCCGAGAGCTTCGGCAACGCCGACGACGTCTCAGGCGACTACGCCATCATGGAGGTCACGGAGGGAGGCACCGTGAACGGTGCCGGCTGGAGGCGAGACGTGACCGGACTCAGCCTGGACACAGACGATTACCCACTGTTCAGGGTTCGCCTCAGGGGCCGGGGTACGACGCCCCAGTACAAGGTGGAGGTCGAGTACACGGACGCCTCGACGACGACGTCGGGGTGGACGGACGCGCCGAGCGGCTTCACGGCCAAGATGCTGCAGCTCGCGGCGGGGAAGACAGTCAAGTACGTGAAGCTCTACGCCCGCAGCAGCACGCCCAACCAGACGGCCCAGATCGACTACGACTACGCCGCGGTGCTCAAGAACCCGCCGCTCATCCCCGAGGAGCTGCTTGAGCTCGTCGCCGACCTAGTGACCACGACCGCCGTGAGCGGCCTCAGGCTCACCATGCTCAACGACCCGCTGCTGGGCGTCACGGAGAGGCGGTATAGCCTGGACGAGAACCTGGGCTCCAAGGCGTATGACCTGAGCCGGAACAGGCACCAGAGCACCATAGTCAACGCGACGTGGAACAGCGGCGGCAGGCACGGGCACTGCCTCTACTTCCTGGCAGGGGGTAGCTGCCGCCTAGACACGGGGTTCATGACCACCGTGGCGGCTACCAGCGCCATCAGCATCGCTTTCTGGGTGAAGGCCAGCGCCGGCGCCTCGGGGGTCATCTGCGGGTTCGGGAAGACCTTGGGCGCCGACTGGAACAGGATACAGTTCAACTGGAGCTCTAACAAGGTCAGGCTCTACGTCAAGGACGACGCCGCCAACGTCAGGCAGTACACCACATCGAAGACCGTGGCGGACGGGTACTGGCACCACGTCGTCGGCGTCGTCAACCTAGGCGGCGACGAGATCGTGCTATACGTGGACGGAGAGCTGGACGGCGGCGCCTCCGGCACCCTGGGCACCATCACCTTGGACGCCAATGATCTCACCTTCGGTTGCGTCCACACCGGCGGCGGTTACAGCAGCTACACGACCTGCTACCTGGACGAGGCCCTCGTCGTCTCCCGGGCCCTCACCGTCGACGAGGCCTATAGTCTCAGCCAGTACGAGCCTCTCAGCGGCGCAGCCAGGGTGGGGGCCGGTAACATCGTCATGGTGTACCTGGGCGCCGAGCCTGAGACCCTAGTCTACAAGCTGGTCACGGCGCGGGTCATCGACCGTGTGGCGCTGGGGGAGCCTGACGAGCCGGTGGTTCAGCTGGTGTGCGAGGATCTGGGGGAGATTCTTCACGAACGCACCTTCACCAAGGAGTACACGAGCCCTACACAGATCAGCAGCATCGTCGACGATGTGATGGACCAGTCGGGCACGGAGTTCTATCAGGACAAGGACACCACCAACCGTTCCATCGTCAACAAGTTCAACGCGGAGGGAGTCTGGGCGCTCCTGGAGAAGCTGGCCGAGACAGCCACCTTCGCGTCGGGCGAGACAGGCGCCAACTTCTACGTCGACCCCGGCGGCGCACTACGCTTCAAGAAGTACGGGGCCTTCAGCTGCGGCGAATCCATCAGTGACGGCAGCGACGGCAACACGGCGAACATCCTGGAGATCCAGGTGAAGGAGAGCATCAAGGGAAGCCCACGGTTGGTGAACGACGTCAGGGTCATCGTCTTCGAGGAGGAGCGCAGCCCGGCGGACCAGGACGCATTGACCGAGTCGGCGGAGGGCTGGAGCAGCCCCGACCCCACCGACGCCAACTACCCCCAGAGCGACGCAGGCGACAAGCAGGCCGGCATGGCGAGCGTCAAGTTCCAGTTCACCGGCGGCGGCACCCAGTACAGGATGAGGCTCAACCTCCCGGACCTGGATCTCTCGGGGTATGACCGCGTCAAGTTTTACATGAAGTACGGGGCCACGCTGATCATCGACGACTTCGACGTCAAGCTCTGGAGGAACAGCATATGGGTGACAGACCACTACGAGAAGACAGGCGTCTCGAAGGGCGCCGCCGCCAGCTGGGTCGAGTACAGCGTCAACATTAGCGCCTTCTCGAAGACGGGCAACCCGGGGCCCATCATCGACACGGTGCAGATCAAGGCCAACCACAGCGCCGGAATAGGCACAGGCGGCATCCTCATCGACAAGCTCCGTTTCATCCGCGACGAGAAGGCGGGGACCGCTAGCGACTCGACGAGCCAGGGCGCCTACGGGGAACGGACGCTCCGCCTCGTCGACAAGACCATCACCGACGTGGACTATGCGGGGTACGTCGCGGATAATATCGTGGCACACCGGAAGGACCCGCTGGTCTCGGCGCGGGTCACCGTCCCGGGGAGAGGCCAGCTCGGCTACAGGCCGCCAATGAAGGTGACGTTGACGAGCCTCAAAGACGGCGTCGACCAGAAGAGCTTCCAGATAGTCCGAGCCGTCCACAGGTACACGCCGGGCAAGGGCTACGTCTGCGAGCTGGACCTCGTGGCCGCCCGCAAATCAGACGGCTCATACGAGCCGAAGATAGCGCCGGCTGTCGACGACGTCGGCATGAGCCTCGCGATGAAGATGAGGATACTGAATGAGAGCGGGCTAAACAGCCTGAGGAACGTGTGGATATGAGAGGAGGATATTGGACCTGAAACGCGTCAGCTTAGAGGAGATCGAGAAGGGTGAGCTGCCCCGGGGCAGCTTCATCATGGTGCGGTGGCTGGACGCCTCGGACATCCGGGCCCAGCTGAGTGAGCACGAGGCGAGCCCCGAGGCCTACTGCAAGGACTGGGGCATCTACCTGGGCTGCAGCGGCCGCAAGAAGAGGATGCTCATTCTGGGGAAGGACGTCGTGGAGGTCCACAACGAGTGGGGCGCCACCAGGATACCCCTCGAGCTAGTCGAGGAGGTGATCCTGATCCTGCCCCGGGACGAGATGATGAAGGCCATCCGGGAGGTCCAGATTCTGGGCCGCCGGGTGAGCCTCAGGAAGTACAAGCGGAAGGAGGAGAGGGTACGTGTGGTCGTGGATTAAACGCCTCATCAAGAGGGGCACCACCAAACGGATGGTGAAAGAGACAGACGGCAAGTCCAGGCGCGTCCGCGTCCAGGATGAGCCGCCCAGCGACAGATTCGTCCTGATCATAGGGCTCATGGTGCTATTCTTCGTGGGCCTCGTGGGCCTGGAGATAGTTCACATGATGTGGATGGGCAGCTGGAACGACGTCATCTTCAACGGCATTATGCTGGTGGTGGGTACCATAGTAGGCGCGGTATGGGGTAAGAACGCGGATTGAAGCTGAAGGCAACGAGACGGATACGCCGCTTCGACAGGGAGCGGGGCTGCTACGTCTACGACATAAGCTTCAAGACCCAGACGCCCCTTACGGAGCGCACCATCGAGGTGGCGGAGGCCTTCGGGCTCGGCGTCGACGAGACGCAGGAGCACGTGCTCTACAAGGACTTCATGGTGAAGCTGGCCGTGGGCGACGTGGTCTACATAACGGGGGACAGCGGCAGCGGCAAGTCGGTTCTGCTGCGTGCCCTCGGGGAGGACCTCGGCGACGAGGCCGCCTCCATGGCGGAGCTGGAGGCACCCGGCGACAGGCCCATCATAGACCTAGTGGGCGACAGCTTCAGGGGCGCCCTGCGGCTGCTAAGCAAGGTGGGCCTCAACGACGCGTTCCTGTTTCTCCGGCGGCCGAGCCGCCTGAGCGACGGTCAGCGATACAGGTTCAAGATCGCGCAGCTGCTCGACATGGGGAAGCCCTACTGGCTTTGTGACGAGTTCTGCAGCACCCTGGACAGATCCGCCGCAAGGATAGTCGCCTACAACGTCCAGAAACTGGCCCGCCGCAGCGGCGCCACCCTCATAGTGGCGACCACCCACACCGACCTATTCGACGATCTCTGCCCCAGTGTCCATATACACAAGGGCTGGGGCGCCGAGATCAGCGTCAACTACTATTCCAACGCGGAGGCCGCCGGCTGCACGGTCGCCCGGGACGTCACGGTCCAGGAGGCGACGAAGGACGACTATATGCGGCTCGCGCACCTCCACTACAGGGACCACAGGGTGGTCGCGCCCCACAAGTTCTTCTCCATGAGGCTCGGCGGGGAGCTCATCGGCGTGATAGCGTACACGTACCCGCCGCCGGCGGCGGCGGGCAGGGTGAAGGCCGTCGGCTACAGGCCTCGGCTGAAGGAGCTCAACAAGGAGTGGACGCTCATCAGCCGCGTCATAGTCCACCCCAAGTACCGTACCATAGGTCTCGGCGCCAAACTCGTCAAGGACACTCTGGGGCTCACGGGGCGCCGCCACGTCGAACTCACGGCGGTCATGGCACAGTACAACCCATTCGCCGAGAGAGCTGGCATGAAGAAAATCTTGGTAAAGGAACCCACCAAGAAGATCGTCGAAGCCGTAGACAGGCTCAAGAAGCTGGGCTTCAACCCGCCACTGCTGGCGTCGAGAAGCTACAACGAGAGGACGCTCAGCATCCTCGACGCCAAGGGACTCGCCTATGTCCACGAGACGCTGCTAGGCGTCGACCGCCACTACTACAGGCGGCTCGCCCGGGCCCAGACTCCCTACCTAAAGAAGACAGATTTCGTGAAGTGGCTCGCCGCCGCCGAGGCAGGGAGCCTGGCGTGGAGCCTGCAGATCCTCGGCATCTTGGCTCAGACGAAGGCGTACCTGTACTGGTGCAGAGACTGGGAGGCGACAGATTGACGAAAAAAAATCCCGCTTATCACCTGCTACCTGTGATAACGGATAAAAAAAATCTGGGGTGCACGCCGCGAGATCCTATATTCTTACCGAGGACGACCGTAGGAGGCTAAAGAGGTGGTTGGAGACAGGAGAAGAGGACAAGACCCTGAGGAACCTGTTCACCAAGATGAGGAGAAGCCTACCCACGCTACGGGACGACATGCTCCTCATCATAAGGGCCAGGAAGAGGCTCAGAGCGGAGCGGCGGTGGAAGAGACGGCTACGGAACCCACAAGGGTTCGCTTCACCATCACCGCTCGAAGAGTCAGGATAGACCCGGCGGAGAAGCGGGCCGAGTACATCGGCCGACTGGAGCGGCTAATAGAGCAGCTGGACGGGATGATCAGCAGCCGCGGCGTCAAGAGGAAGATGAAGCTCAGGGCCATGGAGGTGCTGATACGGACCATCGGCACGTGCTACGGCATAGTCAGCGACATAGAGGTGGAGGAGCTGGAGGATGAGCTCACGAGGCTTAAAGAGGAAAATAGGAGAGGAGAAGAAGAGGCGGGAGACCAGGCGCTCGGTTACACTGTCGAAGAGGACCCTGCCCCGTGACCAGGTGGAGTTCTGCCGATCATGGCTGGGCTACGAGCCCTACGGGTACATGTGGCCCTTCCTCAGGGACGAGAGCCATTTCGTCGCTAACCTCCAGGCCAGGCAGACGGGTAAGACGTTTAACGGGATGGCGAAGCTGCTGTACCTCGCGTTCAGGTATCCTGGCAGCCTCATTCTGGTGACTGCCCCGAAGTTTGATCAGGTGAAGAACATAGCGTTCAAGGCTCTTCACATGCATCTGAGGCGGCTGGAGAAGCTGGACCCTGCGTTCTACGATTACGCGGTGGGTAGGCGGAACATGCTTCGGACGGTGATCAGGCTCAGGAACGGCAGCCAGATTCTCGCCGAGTCGCCTATGCCGGAGACCATCAGGGGCCACACGGCGAAGGCGGTGTATCTGATGGAGATGAACTTCATCAGGGACGACGAGGACCTGTACACGGCGGTGCTGTTCACCCTGAACACGACGAACGGCTACCTCGTCGCCGAGTCCACGCCCTGGAACACGGACAGCGTATTCTACAGGATGTTTCACGACCCGGCTTACAGCCAGTTTAGCACCCACCAGGTGGTATACACGGAGGCCATGCCGCCCCACGGGCCGCTGAGCCCCGGGATCGTCGGGATGATAGAGGCGCAGCTAGCCGGAGACCCCGCCCGCTGGAAACGTGAGATGCTGTGCGAGTGGACCGAGGACACCGACACGTGGCTGACCACCAGCCTCATAACGCTGGCCCAGGATAACGCCATCGACTACGTGGACCTTGACGCGGGGCTCCGGGGCGACTTCTACGTGGGCGCCGACTTCGGGAAGAAGCGGGATTATAGTGTTGTGGCTGTGACTGAGGTTCGGGGTGGCCACAAGTATCTGCGGCATCTTCACAGGTTTCCCCTTGAGACGCCTTACGGCGCCGTGATAGGGTACATGAAGAGGCTCCAAGACCGCTGGATCACCATAAGGGCCTTATACGCCGACAAGACGGGTGTCGGCGACTACATCGTCGAGGACATGGTGCGGGGAGGACTCCTCAACGTGACGGGCGTCAACTTTACCGACACGAGCAAGGAGGCCATGGCCACCGCCCTCAAGGAGAACATGAGGCGGGCCGACTGCCCCAGCTGCGGGTGGAGCGGATACATAGAGGACGTTGAAGGCGAGTGGAGGACCACGTGCCCCGAGGGCTGCCGCCGCGACGATGGCCGCCCCGTGGGGCTCAGGCCGCTGCTCCACATACCCTACGATCCTGATCTCTTCGCTGAGCTCAACGTTGAGCGGTATGAGCTCAGCAAGTCGGGAAAGATATTATTCAACCACCCCGAGGGCACCCACGACGACCGGTTCTGGGCCCTAGCCCTATCTGTGTACGCCGCCGAGATGGCGCCGCCGCCGGCCTCGAAGCCCATCGCAAGGGTAAAATAAAAGAGGATTATAGCATCCATAAAACAAAATTATTTATGATCTGTTTAGGGGAGAGCCACCGATCTTAGAACCTTTCCCGATACAGCGTCTATTTCAACGTCGAGGCAAAGATGATACGGTTCATCGACCATGGTGGCGTTGGACCCGACTCTTACATACCATTTCGGGTTTGGCGCCCAAGGAATCCTACTCTCGTCCCTAAACTCTATCCTTACGATGTGGACGTCTGTAAAGTTGTACTCCGCCTCAAAAGCGTCAACATAATTTTTTATGGCGATTTGGCTCGCCTCGTGTTCGGTTATAATCTCGGGTGGGGTGAAGGTCAGCCAGGAATATATCGTGTATGCTGAAAGACAGCAGATGAAGGCAATCGATGCGGCTGTGACTCTTCTTCGAGACATCATCTTTGTTCAATTTTATCTTAACTACTATTTAATACTACAAATTAGAACACAGAAAAATATGCGATCCGAGGAATCGCATACCACGCTATATATGGGCTGTCAAAGCGACGAGATGAATTCCATAATCTTAAGAACTATACTTCCACATATCCTACGACCCCGATCTTTTCGCCGAGCTCAACGTGGAGCGGTATGAGCTCAGTAAGTCAGGAAAGATATTGTTCAACCACCCTGAGGGCACACACGACGACAGGTTCTGGGCACTCGCCGTCTACGCCGCCGAGCAAGCCCCAGCACCGCCCTCGAAGCCTATTGCAAGAGTTATCCGATAAATTCGTGGTGTTATGATCAATTGAAGGTATGCATTTATAGCTGAAATGCAGAGAGTTTCTCAGTAAAGCGTCAAAGAACCAGCGGTGTAAGTGAGATGAGGGGAAGTAATTGGTTGAAGGTTCTCGTAGTAATCTTATCAGCCGGAATGGTGGCCGTATCGGGCTTGTACATCGATCTCTTCAATCAATTCAAAGAGCAAAGGGTCGAACTTGTAAGACATAGGGAAGAGTCTGAGGTTTTAACAGCTAAACACGATAAATTGGCCGGGCTCCCTGAGCTTGTAAACATATCGATTAAGAGACCTAAAACATATCATTTCACTGGGATTCAGATCGTCTCAGGCTACAGTATCGACTATTGGTATAGATGGACCGACGACGGCCACGAGCGTGGCTTTAATTTCGACATCGTATTTTACTCCCCGCAGGACAACTTGACCCTTCGGATGTATCTGTTCATCTACCCCGGAACAGGGGCGGACATACCCTTAACCCTTCAGAAGGGGAACGCCTATCTTAACGAGTCCGGCGTCTTCGTAGAGGAGCGGTATAACATCACCGTCTGGCAGTCGCCGGTAATATGGTCGATGAACGCCAGCAAGAAAGGGGCTTACGAGGCGCCGCTGCCCTCAAAGGGATGGTATACTCTGAGCATGACAGGCCCTATACAAAGAACAAGCAGTGGGGCGACCAGCTACAGGCTGATTGCCCGTTGGGAGAACGGAACTTGGCAAAGGGTCGATTATGTCCAGGCCTATGTCGACTTCAAGCTACTCAAGGACAATAAAACAATCCTCTTCGCTGTGAAGGAGAACCCCCATGTGTAAGGAAGGATCAGCGGAGGGAGTGAGATGAAAAAAGAATATAGAGATCTTCACAATAAAGGTAGTGGACTGAGAAGGTTAATGAAACCAGT
>Ga0307434_1000806_pt1 | contig 19103 bp, 18 predicted proteins | sample SalMarWE160220MG_FD_202156 | JGI IMG/M metagenome (GOLD analysis project Ga0307434, IMG submission 202156) | Salt marsh sediment microbial communities from the Plum Island Ecosystem LTER, Massachusetts, United States - WE1603-220 | ecosystem: Environmental > Aquatic > Marine > Intertidal zone >... | reverse complement strand
TAACTACCGTACCGAAACCCTTCATGGTAAAGGCCCGGTCTATGGGGAGTCTGAAGAAGATTCCGGGATCCCTCTCCGGAACGTTTTGAGTGAGCTCGTCGAGGGTTGCCACGAGTTCCTTGATTCCTTCCCTGGTTTGTGAGGATACTTCTACTATGGGTGCGTCTTGCAGAAATGTGCCAGCGAGAAACGCGGAAACATCATCCCTCACAAGACTAAGCCAATCTTTATCAACTAAATCGATTTTTGTTATTACAACAAGGCCATATCGAATTTTTAGCAAAGAGCAAATCTCCATATGCTCCCTTGTTTGAGGCATCACCCCCTCGTCAGCTGCGATTACAAGCATTACCAGATCTATGCCCATTGCCCCTGATACCATGTGCTTAACGAACTTCTCATGGCCGGGAACATCGACAATTCCGAGAACGATCCCGCTCGGCAGCGTCAGGTGAGCGAATCCCAGCTCAATGGTGATGCCCCTGCGCTTTTCTTCCTTGAGCCTGTCTGTGTCGATGCCCGTGAGCGCCTTAACAAGAGCCGTCTTGCCATGGTCGATATGGCCTGCGGTGCCGAGGATAACCTGTTTCATAACCCTTCCCTCATCCCGAGTATGTTCACCGCTAACCTAAAGGTAAGTCCAGCCCTTGTCAAGGAGCGATTTCCGACCATTCTGCGCCCCGACAATTTGATTGACATCCATGGAATTTTCTGGTTGTATTTATCTGCATATACTCCCCGGTAGCTCAGTCGGTAGAGCGGGTGGCTGTTAACCACTTGGTCGGCAGTTCGAGTCTGTCCCGGGGAGCCATTTCGACTCGCAAACGGGCACTTGTGGAAAAGATAACCAGTGCCCGTTTTCTCGCTCAAGGTCTTCGACCGAGGTAGCGAGGCGAAATGGCCCTGAGCTTGCCCCGAGCCCATCGAGGGGCTTGTCGAAGGGCCTCTTCCCAATCATCCCTTTTAACGAGAAAAAAGTATGCCTGCCTGTTTCTACATCCTCCGCCTCCGTTCTGGTAAGTTATATCCGGGAGCAACAAAGAACCTTGAAGAGAGTTATAAAGCTCATCTTCCTGGTAAAGCTTGCCGAACTACAAAATTAGACCCACCAGTTGAACTTGTTTATTCCGAAGAACTGGATAACTTTTCCGATGCGCGAAGGCGCGAAGCACAAGTTAAGCGATGGTCTCGGGCCAAGAAGGAAGCACTCGTGTCCGGCAATGTAACTAAATTAAGGAGGCTCGCAAAATCAAGGCAACGAAATATTATGAGAGACGAATGAAGAAAGGTGCGCTTGCCCTGAACAAAGTGAAGGGAGTCTGTCCCGGGGAGCCATTTCGAATCTTGAGTATTTCGAGGCAAGCATGAGTTTATCGAAGGCCCTGACCCGAGCTTACCGCGGGTATCGCTTATAATCAGGCGCCTTATGTATGAAATTTTCCTTGGTAGCTTAAAAATAGCTTATTTCGTCTTCAGTAGCCAATTATTTTTTCAAAAAATGCAGCATCTCTCCGAACGGGCAGGAAAAATAGGTACTCAACAAGAAACGGAAATGGTTCTTGCCAGTGGTTCCTTTTATCGTATGATATATCATTTGACGGGTCGCGTGATATGAACTTTTTTCATCCATGTCCCTGTCGCATATGAAAGGAGAACGACGTTGAATGCCCAAACTGACATCCCTCTGCTCATCCGCCAGCTTCGTGAAAGGACGGGACTTTGTCAGGAAAAGTTCGCGGCCAAGCTCGGCGTGACCTTACCGACCATCAACCGCTGGGAAAACGGCAGCCGGGGAGCTTCATAGAAAAAGATGTCTGAACTGACCGTACTGTGGATTCACTATTGCCCTTCTGGAAAAACACCCGTAAACTAAAGGCTTGCGAACCGATTCCGAGCAGATACCCCTTCTATCTTTCTGTGTTTACGAAGATCCCCACATTATGGAAGGGTGTCGATGGACAATAAGATTCCCGGAAACCTCCTGACGACCGCTATGGGCGTGATGCCCCATACCGACGTGGCGCGCGCCCTCGAGATGGCGCAATCCCTGGATGTGCCTTTTTGGCCTCAATTGCCACATTACAGCTACTATGAAGATATGTATGTTCAGGCAGCCGAACACTTTCCAGGGATTATACTGGATATAGAAAAACGGAGCCTGCGCTTTTCCATGGATAAGTTCCTCGAGGAAATCGAAGAGACCCTGCTGCGATTTGACGACCCGGCCTTCTTTGAGATCAGCACGACCTATTCGGCGGTGTACCATCGTTTTCTGGCGCTGGACCTGGCTGACAGGCCCGCCATCCGGGGGCAATTCGAAGGTCCCATCAGCTTCGGGTTCTATGTGCTGGACCAGGATGACCGTCCCATTCTCTTTGATGACACCGTTCGGCAGTTCATGATCGATTTCATGGCCAAACGCGTGAACGTACAATTGGCCCAGCTTAAGAAGCTGAACCAAAATGCCTTTATGTTTGTCGACGAACCGGGATTGCAGTTCTTGTTTTCCGCCATGTCGGGATACAGCGATGGTAATGCCAAGGGCGCCCTTAATCAATTTTTCGCCCAGGTGGACCGGCCTCGAGGGGTTCATCTTTGCGGCAACCCGGATTGGGACTTCCTGCTCAACCTGGATCTGGACGTGCTTTCCCTTGACGTTTACACCAACGGGGAAATCTTTTCATGCTATACTGCCTCTATTCGAAAATTCCTCGACCGGGGAGGCCTCATTGTCTGGGGAATTGTGCCCACAGGTTTCGAGGCCTTCGAGCAGGAAGAGATACCTTCCCTGATCAGGCGTCTCGAAGACATCTGGATGGCCTTGTGGTCCAAGGGCATCGATCGGGAGCAATTGATAAGCCGGAGCATGCTCTCGCCGGCGACGTGCTGCCTGGTCAACCCGGACAAGGAACGCACCGTGGAGCGCGCCTTCACCGCCGTGAACCGAATGGCTGAGGCGTTGAGGGATACCTATCAATAGCGGCTTCGATGCCGTGCAGCCGGCAGGGTGGCTTTTCAAAAAGGAGGTTACCGATGTCAAAGGATTGGGAAAACAAGAAAGAGCGCTTTGATCACATCGATGTGAGGGCAGTAACCGGTAATTTTTTGCCGGGTCTTCTGAACAGGGCCGGGCAGATTGAAGCCGGTAATGGATGCCCTTCTGGAAACGTATGGAGAGAAAAATCCGGAACCAAACGTGATGCCTCAGGGTAGAAAAGAAGACGTACAATAACTCTCAACACTCACCATGAGCACGAAAGGAGATGACCATGGAAAAACGAAAAATAAAAGACCATATTTACTGGATGGGAGCCGTTGATTGGGACCGGCGACTTTTTGACTCTCTCATTCCGCTTCCGGACGGAACCACCTACAATGCCTACCTGATTGAAGGAAGCGAGAAGACCGCTTTGCTGGACACGGTCGATCCGCCCAAAGCCGATGAATTGATGGCGCAACTGGACGGGGTTTCCAAGATTGACTTTCTCGTCTCTCACCATGCAGAGCAGGACCATTCCGGGACCATACCTCGTGTACTGGAACGGTTTCCCGAAGCAAAGGTGGTGGCAAGCCCCAAGGCCAAGCCCATGCTCATCGATCTGCTGAAGATCCCGGAGAACGCCTTTATCACCGTGAAAGACGGAGAGGTGGTATCCCTCGGAGACAAGACCTTGCAGTTCATTTCCACGCCCTGGGTGCACTGGCCGGAAACCATGGTGACGTATCTCAAAGAGGATCAGATTCTGTTCAGTTGTGATTTTTATGGTTCCCATATCGCCTCCTCGGATCTTTTCGTGACCGAACAGGGGCGTGTATACGAAGCAGCCAAACGATATTTTGCCGAGATCATGATGCCATTCCGGAACGTGATTGAAAAAAATATCGATAAGCTCAAGGGGTATGACATTCAGATGATCGCTCCCAGCCACGGACAGATTCACGACCGCCCGGCCTGGATCAGGGAAGCCTATCAGGACTGGGTCATGGGCGCTCCCCACAATCTGGTCGTCTTACCCTTTGTGTCCATGCACGGCAGTACCAGACAAATGGTCGATCATCTGGCATCCGCCCTGGTGGAAAACGGTGTCAGGGTGGAGTTATTTTCCCTCCCCGTCACCGATATCGGAAAACTCGCCATGTCTCTGGTGGATGCGGCCACGGTTGTGGTGGGCACCCCCACGGTGCTGGCCGGTCCTCACCCCCTGGCCGCTTATGCGACTTTCCTGGCCAATGCATTGAGGCCCAAGGTGAAGTTTCTCTCCATCATCGGTTCCTATGGATGGGGTGGGAAGACCGTGGAGACACTCGCCGGGATGATCCCCAATCTCAAGGTCGAGGTGCTGGAACCAGTTCTGTGCAAAGGATTGCCGAGAGAGTCTGATTTCAAGGCATTGGATGATCTGGCTACGGCTATTGCAAACAAGCATAAGGAACTCAACCTCAGGTAGCAGGGGATGGAAGACGAGCGATCCGCGGAAGCTTTCCAGAGATTGAAGATGATATGAAATAACCGACTACAACCAATAAGAATGAGAGGAGAATAAGTCATGTTTTGTTTTCAATGTCAGGAAACGGCCAAGAATCAGGGCTGCACGGTAAAGGGCATGTGCGGGAAACCTGAGGAGACCGCTGACCTGCAGGATCTGCTCATTTACGTGTGCAAGGGGATCTCGGTCTACGGTGAAAAGCTAAAGGAGATGGGCACGGTGGACAAACAAGCAGCCCATTTCATATGCAAGGCCTTTTTTTCAACCATTACCAATGTGGCATGGGACGACGATATCCTTATCGACCGGATCAAGGAAGGTCTCAAGGTTCGTGATGAGGTCAAGGAAAAGGTCGGAACCGCTCTGTCAGGCGCACTTCCGGATTGCGCCACCTGGTACTCAGGGGACAAGGAAGAGATCTTGGCCAAGGCCATGTCCGAGGAGGTTCGCATTACGGCCAGCGAAAACGAGGATGTACGCTCCTTAAGGGAGCTGCTCACTATTGGCTGCAAAGGGATTGCCGACTACGCCGATCATGCCGCAATCCTCGGTTATGAAAAGGATGATATCTACGGCTTCCTCATGGAGGCTTTGGCCTCAACCACCAGGGACCTTTCGGTGGATGAGATGATTGCCATGGTCATGAAGGCCGGAGACACGGCCGTCAAAAGGCCCGCAGCTACTTTACCGACGTGGCAGAAAGCCTTCCCAAGGACACGGTGATCTTAACTGCCGGATGCGCCAAATACCGCTACAATAAGCTGGATTTGGACGACATCGGCGGCATCCCCCGGGTGCTGGACGCGGGTCAGTGCAACGACTCCTACTCCCTGGCCGTTATCGCCCTGAAACTCAAGGAGGCGTTCGGGCTGAAGGACATAAATGAGCTGCCGATTTCTTACGACATCACCTGGTACGAGCAGAAGGCCGTGGCCGTGCTCTTGGCACTGCTGTTCCTCGGCGTCAAGGGCATGCGTCTGGGCCCCACCTTGCCTGCCTTTTTATCTCCCTATGTGGCCAAGGTGCTGGTGGAAAAGTTTGATCTCAAACCCATCGGCACGGTCGAGGAAGACATTGCCGCCATGATGGCCGGGAAATAGAGTAATGTACGGAACTATTCAGGTAGATAGGCTATCCTTCGACCATGCTCAGGATGGTGAGTCGTTCGACTTTGCTCACGACCATGAGCTTGTCGAATGGCTTGTCGAACCATAGGCTGAAGACTGTTAGGAAAAAACGGGGATACAGCGCATTGTGAAGCCATGTTTGGTACGACAAGTTACTGTTTCTTCAACAAAGTGCGGCAAGAGTGTGCCTCTGCTCACTTTAAGCCTTCAGTCTAAATCCCGCCGAAGGCGGGACTGACTACGTGAGTAGTCACGATGCAAAGAGAGAATGACATGGCGTGGTGCTCCCCTTTCGGCGTTTCGGGAGCGCCATGCTCGGACCTGAGATTCGCTTTTGATCCTCATTGCATCACCCACCGGCGATCATAAGGATTATGGTGAGCACATCGCCGTCTTTGACCGGCATAGCCAGTTCCTCCGGGTAGGAGGTTTTCGCGTTGACATAGATTTCAATATAGTTAAGCAATTTACCTTTTTTGTCAAAAAGCTTTGATTCAATGGCCGGAAAGCGACTGACGATCTCCTTCAGGCATTCCCCTACGGTGGCACCATTGACATCAACGGTCGGCTGATTGCCGGTCAAATGACGCAGGCCCTGATGAATTCGTATCGTTTTGCTCACAGTCAGTCTCCTTTTTGCTCACCGCAATGCTCGCAATGAGGGTCTCTCTTTACCTCCAGCTCGCTGAAACTTATGCTCAGGCTGTCGTAGATTAACGGCCTATTTTTAAGGAGTTCGCCGGCACCTACCATGTATTATATTGCCTCTGTTGCCCGAATGCAGCCGGTACCCCTCTAGCTTACCTCTCTGTTCATCCATTCAAGATAATCGAGGTTGCCGCCAACAATGGGCAAGGCGATTATTTCTGGGATATCATAGCCGTGAGACTTTTTGACGAGCCTAACGACATCATCTATGTGTGCCGCCGTGGTCTTCGCCACGAGAAGGCTTTCCTCGGCCGCATCGATTGTGCCGTTCCACCAGAATAATGAGCGAACACCGGGAAGTATATTCACGCACGCCACTTTTCGGTGTTGAAGCAGTCTGTTCGCTATGATATGTGCTTCCTCACTTGCAGCCGCTGTAATAAAGATAACCACGTTCTGCGCATTAGTCTTCATGCGACATCCTCCAGGGATGACTATAAATGTTCATTGTTATTCCCCGCACAAAGCCGATGAGGGTTATCCCAAGGTTATGGGCTAATTCCACCCCCATCTTGGTAGGGGCGGATTTGGAGATGAGTATGGGGATATTTCTCTTGGCCACCTTAAGCACTATCTCAGAAGAAACTCTTCCGCTGGTAAGGAGCATTCGGTCATCTACGGGGATATCCATAAGAAGGCATTCCCCAAAGATCTTGTCAATGGCATTATGCCTGCCGATATCATCGCTAAAAAGGATGATTTTTTGGGAAGTGCACAGTGCAGCGCTGTGAACCCCGCCTGTAGACTTGTATACATCTGAACGCTGAATGAAATCACCTATCAAGGTAACAACCTCATAGGATGATATAGTGATTCGAGAATTATTTCTCGCCCCTTGCCGGCGATCTATATTCTGAATAACCCCTTTCCCCCCGCTGGAGCCTATGAGCCGCCGTGATAAAATGTTTCCTGCAAACTTCCCCGGTTCCCTGGTGGTAACCGCTATAAAGCCTTTTTCCTTATCAAGGGCTATGTCTCGAATGTCCTCTTTCGTTGTTATGAGACCCTCCGAGCACAAAAAGCCGGCAGCGAGAAACTCGAGCTTTTCAGGGGAGCAGAGCAGCGTTACCAGTTCCTGGCCGTTCAGGACGATAGTGAGATTGAATTCAACGGCAACTGCGTCCTCATCATCGCCCCTCGCTCGACCGGTGATGCGAATGATGGGTATCTTATCCAGCATGTTGTATCCTTATGGGATCTCCGGCCCTGACCATGCCACCACGAATAACCTTGGCAAATATCCCTTCTTGCGGTATGATGCAGTGTCCAATTTGGCGATAGATTGCACATCTCGTGTGACATTCCTTACCTATCTGGGTGAGCTCCAGGATTATTTGCTCGCCTATATATAAAAAGGTTCCTACAGGCATAGAGACGAGATCAATTCCCTGGGTCGTCAGGTTTTCAGCAAAATCCCCGGGACCGATCTCAATGCCGAGGTTTTGCATTGTATTGATGCTTTCGACTGCGAGAAGGCTTATTTGCCGGTGAGTGGTTCCATTAGCATGGCCGTCGCCGTCAAGACCGAAATTTTCCCTGATGAGCCCCTCGGCGATAGGTTTTTTCCTGGTTCCTTTCTTTCTGCTCGTGCAGACAGCAATTATACGAGACATACGGCGGATACCCCCTACGTTTAAAAGGTATCTCAAAAGACATAAATGTCAATGGTAACTGAGTTATTTTCTGGAAAAAGGAAGTACCGGGGACTTGATCCAGACAGGGCAACACCAGATATCATTCTGTCCCTCGTCCCATCACTCGTGATTTGAGCTGCGTACTTTTGATGAAGCGACAAGCACGTTGTTAATCAATGCATTATGGATTATAGAGTTTTAACAGGTAGCAATTACCATGCTTAATGCGCTATCGAAGATAGAATACAGTTTTTAGAGGTAGTTAGATTTTTTGTGTTGATTTACATTCATCCGAAGAGTACTCAGAGAGTGTTGGGAATACCCGCGAAGCGGATAGAGAGCAATACTTAAAAAATAGGAGAGAACAGAATGGACCTGAGAGCCTTGCAAGAAACCCCCTCATGGGAGTGGCCTGAGGGCACCGGCAAGATCTTCCTGGAGATTCTTTGCGATGAAAAAGCCGATAAATCCGAGCGCATGCTTGCAGCCGAGCTTGCCGGGGACTTTACGGTGATTAACGATGAGCTCGCTGAGGCATTGCTTGCCCTCGCGTGCAAAGGAGATGAACCGGAGGATCTTCGTGAAAGGGCAGCGATATCCCTGGGATCGGCCCTTGAATCCGCAGATATGGACGGGTTCGAGGATCCCGATTTTGTGCCGATTTCCGAACAAACCTTCAGCAGGGTCCAAAAGACGCTTCGCAGGCTTTATATGGACGCCGGGGTTCCAAAGGAGGTGCGGCGGCGTATTCTGGAGGCATCGGTGCACGCCCCGCAGGGCTGGCACCGTAATGCTGTTCGTGCTGCCTATTCAAGCAACGACGAAGATTGGAGGCTGACTGCGGTCTTCTGCATGCGTTTCGTGCGGGGATTCGAGAACCAGATACTCGAATCGCTGGACAGCAGGGACCCGGATATCCACTATGAGGCGGTGTGCGCCGCAGGGAACTGGGAAATTGATGCCGCATGGTCGCACATTGCAGGTCTGGTTACCACGGAGGAGACGGATAAGTTCCTATTGCTGGCCGCCATCGACGCAGTGGCCAGCATCCACCCGCAGGAGGCGCCGGAGATGCTTGTCGATCTGATAGACTCGGACGACGAGGACATCGTCGAGGCGGCCTATGAAGCCATGGGCATGGCAGAGGCACTCGCGGGAGAAGACTGGGATGAAGACGACGATGGTGATGATGAATTCCTCTACTAATGCTGTACCACGGTCGAGGGATATCGCTAAAGAATCTGATCGTTTGCTGTAAGGTTAGTGATGATTGACGGCTCACTCACTCCAGAACCGTGGTTTCCTCTGCTTGGCATAGCCAACGAATTCGTCCATTGAGACGAGAAGGGCCGGCTTACACGGCACTTTATACGAGCAGCTCCATCACATCGCTGACATTGAGCTCCAGCATCTTGACGTTTGCCAGGATGCGGTCCACGTTCCGGTCCACTGCCTGGATTCCCCCTGATTTTTCCTTCAGTTCCTCAGCAATGTGGCGCAGCCTTTTGATGAGATCGTCCGTCTCATCTATGTTCCAGTCAGCCATATCAACCTCCCTTTTTCCTCAGATCCTTGAACCTCTTGGCCTTTACCTCATAGCGCGGCAGGGAGCCGTAAGGATGAACCTCGATCTGGTAGCCCAGGTTGGTCTTCACCCGCAGCTGATCCTTCAGGCGGAAGAGAATGCTCTCCTGATCGTGCTCTTTGCCGGGGAGGATCTCCACCTTGAGAAGGATAGCATCGATATCGCCCTTTTTAGTCACCACCACCTCGTACTCATCGCCCAGTTCAGGGATGCTCCTGACCACCTCTTCGATTGCGGTGGGAGCGAGAAGCACCCCCTTTACCTTGGTGATGTCATCGGCGCGGCCCACCACTCCTCCATCGATAAGTCTGAAGGTCCTGCCGCAGGGGCAGTCAAAGCCGGCCCACCGGATCACGTCCTTGGAGTCAAAGCGGATACAGGGCTTGGCGATGCGGTCAAGGGCGGTGATCACCATTTTGCCGTTTTTGCCTGGCTCGGTGATGATCTCGCCTGTATCGATATCCTCGATCTCCACCAGGAAGAGGCCCTCGTTGACATGCAATCCACCGGGCTGTTCGGTGCATTCATAGGACCAGGCACCGATCTCAGTAGCCCCAATGTGATCGTATACCTTCGCGCCCCAGGCATCCTCCATGCGCTTCTTGGTGGTGGGGATGCTTGCACCAGGCTCTCCGGCACAGGTGATCTTCCGTATCCCGAGATCTTTGGCCGGGTCGATCCCAAGCTTCTTTCTTGCGGCATCAGCCATGCCCAGGACATAGGTAGGGGTTGCCAAGAAAGCGGTACACTTGAGCTCCTGCATCTTGAGGATCCTTGCCTGGGTATCGAGCACCCCTCCGGGGACTACCTCACAACCCAGTTTTTCCGCAGCATAGTGCCCGGCCCAGAAGGCCACGAAGATATTGTAGCCGAAGGGGATAAAGACCCTATCGGTGTCCCGGTAGCCCTGGGCATAGAGGATGTAGGACCATGACTCAGTCCACCACTCCCAGTCCTGCCAGGTATCCGCCTGATACACCGGCGTGCCGGTGGTGCCGCTGGTCTGCCGGAATGCGGTCACCTTTTGGGTGGGGACGCTCAATATATCCCCGTAGGGAAAAGGGCCGTGCTCCTGAACCTGGCGCAGCATATCTTTCTCGATCTTGGGGACCTTGCTGATGTCTTCAAAGCGCTTGATGTCCCCTGGTTCCATGCCGGCATCCTTGTAGAGCCTGCGGTAGAAGGGAGAGTTCTCAAAGGCCCACGCAAAGATGCGCCTGAATTTCTTGAGCTGGAGTTCCTGAAGTTTTTCACGGGGTAGGGTCTCAAGGATGGGATTCCAGTAGATGCTTGGGTCTTGAGCCATTGTTGCGGTCCTCCTTTTGTGGATTTTTCCTCATCGCCCCTAATCTATAAGAGATAGGGCAACAAGCATCTTCCTATGATAGCTGTAACTATAGGAGAAAGGAAGGCGCCCTGTCAACGATAAACCCATGGAAAAGGCTGAAGACAGTGTTGATCGAGAAAGCAGATGAATAAATGATTGCGCAGTCGATTGGTATGTACTAGCATCGCCGTAGCTAACGGCACAATATACCTCGGGTCAGTGCAGGTGAAGCACCGTAAGAAGTTTTTTTCCGTTCAGCAACATAATTACGCGTGCGGAAGGAACATGAAGGCTCGTTGAATAGCGTTCCGGATTAAATCATGAAGTCGTATTGTAATGAGGCGGTATCGTCAAGGGAAAGGACAGTACGTGAATGAATCATGACAAGATAAGATCGAGACAGAGGATAGCTCTCTTTGGGGACACCTATTATGGTTGGATTATTGTAGGTGTAGCGGTTGTATCCATGGCATTTTGGTTCGGTATTCGATCTAGTTTTTCGATCTTCTATGTTGCCTTGCTCGAAGATTTCAAGTGGAGTCGTGCCGAGTCTGCAGGGGTTCAGTCGATGGCCCTTATCACCTATACTGTGCTGGCCCCAATTGTTGGGGGTCTCATTGACCGATTTGGTCCTCGCCGCATTATCGGCCCCGGCATTCTGGTGCTGACCGTAGGGCTCATCCTTTCTTCTCTGGTAAATACGCTTGTTCAATTCTATCTCCTCTACGGAGTGATCACAGGAGCTGGTGTCACTTGTATCAGTATTGTCTCTTACTCTGCAATATTAGGCCACTGGTTTGAAAAGAAACGGGGACTGGCAAGCGGTATTGCGGTTTCGGGTATGGGATTGGGAGTATTCCTGTTCGTTCCTCTCTCACAATACTTCATCGCTTTATGGGGTTGGCGGTCCGCGTTTGTGATTTTGGGAGTGCTCGTTCTCATTGTATTGCTTCCCCTCAATATCGCGCTGCTCAGGCATAAACCTCAAGAACTTGGTCTGTTACCGGATGGGTTCGACCCGGTGCAATCTTCCAGTGGAAAGAACGGTAATAAAGAACGCAAAGGCTGTGCAGAGAATGACTGGACCATTCAGAGGGCCCTGAGGGAAAGGAGTTTTTGGGCCTTTATCGTGTTCCCCTTCCTGGTCGTTATCGGTATATATATCATCCTCGTTCACCATGTGAAGTTTCTGGTAGACATAGGGATCGATAAGATGACGGCTGCCTTTATCTTCGGTTTTATGGGGGTCATTTCCTCGTGTTTCCGTATTTTTTGGGGGTGGCTGTCAGATCATATCGGGAGAGAGAAGACCTACACTATGGGCGTCGTGTGTATGTGCCTTGGGGTTGGTTCGCTTCTGTTGATTGATACGAGGGATGAAACATTCCTTGTATATGCATTCTTCATATTTTTCGGGATAGGATGGGGGGCTACGGCGCCCATCTTCATGGCAGCCGCTGCGGATCTTTTCAAGGGCAGGATCTTTGGGCTTATCTACGGTATCGTGGAGGGATGTATCGGTGTGGGAGGTGCCTTGGGCTCATGGATAGGAGGATACGTTTTCGACACGACACAGAGCTATCAGTGGGCCTTTGTCCTTGCTATCGCAATGTTTCTGTTATCCGGCATTTTTATCTGGATTGCAGCTCCTCGGAAGATACATAAAACGGAATATACGAGATGAGGGGAGAGGCCGTAGGGAAATCTCATCGCTGAACATTATTTTCGCAATATTTCTCGTATCTTAGCAGATAGTTCCGTGAGGTTGAAGGGCTTCTGGATGAACCCGTTGCATCCCCTCTCCATGATCTCATGTGCCTGACCATCGATGCTGTAGCCGCTCGAAAGGAGTACCTTGAGATCAGGGTTGATCTCCTTTAGTCGGTCATGGGCCTCACCGCCGCCCATTCCAGGCATGATCATATCAAGGATGACAAGGTCAATGGAGTCCTTTTGTTCTTTAAAGAGCTCAACAGCCTCTGCCCCGCTTCTCGCTGTGTGTACCTGGTACCCCAGTGCCTTGAGCAGCTCTTGTCCTACCTCAAGGATCATTTCCTCATCATCCACCAAAAGGATAGTCTCCATTCCTTTTCTGATCGTATCGGATGCCTTTTCCTCTTTCTCTATGCCCTTTTTAGAGGCCGGAAGATACATGGTAAAGGTAGTCCCCTCGCCCATTTCGCTAAAGACCTCTATAATGCCACCATGATTTGTGATGATACCATAGGCAGAGGCAAGCCCGAGACCTGTGCCCATGCCCGTTTCCTTAGTGGTAAAAAATGGATCGAATATCCTCTGCTGGGTTTTTTTATCCATTCCAATGCCGGTGTCAGTAACAGACACCTTCACGAACCTGCCAGGCTCAACCTGGAAGGGCCTGACAAACTTTTTGTTGAGCCTGACGTTTTCTGTTTCAAGATAAAGTTCTCCTCCAGCAGGCATTGCCTGCCAGGCGTTTACATAGAGGTTTAAAAATACTTGTTCAATCTGGCCCTGATCAACATCTACTGCCCAGATATCCTCCTGGAATTTCTTATACACGGAGATTTCTTTTCTGGTGTGTGCGAATATATCCGAGCTCTTGTTGAGCAGTTCATTGAGATTGGTTGGTTTCACCTCGTATTTGCCTCCCTTGGCAAACCCGAGGAGCTGCCTGGTAAGGTTTGAGGCGCTATGCACGCATTCCTCTATTCCCTTGAGATGCTCATAGTGGGGATCCAATGAATCAGCCCCCAGGAGCATCAGGGAGGTACGCCCTTGAATGCCCATCAGGAGGTTATTGAAATCATGGGCAACGCCTCCGGCCAGCTTTCCGATGGCCTCCATCTTCTGGGACTGCTGAAGCTGTGCCTCGAGTTGTTTTCGCTCGGTTATGTCGTTGCCGATGCAGAGGATCTCCAGGACCTGTCCATCCTTGTCGCGAATCGCCTTATTGGTCCAGGCAACCCATAGCCGTTGCCCGTCTCGTCGCATGTTCTCATTCTCATTGGTGGCGTATTTCTCGGGTTGACGGCCTATGTCTTGAATCATTGCAGCAAGGTTAGTTCCGGAGCTATCCCTCTCGGGCACGATGGTGCCGAGGATATTCCTGCCGAGTATCTCAGCCTCACTGAAGCCGAAGAAATCCTGGGCAAATTCATTGATAAAGGTGATAGTACCATGAGGGTCCCTTCGCATGATAATGCTGTTTGCGTTCTGAACGAGCTCCCGATACTTTGCCTCGCTCTCGCGTAAGGACTCTTGTGCCTTGAGCTGTTCGGTGATGTCATTGATGAAAATAGTCCAGATGCCAGAAGGTGATGCTGCTGGGGTGAGCTGACACGTTCGTTTTTCTCCATCCTTACGCGTTATAATCTCTTCCCTTAGCCGCGGGCGTTCCTCTGCGATAATTTTCTTGCTTTCCTCGATAACTGACCTGCGATACTCTTCGTCCGGGTAAATCTTCATGTACCAGGTCTGCGAGTCACTTATCTCCTCTTTTGAGTAGCCCGTGAGGGCTTCTAGCTGGGAGTTAAAGAGAAGAAACCTACCATTTGGATCGATAACCAGGATCCCATACGGCGCGTATTCAATAGAGGCACGATACCGCTCCTTGCTTTCCTCAAGCCTCTCAAAGGAGAGAGCATTAGCAATGCTGATGGCCGTTTGCGAGGCAACGCCCATAAGCAGGTTCACATCGGTCTGGGTAAGGCTCCTTTTACTACTGACAGTATCCACAGCCAAGATACCGAGCGATTCCCTCTCATAGACGATGGGGACATATATAAGGGATTGGACGCCCGTCTTCCTCACAAACTCCAGGTTTTGTTTTGAAAGATTTTTCTCAATCTCATCCCTCCTGTTGAGGAGAAGGGGTTTATGATCCCTGAAAGAGGTTACGAACGCTCCTTTCGATGTGGGCCTGTCGATGTGGAACACAATTGATTTCACGAGCTCTTCCTCCTCTTCAGTGAACCCAAAGCTGGCCTCAAAAACGAGCCTTGTTTTTTCGGCATTGGCGAGCATGATCATCCCGCGATCAAAATCCAGGCGCTTTTCGATGATGTTCATGATAATACCGATAAGCTTACCCCTGTCTAGTACGCTAGAGGTGGCATGACCGATCTCCTCTACGAGCATTGCGCTGTTATAGCGGACAGTAGTTGCATCAAGGAGATCCTTGGCAACATCCCCTTGGGTTTCTATTGTTTTCCTCAGTTCATCGTTTGTGATGTGAGCGCAATACAGGGAAAGGCCGAGGAACAGGGAAGCGCACAGTAAAGCAAGAACAAGCCATGCCATGATCGGCAGGAAAGGGAGCAGTGCGAGCATGGTGGCAGCGCCCAGCACAAAAGAGTAATTACGGGTCCTTTTCCAGACAAGGGATCGCATATGTTCCCAGGTAATGATGTAGTGGCAGCAGTCGTCTCCTCTGTGGATGCAGGAGGGATGTTCTATCGTTGCGTATCGGTTGGTAAATACTTTGGAGAGCGCCTCTAAATGCCCCATGAGGTTGTCGCAGTTAAAGGGCTTTAACGTCACCCCGGGATTCGTGGTTGCAGTTACCTCAAACCTATTGGGGGCCAATTTCTTTGCCTTGAGACTATATGCTTTGGTCAGATGGGGGACAATCTTCTCTATCACCCAGTAAGCGAGCGCAGGGTTCATGAATCCCAGTGTATACTTCTTTAAAACTCCTGAGGCCGTTGCCGTGGCCGCGTATCGTCCGGCCTCTCTCGCGATATTCGGATCTCCGGTCTTCTCATACAGGAACTCATGAAAGCGCTCGGCCTGTTCCTGGGTAAACCAGTGGCCAGGGTCTTCTACCTCGTACCTCGTCATTCCCGCATATGCGAGCAGGGTGTCGATATCGATATCGGGATGATAGATGCTAAGGTATTCGAGATATGTTTTCATGATTCGGCTGTTGTGAATAGGCAATTGTTCATTCATGGTTTCAGTTCCTCACTTCTTTCATGGCATGGCCATGGATGATTACCGCGGGAATCGAAGGCATGCTCCTCCCCGAAGCAATCGAGAAATACTAATACCAAAGATTACATGTACCGCCAGGAACATCAAGTCTTTTATAAAACCAGCGCTGTACCGTTGAGGTTGGAACCGACCAGGTAGCCCCAGCACCGAGATCCCCTATAAACAGGAATAAACGAAGCTGGTTGATACTATGGATCTGGCTGCACATTGCGGTCCCGATTCCGGCCAGTAATCCGCTCACAAAAAGAATAGGGCGAGGGCTGTGCCGGTCTGCTAACCAGCCGCAGGCCATCACCGAGAACCCGTAGCCGATTAGGAAGACCGTATATCCCGATGATATGATATCAAAGCTCGGCTCCAGCCGAACTCATTCTCGAGGGGCTTGAAAAATATGCCGAAGATCCACGTGGCTTCTCCGAGCGTAAGTGTGGTTGAAAAACAGGCGGCAACAATGAACCAGCCATAGAAGATTTTTGGACTCGAAGTTTCTTCAGACAAATCTCTCTCATCTCAGAAAAAAAAATATAAGATAGAGCCCGGTTGGTGTCAAAGAAAATAGCTCTATGAGTGCTCACAAGCGGTAGGAGATTACCGTGATTCGATAGCGGTATCCATGTTAAGACGATGTATCAGGCGTATTGATACGCTCGGTGTGTTTTCGATGTCGTATAATGTGGATTACCTCCTCATCGGACACGTCTGACCAGCTCTCATATGCATCTGCTACCGCAAAACTCAACCCATACCGGATATTGGCGCAATAGAGTCTTTCAACGTGATCGGCAATCATGCGAACGGACGTGTCATGTCCTGTAGGGACTGCCACCGCAATCTGATGTGCCCCGGCATTTCGAAGGGCCTCGACTCCCACGAGCATGGTGAAGCCTGATGCAAGTCCATCGTCTACGAGTATCACTGGGCCTCTCGATACATCGGGAAACGGCCGTTCGCCGCGAAGGGCGTTAGCCCTCATAGCCACCTTGCGTGAGGTCTTCTCCATTCCCTCCCGGATAGCACCTTCGCTCAACTTGAGTCCCTCAACTAATCGTTGGTTGAGGCGCACGGTGCCATCAAATGCCACAGCTCCATAACCCACTTCCGTATTCCAGGGTAGCGTGATTTTGCTCACCACTGCTACATCGAGGCGGAGGTTGAGTTCTTCGGCAATTACCGCGGCAACGGGAAGCCCGCCCGCGGGGATTCCGAGCACGAATGTATTGGTGTGCCTGTACTCCTCAAGCATCCCGGCCACTGCCTTGCCCGCATGTGCGCGGTCACGAAACACGTATATCCGATCACGAAGCTCCGCGATGTCAACGACATTCTTCCCCAAATCCGTGCTCATACCACTGCGATATCTCCTGTTGCCTCATCCCCTCACTTCCATCCACGATAGGCCAATGGAGGGAACTATCAATTGATCTGGCGCCTTCTTCTTGTCTTTTTCATCACCTTAAAAACCCGGTTCTAGGGGTTTCAAGACGGCGCGTTTCGTTTTGAATGGGACTACCAGCCAAACCTTTTTGAGGTACTTGCATTCCGTTGCTTCAAGTACCTCGCGCAGCATGCGGATAAAATCCTCTTTTTTCAGCTTACCGTGCAGTGTGCCGATAAACGGCAAGGCTAAAGAGTTGAGCCTTCTCCTCTCGACCTCCTGAAAGATCCCCTTCAGAGCGTTCTCCACCCATTCCTCCCTCCAGGTCGGCTCCCTGTTGAGATCGTGAACAACGGCAAGCATGCGAAGGGGGCGTTTACCCTTCACGAGCACGCTCCCGGGTGTTTCAGGACGCGTCTCGATTAGCTTCGTCATCACCCGCATGAGTGATTCCTTTGGCCCACCAACGGCGGTTTCGGCGCTCAGCACGAGGAAGGTGTCTTCCTCAAAGGCAACGGCATCCACGGGAAAGGGCTGATTATCCTTTGGCGCTACAACGATCTGAAGGGATCCGCGAACAATTTCATAGGGATAGCTGCCTGGAATTATGCGGAAATTTTTATCCACAAATCATACTCCGCCTATGTGCGAGTTTCTTCTTTTGAATTCAGGTATCCCACAGGGCATGCATTGATACATGCGTGACACCCATAAAGGATTCCAAGCTGAAGGCTTTGGCACCTATCCCAAAGACATGAAGTCCATCACCTCTCTTATTCTTAATTCATTTTTGGAGATGTTGCAATGGGATGCTTCCCTCAGAAGCCATAAAAAGCGCAGGATGTGGCATTCATATCAAAGGCTGGCATGAATAGCATGATAAGCAAAAAATCACTTGCATTCATAAAGGAAGAGCATCAATATTAATAAATAAGCATGATTGCAGAAGAGGTCCTTAAGGGGATAACAGCGTGAAGTTCATACGTGATGTGATTATTGTGTCGAGCATGATGCTGCTGTGTGCCAGTTGCGCTATGTTCGGAAAGAGCAAGGAGTATCATGGTTTTGATGCTAGCTTACTCGCTACATTTACTCCCGGCACGACGACGGCAGGGGAGATAGTGGAGGTCTTCGGGGCGCCAACACACATGGTGAAATTATCGAATGGAAATGCATATATTTACGAACGCTCTGTCTCAAAAGGAACGGGAATCTGGCTGGTACTGTTGAGTTTCGGAAATTATGAAACACAGTACGACAGGGTGGTATTCTTCTTCGATAACGAGGATACCCTGACTCATTACGGATTGAGCATGCATGCCGGAGATTCGTCCTATGGGCTTCCGTTTTAACGTTACTCTTGTCTTTGTCATGGGCTTCATGGCAGGGGTCATTCTTCCCGGCTGTATATCCTATCAGTTCGTGAGACAAATCCAAGGCTCAGAGGTCATGCCTCCGGGCGATACACTGAAAGCAGGAAGCTCAACCCTCGGTGAGGTTTTGTCCCTCTACGGTGCTCCTGATACCATCAAGGCATTAGGAGCCGAGGACCTCTTGATCTACGAAAGAACCCTTTACGGCAATAGCGGGCTTAGCTTCGGTATCCCTTTTGGCGATTTCTCTTTTGTCAATCCTGAAATATCGGCGCGTGGGGGTCTTGGACGGTATGATACCCTCGCGCTTTTCTTCACATCTGACCGTATTCTTCGCTACATTGTCTATACCAAAGGCTCCAGTTGCCCTTATTTAAAGGCCATGTTCGAGGAAGAGAACGCTGCAGGGGATTGCAAAAGGGTAAAGCGTAAGAATGGGGATGCTTACCCCGGAGACGAGAAGGGAGTCGACAAAGGCCAATAGGCCATCAACGCTACTGGCGGTACTCGTGA
>Ga0307434_1000805_pt1 | contig 19111 bp, 19 predicted proteins | sample SalMarWE160220MG_FD_202156 | JGI IMG/M metagenome (GOLD analysis project Ga0307434, IMG submission 202156) | Salt marsh sediment microbial communities from the Plum Island Ecosystem LTER, Massachusetts, United States - WE1603-220 | ecosystem: Environmental > Aquatic > Marine > Intertidal zone >... | reverse complement strand
CACACGGGCCACTTGCGTTTCAGGTACAGAAAGCCGATCAAGGGCGAGCAGGCAGTGATGACAATGACCGACGTGGACGCGATGCCGCCGATGATCGCTTCTCCCTGAACCACGCGGAACAGCTTCTGAGTAGGGTCGAGCTGGAGGGTGACCACCGATACTTTCGAGGTCAGGGCGGTGGCCGACAGATCCAGAAAGGCGGCACATACCAGCGCCAGCAGGGCGACGAGCAGGATGAGCAGCATCACGAAAGCGCCGGGCCCGATATATCGCCGGGCGATCACGGTCAGGTTCTTGCCCCCCTCCCGGACTGCGATATGAGTCGCCGCGAAGTCGTGCACCGCACCCAGAAACACCCCGCCCAACAGGATCCACAACAGGGCCGGCCCCCACCCGTAGAGAATCGCCACCACCGGGCCGATGATCGGGCCCGCGCCCGCGATCGAGGCGTAATGATGGGCGAAGACGACCGGGGTCCGTGTGGGCACATAGTCACGCCCGTCGTTGATCGCCACCGCCGGCGTGATGCGATCTGCTCGCTCGCCTAGAACCCTGGCGATCACGGGAGCGTAAAAGCGACCGCCGAGAAACAGAACCACTGACGCGGCCAGCATGATCAACAGCACAATCATGACCAGCCTCGTAAGGAGAAAAACAAGATTTCCTGGGAGAACGACCTCAATTCGCGACTCTCAACTCTCTATTTCCTCAAGCCAATCCCGCCTTTTCCTCGAGGCCGAACATGATGTTCATGTTCTGGATCGCCTGGCCGGATGCGCCTTTGACCATGTTGTCGATGACCGAGAGCACCACGATCCGCGACTTGACCACGCGGGCGCTCAGGTCGCAGAAGTTGGTGCGGGCTACGTCCGCGGTCCGGGGCAGGGCGGGGCGGATCCGGATGAAAGGCTCGTCCTGGTAGGCGTCGGCGAACACCTGCATCACGTGCTCGAGGGACACCGGCTGCAGCGGTTTGAGATGAATGGTCGAGAAGATGCCGCGCTGCATCGGCACCAGGTGGGGGGTAAAGACTACCGACGACTTGCCCCGGCGGACGTAGGGGTCGAGCGTCCGTTCGATTTCGACCATGTGCCGGTGGTTGCCGACCTGGTATGCCTCGAACGTCTCGTTTCGCTCGGGGAAATGGTGCTCGGGTGTGGGGCGGCGGCCGGCGCCGCTGATCCCGCTGGCCGCATCAACGATCACGTCCTGGGGATCGATCAGCCCCGCCTTGAGCAGCGGAATAATCCCCAGGGCCGCCGACGCGGGATAGCAGCCGGGATTCGCCACCAGCGAGGCCGACCGGATCTTGGCCCGATGGAACTCGGGCAACCCGTAGACCGCGTGGGAGAGGTTCTCCGGGTCAGTGTGGGTCCTGTTGTACCACTGCCGGTAGTCGGCCCGCTCCTTGAGCCGGTAGTCGGCAGAGAAGTCGATCACCCGCAACCCCGCCGCCAACAGGGCCGGTGCGTGCTCCATCGCCACGCCGCTCGGCAGGCAAAGCATGGCGACATCGGCCCGGGCCTTGAGTGCTGGCGGGGCGATCGGCTCGCACCGCACCTCCAGTCGGCCCGCCAGTTCCGGGAATATCTCGTCGATCCGGGGCTGGGGATCACGCCGGCTGCACAAGGCCACGATCTCGGCCTGCGGATGCCTCAGCAACCAGCGGATCGTCTCCCGTGAGGTGTAGGCTGTCGCACCGATGATCGCGACACGAACTCTCTTCTCGTCCGGCATCTCGGGTTCTCGGCTCCGCCGGGTCGTGCACCTCAAGGTTATCCGAAGTTCGGCCTGGATGGAGGATTCGGGCTTCGGGCTGGTGCCGTCAGACGCCTGTAAAAACGACCCCGCCAACGCGTCGCCGGGGCCGTGGGAATATCCAATCTTGCGATCGGCGAATCGTCACCGCTTGGAGAACTGGAAGCTCCGGCGAGCACCACGCCGGCCGTATTTCTTCCGCTCTCTCATCCGGCTGTCACGGGTCAGGTATCCGCCAGCTCGCAGGGCGTCGTCATACTCCTGGTTGGCCGCCTTCAATGCCCGGGCCACTCCGAGCAAGATCGCTCCCGCCTGACCGGTGATCCCGCCGCCCGTGACGTTCACGAAGACATCTACCTTCCCGTGGGTTTCCGTTGCCTTGAGGGGGGCGACGGCATCGAGGCGATCGCGCTCCTGCGTGAAGTAATGTTCGAGCGGCCTCTTGTTGACCTCGAACTTGCCGTTGCCGGCCCGGAGGCGGACTCGCGCCACCGCGCGTTTGCGCCGACCGGTCCCCCAGAAGTAGTGCTTATCCGGAGGCGGCTCGGGGATCGTCGGCGAGACCGGCTCTTGAGCCGACTTGGCTTCCTCCGTCGATTTCGGTTCTTCGGGCACGTTCACCATCCTTGACAAATCGGTCTTGCTTCGTCTGGTCCGCCCGCGGCTCTCAGCGGTGCGCCGAAGGCTTACGTGAGCGCCAGTTCCAGCGGCCTGGGCTGCTGGGCGGCGTGCGGATGCTCGGGACCCGCGTAGACCTTGAGTCGTTTCAGCATCCGCCGAGCGAGCTTGTTCTTCGGCAGCATTCGCCGCACCGCGAGCTGGATCACCCGCTCGGGATGCCGCTCCATCACCCTGGCGATGGGCACTACCTTACGCCCCCCGGGATAATACGTGTAGTGATCGTACTCTTTCTGCTCCAGCTTCCGCCCGGTGAGCTTCACCTTCTCGGCGTTGACCACCACCACGAAATCGCCGGTCAACACGTGCGGGGTGTACGTCGGCTTATGTTTGCCCATCAGGATAGTAGCCAACTGGGCAGCCAGGCGGCCCAATACCTTGCCGCTCGCGTCAACCAGATGCCAGTCACCTCCGACTTCATCCGGCCTGGCGACGTATGATTTCATTGCTGCACTTCGCATGGGTGCGACACACTCCACCGCTGGCCTGTCGGTCCACAAGCCGAAGGAAACTTCACGGAATCACAGATCCCACATATTAATCGATCACCACCGCGGGTCAAGCCGTTGCGCGCCGGCTCGGCATCCAGGCCGAAGTGGGCTGCGGAGACAGGGACGGGAGTGACGAGCGAATCGGGTCGGCGAACCGCTCGCTGGCCCTGGCGGCTCGCGGGGAAATCACGGCCGGAAACACCCGGCGAGAGGTATAAGTGATTTATTTTCAAGAGGTTAGGTCCGTCAGGCCGGCGGCGCTCGACATCGGCCCCCACGGGGCGTCGGCAAGCTCCGTGCTCACCCGCACGCCAACCGCGGTCAGCTCACCTTCGAGCCCGGCCCGATGTCAGCGTCTGGTTGCAGCAGAATGATCCGTGACTGATCCGCAGTGGTGGCCGCCAGCAGCATGCCGTTGCTCTCTTGACCCCGCATCATCCGGGGGGCCAGGTTCGTCACCACGATGATGTTTCGACCAACCAGCGAGGCCGACTCGTAGTGACCCCGCAGCCCCGCACAGATCTGCCGCTGCTCGGTCCCCAGGTCGATCTTCAGCACGGTCAGCTTGTCCGCGTTCGGGTGATCATGGGCCTCCAGCACCTTGGCCACACGAAGGTCAACCTTCACGAAATCCTGGAATTGAATCGTACCCGTCTGGTCACTCATGGCTTCGACTCCTGCTTATGACCCACCCGCTCGGCAGGTCGGTTCACGGTCTTGTGGTCAGGGTGAGGAGTTTACCGGCGGGGCGCTGCCGCGTCGAGTGCGGGGCGGGACCGTGCCAACCGAGACCGATTCGGATACCATGTCTGCCCCAAAGATCGGGGACAGGTATTCAAGGAGATGTATTGTGGCCAGGAAATGGAGAGCAGGAGTCATTGGTAGTGGTTCGGTCGCCCAGCACCTGCACCTGCCGGGCTATCGGAAGTGTCCGGGGGTCTCGTTGGCGGCGGCCTGCGACCCGGTAACCCCAAGGCGCGCAGAGGCCGAAGGCCTCTTCCCGGAGCTGCGCACCTACGACGATCACCACAAGATGCTCAGGGCTGAGGAGTTGGACGTGGTGTCGGTCTGCAGTCCGAACCGCTTCCACGCCCGGCACGCGATTGCCGCGCTTCAGGCCGGTGCCCACGTGCTGCTGGAGAAACCGGCGGCGCTGAGCATGAAGGAGATCTCCCAGATCAAGAGCGCGGTCAGGAAAAGCAAGCGGCAGCTCATCGTGGGCTTCTCGCACCGATTCATGCGCGGCAACCACAGGATCCGCAAGCTGCTGGAGGCCGGGACCATCGGTGAGCCGTTCATGATCCGCGCCCGGCTCGCCCACACCGGGCCGTATCCCGGCTGGGCGAAGGACGATTGGTTCTACGACCCGAGGGACGCCGGCGGCGGTGCGATGCTGGACATGGGTATCCACGCGATCGATCAGGTGATCTGGCACCTGGGGCCGGTAAGAAGCGTGCAGGCCAAGGCGACCACCCTGCGCAAGAAGATCAAGGTGGACGACAATGCGGTGTTGCTGCTGGAGTTCGCCAGCTCCCGTGCCCTCGGCTACATCGAGGTGGGCTGGACGAGCCCGGCCGGTTTTACCGGGATGGAGATCTTCGGGGACGAGGGCTGCATCGTCGAGGACCACGCGGGTGCCCTGACCGTCACCACGGGCAGGATCACGCCGGACACCAAGGCCAGGCTCAGACTCCGCACGAAGGTGGTTGACAAAGAGCCGGGTCACGGCGGCTGGGACATCGAAGTGCCCGAGTGCGTCAAAGCGTTCCGCAAGGGCAGCGACCTGGGCAGTGGTATTGACGCGGGCGGAGCCGCTCTGGCCGTTGCCCTGGCCGCGTACGAATCGTCGAAAACCGGCAGGCGAGTCAGAGTCGCAAGTGTGAGATGAGAAGTGGGATGCGAGAAGGTGCGAACGTGAGAAAGGCGGACAACAGCCCTAGCCCACCCCTCATTGCCCGAGGGTCTTGATCCAGGCGACGCCGGCGTTGTTGTTGACCGGGTCCACATAGGGAGCGATCTCACCACCGAAGATTTCGGGGCGGTGCTCCTTCATGACGGTCTCGGCCACGACCCAGCCCAGGGCGGCCCCGAAGACCAGATCGGAGAAGTGGTGTTCACCGCTGTCGAGCCGTTCCAGCCCCACCAGGGCCGTCAGCCCGAACATCGGCACACCCACGACCGGCCCGTACGCATCGTTGAGCACCGTCGCCATCGCCATCGTGCTCGAAACGTGCCCCGACGGCCACGCCAACTCCTCCCCGTTTGGCGACTCGGTGTTGGCCGCCACCTTCAGGAGCATGGTGCTCAGGCCGGTGATCGTCAACGCACTGAACATCCGCTTGCCCACCTCATAGGTCTTGGCATCCTGCAGTTGTTGGCCGGCCAGGTACCACGCGCCGGCCATCGCGAAGTGCGTTCCCGGGTTGCCCGCCGCTCCGAAGGCGTCCCGCCAGTCGTGCTTGAGCGTGTGATGGCGGTCGTAGTAATCCTCGATGTCGTCATCCACCTCGGGCCGCAGCGCCAACGACGCCCCGCCGGCACCGACCAGGAAGACGACGTTCAGCGGGTCGGTATAAACGCGCTTGGTGTCCTCCCACAGCGATCCGGGCAGTTCGATGAGGTCGCGTTTGACCGTCTCGCGGAATCCGGTGAGCGGACCCCGTTCAATGCCCGCTTCTTCCGCGTCGGCCGAAGGTGCTTCTGACCGAGTGGGTTCCTGGCCCGCCGGGGTGTCGGCGGCCAGGTGCAGGAGCGCCAGCGGCACGACTGTCGGTCGGCGATATCCGCCGACTGCCGGATCGGCATTCCCATCTCGCCGCTCTTCGGCCACCAGTGGTGATGGCGCGAGAGTGTATTGTGGCACCAGTACCTCAGGCGGCTGGGCCTCCCGGGCCGCTGCGAGCCGCTGCTGCGCAATATCCCGCGCGCGGGATGACCACCGGGCAGTGGAGGCCGAATCATCCGACGCGCAACCGGCAACGACGGCAATCACGATCCATACCAGGCAAACCGACCTGTTCATTGGCCACTCTCCGTGATGCCGCCGGTGTGGGAAAGCCATCTCGCGCTTGTTGACCGTCCGGCGACGTCGCCACGCCCGGCGGCACCGGGCGGGCTTCGAGCCCGCGATTCGTTGCCGGCGCCGAGCCTGGCACGGCTATTCAGGGGACGTCCGTCAGGATAGCGGTGAACTCGTCCGGCGGCAACCGGTACTTGGCGATCAGATTACGGATCTTGGGCTGATCCGGCTTGAGCTCCAGCGACCGGTGCCAGTGCTCGATCGCCATGCGTCTCAGGTCCAGATTGGTCGGGTCCTTGAGAAACATGGCCATACGCACGACGCCGAGCCCGGCCTGAGCTCCCGGCATCTTGGGGTCAAGGGTAGCGGCCCAGTCATAGCTTCTAAGGGCATCGTCGTAGGACCGCATGCGGAAATGGCAGTAACCCAATCGCTCGTAGGCGAGTGCCAGCTCGGGGTCCAGTTCGACGGCTCGCTCCAGGGTCTTGCGGGCGTTGGGGAAACGCTCCTGTCTTATCAGTGTGGTGGCGAGGTTGACCAGAACCATCGGCTGGTCGGCGTCGCGTTCCAGGGATTCGTTGTAGGCGTGGATGGCCTGGTAGTACTTGCCCTGGACGTCGTAGACGGCTCCGAGATTGGTGTAGGCCGCCGGCTGATCCGGATCGAGTTCGATCGCCTTGGTGTAGCAATCGATGGCGTTCTCCAACTCGCGGGCCTGGTGATAACAGACCCCCAGGTCGAGCCGGGCTTCGAAGCTGTCCGGCTCGAGCTCACAGGCGTGCAGATAAGCTCGCACCGCCGCGGCGAACCGGGCCAGCTTGTGGTACATCTGGGCGAGGGCGAACGAGCTATCGAAGCTGAAGGGGTCGAGCTTGACGGCCTGGGCATAGGCGTCGGCGGCCGACTCGTAATCCCCTTTGAGCCGGAAGACCCCACCGATACCGGAGTGGGCCAAGGCGATCTTGGGACCGAGCTCAACCGCGTGTTGGAACTCTTGGAGGGCGGCATCGAGGTCCTCGGCCTCCAGATGGGCCTGCCCCCGGCGCAGTGATGCCTCGGCCCGCAGCCGGGCGAAGGGCGTGTCGGGCGGCGCGCATCCAGTCGCCAGGGCCAGCAGCACCACGCCCGGTAAACTCCCCGTTTTCAGAAGATCATGACACATTCCCATGTTATCGGTATCGGCAGGTTGGGGAGTCCCTCTTGATCGGGTCTGGATTTCTCCCGCCCCAGCCGGTATCAACGTGTCGGCGGGAAATGACCTGGAAGGAGTGAACCGGCGATGGCAGAGATGATTCGAGTCGGCATGATCGGTTGCGACACGTCGCATTGCGGAAAGTTCACGGAGATCCTCCACGGCGAAAAGGCAAGGGGTGACGGGCCTGGAGTTCGGGTGGTGGCGTGTTACCCGTCGTTCAGCAAGGACATCAAGAGCAGTGCCGATCGCGTCGAGGGTTTCAAGAAGCAGCTCGCCGAGAAGTGGGGCGTGAAGTTGACGGCCTCGATCGAGGAGATGCTCGATCAGGTAGACGCGGTGCTGCTGGAGAGCGTGGACGGGCGGCGGCACTTGAAGGAACTCCGCCCGGTCGCGGCGGCGGGCAAGCCGGTGTACATCGACAAGCCTTTTGCCGCCAGCCTGGCCGACGCCAAGGCGATGGTCAAGCTGATCAAGGAGCACAAGCTGCCCTGCTTCAGTTGTTCGTCGCTGCGGTACGACAGCGGCATCACGAAATTCATGGCCGATGAGAAGGCCCGGGGCAGGATAGTGGGCTGCGATGCGTTCAGCCCGGCGTCTCTGGAGCCGACCAACCCGGGGCTGTTCTGGTACGGTATTCACGGGGTCGAGATCCTCTACACGATCATGGGTCGCGGCTGTCAGAGCGTCGAGTGCGCAAGTACGGCGGACGGCGACCTGGCGGTGGGCGTGTGGTCCGACGGCCGGCTGGGCTCCATGCGGGGCATCCGCAAGGGCAAGAAGGACTACGGGGCCATGGTCCTCTGCGAGAAGACTTTCGCGTACATCAGGTACGCCGGTGATTTCTATCCGAGCCTGGTCCGCGAGATCGTGAAGTTCTTCCAGACCCGCCGCCCACCGGTACCAATCGAGGACACCCTGGAGATCTGCGCGTTCATCGACGCCGCGTTGCGCTCGTCCAAGCTTGGCGGCGACGACGTGGAACTCGATCTGTAGCGCCCTTCTCAGCCAGCCAAGCCCGGTGCAAGTCCGAACGGGTGCCACGTGCCACGCGGCCGTTCCAAAGAAAGCTCGATTTTGGAATCGTCCGGCCGGCAGTAATGCGGTAGTATAAGGCCTGTCGCACAGGGCCGGGCCGGCATCAGCAACCGGGCTGGAAGCCGCGGAACAGGGACAAGGCGAATCGAGGCGCACCATGATCGACGGCTTGGCCAAGTACGTCGGGGGCAAGGTCCTGGCGGCGGTCCTGACGGTTGCCGCCATCCTGATCATCATCTGGTACTGGCGGCTGACCCCGGGGGATCGGGCTGCGATGTGGGGCACGGTCCGTGCGGCACTGGTGTGGTCGGGTCTGGTGGCGGCGTTGCCCTGGGCACTGTTCTTCGTGCCGGCGCGGGTGGTTCGAGCGGAGAGCAACTTGGCCAGCGCGGCCATGCTCGCGGGGTATCTGGCGGCCGATGTCGTGCTGGCCTTCTGTCTTGCGGGCGGCGTGCCCGCATCCGGGTGGCGCAAGGGGATCATGATCCTTGGCTTCCTGTGTGCGGCGGTTTATAATCTTGTCGTGTGCGAGTTTCTCGCTCAGAGAGCGGAAGACTCGACGTAGCGTGTCGCAGGCGGGGCACCCATGACGAGCCGACCCCAGGCCGGAGACCGGATCAATAACTACCTGCTGGACGAACAGATCGCAGCCGGCAGTTTCGGTGAAGTCTGGAAGGCCCATCACCACGTTTTCAACGAGCCGGTTGCGATCAAGATACCGACCGACCCGCAATACGTCCGGCACCTTCAGCGTGAGGGCATGGCGGTCCATGGTCTGCGGCATCCGAACATCGTCCGGGCGATTGACCTGGACCCGTATGCGGATCCGCCCTACCTGATCATGGAGTACGTTGACGGGCCTTCGGTTCGGGAGCTGATCGAGGCGCACCCGGACGGGCTGCCGATCGAGGCGGTGGTGGCGATCCTCTCGGGCACGCTGTCGGCGGCGGCGGCGGCCCACGAGGCCGGCGTCATCCATCGCGACATCAAGCCGGCCAACATACTCGTGGCTGGCGGCGCCGACCTCGTCGCGGGCGGGACGGATCTGTCGGACCTGACGCCGGTGCAGGTGAAGGTGACCGACTTCGGGCTCGGGCGCCTCAACGAAGCGACCGCCGATTCGATGATTCAATCCGGGTCGATCAGCACGCAGGCGGGTCAGCGAATCGCCGGCACGCTCGTCTACATGTCGCCGGAACAGCGGGACGGGCAGGACATCGACACCCGGAGCGACCTCTACTCGGTGGGCGTAGTGCTTCACGAGATGCTCACCGGCGTTCTTCCTCAGGGAACTGATCTGCCCAGCTCGATTCGCCGGGACGTACCCCGCTGGCTGGACGACCTGTTCGAGCGATCGTACACCCGGCGCGACCACCGGTTCGGCTCAGCCCGGCAGATGCAAGAGGTGATCGAACGCTACTGGACGCCGGCCGGGGACTGGGGGCGATCCGAGGTTCGCGAGCCGGTGAGCATCAAGCAGGTGGGAACCTGGTGGCATTGTGCGAACTGCGATGGGGTGGTGAGCCGCGATGACCAGTTCTGCACGCATTGCGGGCGTCAACTGGTGGCTCACGTGCCCAGGTGTCCCTCCTGCCACGGATTCGTGGGGCGGACGGACGACTTCTGTATCCTGTGCGGAATGGACCTTCGCGAGAAGGCCTGAGGGCCCGGTGGCAGTGCATAACGGGAAACGGACGAGATGAACGCACCACTCGCCATCCTGATCATCTGCCTTCTGGTGCTCGCAGCCGGAATGCGCATCGGGGGGGTGATCCTGCTGCTTGCCTTTGTGTTCGTGGTGATCCTGCTGGCGGCCACCGTAGTGGCCCGATTGACCCGCTCGCTGATGGGCCCGGAGAACCAGCCGGCGCGCCGGCGCGAAGACAAGCGGGTCTGCCCCGACCCGCGGTGCGGGTGGGTCAACGAGGCACGCTCGCGATTCTGCGCGCAGTGTGGCAGGCGCCTGCGGTAGATGTCGTGTGGAGACGCCGGATGAATCCCCTGGCCAAGCAGGCGGCAGAACTCGAGGAGGCCTTTCTGGCCGGGGCAGAGGCCAATCTCAATCAGTCCCGGGGCCGGCAGCTTCGCGGATCCAGTTGGACGTGGACGACCCGCTCCGAGGAGGGTCAGGTCCGGGAGCTGATGACGGCATCGCGACAGCACGATCGCGAAATCCTGCGGTCGATGCCGAAGAATAAGACGCGGATCCTGACCGGCACGCAGCCGCGGCTGCTCCTCTGGCGACGGCGGACCAGCGTGGCAATCGCCTCGGTGCTCTCGCCGCTCGAGCATTACCTGAACGGCCAGGGCGATCCACCGCCGATCGGGCTGGCGGAGGTGGTCTCGCACGTGAAGAAGCTCACCGGCGAAGCGGACGTGCCGCACCTGGTCGGCGTCTGCAGCCCCGCCGGCTTCACCGAGGACGCCAAGACGAGCGGCCTGGAGCTCGCCAACGTCACGCTGGTGCTCATCGAGCCGCGCCAGGAGGGCGGGTGGAACGTGGTGCCGGTCAACCCGGAAGCCACGGAGGCAGACGGCAAACTCTTCGACCCCGAAGCGATCATGCAGAAGCTGAGGCGGGTGCGCGAGGAGATCGAATCGCGAAGTGCGGATCTGGTCACCGGGAGCCTGAGCGCTTGTGCCATCAGCGAGCGGCTGGGGCTGCCGGAGAAGCTGGTTGCCACCGTCTTCGAGCGGGCGGCCGGGGAAGAGCCCGAGTTGAAGGTCAGCAGACAGCGCCACGACGTACTGCTGTTTCGCGGGGCGGCCGAGAGCTTGGAGGATAGCGACATGTCCATTGCCGATCGTTTGCGCCATCTCTTCAGCGGCGAGGGCGACGAGACGAAGAAAATCAACGCCCTGTCCGAGCGGCGAGCGAAACTCGTACAGCGACGCGATTGCATCTACGCGGACCTCACCCAACTGGAGAAGCGCGAAGCCGACCTGCTCAAGCAGGGCCGGGAAGCCGCCTCAGCCACCACCAAGCGCCGGGCGGCATCGCAGATTAAGCAGCTTCGGAACGACATGCAGCGTCTGACGGCAACGGCCAACATGCTGGGTCAACAAGTGGGGGTGATCAGCACGCACATCCACAACCTGACGCTGATCCAGCAGGGAGAAGCGGCTGAGCTGCCCACGGCCGAGGAGATCACGGCCGATGCGGCCCGGGCCGAAGAGATGATCGAACAGCTCGGGGCGGACACGGAACTGGCGAGCTCCCTGAGCACGGGCGTGTCGGAGACGCTGATGTCGGATGAGGAGCTGGACATCCTGAAGGAACTGGAAGTGACCCCGGCGGGTCGCGAAGAGGCGAAGCCGGCGCCGGAGAGATCACCAGCAGACCGGGGACGAACACCGGCAACCGAGAAGAAAGACTCCGAGCCGCGCGAGCCCGAAGCCGGCTGACGTCGAAACCCGTTACCAAGAGGGAGGCGACATGGGCCTGTTCGACTGGTTGACCAAGAAGGAAAAGCCGCTCTCGAAGATGTCCCGGCAGGAACTTCGGCGGGAGGAACTCTTGTTGGAGAAGCAGCGCGGTCAACTGCTCAGGCGCATCGAGAAGCTCGGCAAGGAGAAGCAATCGCTGTTCGAGCGGGGGGCCGCCGAGAAGATGCCCGAGGTCCGCCGGGTCCTCGCCCAGGAATTCGAGGTGAAGACGTCCGAGCAGTTGATGCTGTCCCGGCAACTCAACATCCGCAGCAAGGAGACAATGACCCTCTCCCGGATGCGGATGCTGCGCGAGAACGTCGACCGGGCGAAGGCCCACGGCGGCAAGCTCGGGCTGATCGGCGAGAAAGACCTGCTTCGGCTCGGGAAGATGATCGAAAGCGACGCGATCTCGACGGAGATGTATCAGCAACGGCTCGATGAGATGCTGTCGCTCGGGGCGGAAGTGGACGAGGGGAAGGCCGGGCTCAGCGAGGCGGGACAATCCGTCATGGACATCTGGGACAAGATGGACACCGGCCTGATCAGCGATAAGACCGAGGCCTTCGACGAAGCCGACCGCCGCGTCCGCGACCAGCAGTCAACGTCGGCGGAGGAGTGAGCGGCACGGTAAGAACGTGAGAACGTGAGAACGTGAGAATGTGAGAATGTGAGGATGTGAGGATGTGAAGTGACACGAGCAGGGCAGACAGGGCGGTCTCCGATGGGACAGACACGGCATTCCACCGGCGAGCAGCGGGGCAAGGCAGGCCATCGCTCCCGCATTCAGCGTTTCGAAGACCTGCGGGTGTGGCAGGCCGGCCGAGAGCTGGCCAAGGGCGTGTATCGAGCGGCCCGCTCACAACCGCTCAGGAAGGATCGGGGACTCGTGGACCAGATGACCCGGGCGGCAGTCAGCGTAACCAGCAACATTGCCGAAGGACACGAGCGCGGATCGCGACTGCAGAACGTTGAGTTCTGTTTCTACGCGAAAGGCTCGGCCGGCGAGCTCAGGAGCCAGGTCATCAACGCCCATGACGTCGAACTCATAGACGACACCGCATTCGAGTGGCTGCATGCCAAGTGCGAAGAGGTCTCCAGCCTGCTCGCCGGCTACATCAAGCACCTAATGGAGACCGCCGACAAGATGCCGGGGATGAAGTTCACTCGGGAGATTCATCGCAAATGGGGCTCGATAGAGGAGTGGCTGGCGGATCATGGCATTCGGCGGCTGGCGGACGGACGGTGCGTGTCCGTGGAGAGGGATACTGAAGGCGCGCAGAGCGAGAGCGGTGAGAAGGCGTGAGAACGTGGGAACGTGAGAAGGTAAGAAAGTGGGAACGTGGGAACGTGGTAAAGTGAGAAAGATGTCGGGCGGACACGCGGCGGGGCTTGGGACTGCGGCGGGCGTGCCTGCCCGCTTTCGCGCCGCTTCATGTTCGCAGGTCAGGGCTCCAGCGCCCTGTCGCCCTGTCCCTTTCTCACGTTCTCACCTTCTCACGTTCTCACCTTCGCACAGTCGGGCCCCCGGCGGCGGTCGGCTTGCCTGTGCGTCGCAACCGGTGCCAATGGTCAACCGCGAATGAGAACACCCGCTTGGGGAGCTTCTGATGGCCCTGTTCAAATCCAGCGAAGAGCGTCGGATCGAGCGTGAGATGAAGATTCGCCAGGGGATCCGGCGGATCGAACGGGCGGTCCGCGAGCAGAGCAAGTTCATGGACGAGTTCGTCCAGAACGCCCAGCGGGCCCGGGCGATCGGGGACAACAAGCAGTATCAGTTTATCCGCAACTCGCTCAAGAAGACGCTCACCATCCGCAAGGTGCTCGAGCGGCAACTGCTGGCGGTCAAGAACGCACTGGTGATCAAGCGGCAGGCGGAGGCGAGTTCGGACTTCACGGCCGCGATGGGCATGATGGCAACCGAGATCGGCCGGCTCTTCGGCGAGACCGACCTGGTCAAGACGCAGGCGGACTGGGAGAAGGCGATGATCCAGTCGCAGACCATGGAAGAGCGCATGAACATGTTCCTCGACTCGGTGGAAGATATTGCCGAGCAGGACGCGGAACTGAGCTCGTCGGAGTCCGTGGCCGACGAGGAGATCGATCGGCTGATCGAGGCGGAGGCCGATGCCGAGCAGGCCAAGGAGATGGGCAAGATCAGCAACCTGCGGGCGGAACTCGACGCGCTGAAGGGTCAGAGCGAGAAGACGAAGTAACGGGCCGCGGGCATTGTGAAACCGGTGATCATGGCGGTTACTTTCGGGACATTTCAGCGGCTCAAGGACAAGGGCCTGGCTGCTTATCGCAAGGGTGATTACGCCGCGGCCAAGCCCTACCTGATCCAGGCGGCCGAGTGCATGGTCGAGCTGGCCGAAGAGGCCAAGACCAGGGACCTGCGGGACCAGCACGAGGCCTACGCTCACGAGCTGATCGACCTGGCCAAGGACTGCGACCGGGCGGCAGCGGAGAAACGCCCGGCAAGGTCCAAGGCCGGGGAGGCGGACGAGAGCGGCACCGACGCCAGCGATTGGATCGTCCGGGACAAGCCGACCATCGGGTTCGACGACATCGCGGGGCTGGGCGAGGTCAAGGAGGAGATCCGGCTCAAGATGATCTACCCGTTCCAGCACCCGGAGCTGGCCCGGCGGTACGGGGTCCGCACGGGAGGCGGCGTGCTGCTTTACGGCCCCCCGGGGACCGGCAAGACGATGCTGGCCAAAGCCATCGCTCACGAAATCGACGCGACGTTTTTTGTCATCAGCCCCGCCCAGGTGCTCAGCAAGTGGGTTGGCGAGGCCGAGCAGAACGTCCGCAAGCTCTTCGACGCCGCCAAGGCCGAACCCAAGGCGGTGATCTTCATCGACGAGATCGAAGCTCTGGTGCCGAAGCGAAGGTCCGGCGCCTCGACGGTGATGCAGCGGGTGGTGCCGCAGATCCTGCAGGAACTGGAAGGTTTCGACAGTCGGGGCGACCGGTGCCTGTTGTTCGTGGGGGCGACGAACCGCCCCTGGATGCTGGACGAGGCGGTGCTGCGGCCGGGGCGGTTCGACTCGCGGGTGTACATCCCGTTACCGGACGCGCCGGCACGGTACCGGCTCGTCGAGATGTACCTGGTGGAGAAACGCCCGGTGGCGGACGACGTTGACGTGGGGCGGCTGTGCGATCGGCTGGAAGGCTACAGCGGGGCGGACATCAAGAGCATCGCCGGTCGGGCGGCCGCGGTGCCGTTCATGGAGGCGATCGGGGGCGCCGAGCCGAGGCCCATCACAATGGCCGACATCACGAGCGTCATCGAAGAGACGCTGCCGTCGGTGCACAAGCACGACCTGACCCGGTTCGAGGCATTCGACGAAACGGGGCAATAGTCCCCGACCCGAAGCACCCCATGCTGAAACCCAGATTCGACATAGACGCACTGGCGAGGAACGCCGAGATGGTAGCCCGGATCGTGCCGGCGGACGATCTGTTCACCTTGACGTCGCGGTCGGTGCTGGTGCCGGCCGGCTGGGCGGCCCTCGTGACGCGGAGCGGGCAGGACCCGTTGCTCGTCAGGGCCGGCGATTCCTTGGAGAACGACGCGGGGAACGTGCTCTTCGTGCGTACCACGCCGATCGAGTGCGTCGCGGATGAGTCGGCACTGCGGTCGGCGGACGGCTTCGAGTGCCGCGGTTCGATCCGGGCAAGAGTAAGGGTAATGGCCGAGCCCGCGGAGCTGTCGGCCTTCACCAGGACGGTCATCGGATCAACCGGTTCGGTGTCGGTGGCGGATCTGCAGCGGTACCTGTACTGGCAGATGGGCGAGGTACTGGCTGAACTGGCCGCCCGCCTGAACGCCGAGGCCCTGCTGCAGCCGCTCGATGCATCGACGGTTCAGGGCATCGTGGAGGACAAGCTCGGGGCGACGTGCCTGGCGGGCGGGTTGGCGATCGACCGGCCGGTGGCGGTGGACTTCTCGTCGCCGGCCTACCGGGAGCATTGCCGGCTACAGGCCAGGGCCGATCAGGCGAAGCGTCGCTCGGACGCCCGGCTTGAGCTCCAGAAAGCCCGGGCGGCGGCTCAGCGTGAACGGCTCACCCACCTGGTCGCGATGCTCGAACAGATGAATGACGCAATCGTCAAGCACCCCGGGCTGAGCATTACCGAGATCCTTCAGGCGTTCAGCGAGGCCGACCGGAGCGAGTTCTATGCTGCCCAATGGCACCTGTGCCCGAGCGAGCGAGCGACCCGTTTCGTGGCTGCCGCGTCGGGCCCGGAGTTGCTGCTGTATGAGCCGGGGGCGTTCGGCCGGCCCGCCCGGCGGATCCGGCTTTCCGGGGATCTCGGCTTGCTGCGATCGGTGACGGTAGACGCCCGATCGCTGGAAGCGGGCATTGTGCTGATCGGGGCGGCCCGGGGCGTGCACGTTCTGGACACGGCTACGGGCGAGGTCCAGCGCAGTCTGGCGGCCGACGTCGGCGACACGGCAAGCGTGCGGGGAGGCGTCAACGCAGCCGCCATGAGCGACGATCACGTCTATGCGACCCACTCGGAACTCGGCTTGCTGGCCTGGCGACGCGGCGGGATCGCGGGCGAAAGGTCCCGCCAACTGCGGTCTGACCTGACCAGCGGGGCCGACACCGTGCGCTGCGTCCAGGTCGCGGAACTGCAGCTCTGGTTCGCGGTGGACGAGACGCTGTTCTCGCTGCCGCTGGAGGACAACGACGCCGCCGAGCCGGTGCGCTACACCGCCAGTGCCGCGACCTTGTCCGCGGTGACGGTGGCGGCGGGGATGATTTATGCCGGCAACGTGGACGGGCAGATCATCGCCTGGGACGTCGGGGAGCCTGAGTCGGCCCGGGTCGTCCGCGGGCAGGCCGGGGCCCCGGTCGAGTCAATCGACGTCGTGCAAACCGGTGGCGTGGATCGCCTGATTGTGGCCGACCGGCGCAGGGCCCTGCTGGCAATGGTGGTCGGCGACAATTATTCCTGCCGCTACGAGAGCCCTTCGCAGATTGTCCGCCGGGCGGTGGCTGCTGATGACGTGTTCGTGGCCATGAATGACAACCGTGATCGGCTCATAGTCTGGAGTCCCGGGGAGCCGAAGCAGCCGGCCGCCACCGTCATCGTGCCCCACCTGACGGGCAGCACGGTGCAGGATATCTGTCTGATCCCGGTTGTCGCGGCTAAGGCGGGCTAAACCAGGAACTGGCGTGGATCAGTGATGTGGCCGGTGACCGCGCTGGCAGCAGCGGTGTAGGGGCTGGCCAGAAAGATCCGGGCGTCCTTGGAACCCATCCGACCGGGGAAATTGCGGTTGGTGGTCGAGATACAAGTGAGGGGCTCGTTGGCCCGGCCGAACGTATCCGCGGGTCCGCCGAGACAGGCGGCACACGACGCCGGTCCGAGCTGACAACCGGCGTCCTCGAATACCTTCTCGATAGGCACGTTCTGGCAGCACCGGGTTTTCATGTTGGCGTGGACCCCGGTGGTGGCCGGCACGATGAACGTGGGAACCTTGACCCGCTGGCCCTTGAGAATCCGGGCAGCAGCCATCAAGTCCGTAGTCTTGCCGCCCGTGCAACCGCCGAGGTAAGCCCGGTCCACCTTGACGTGCTTGAGGTCGCGGGCGAGGCCGCAGTTGCCCGGCGAATGGGGACTGGCGATGGTCGGCTCGATCTCGGCGGTGCGGTAGACCCTTTCGAGCTCGAACGTCGCGTCAGGATCGTTGTCGAACGCCTCCCACGGCTTGGCGGTCCGGCTCTCGACGAACTCGCGGACCACGGCATCAACGCGAATCACGCCGTTCTTCCCGCCGGCCTCGATCGCCATGTTGCACAGGGTCATACGCTCCTCGATTTCGAGACTCATCGCCCCGTCGCCGGCGAACTCCATCGCGCGATAGGTGGCGCCGTCACAGCCGATGTCCCCGATGACGGTCAGGATCAGGTCCTTGGCCATCAGGTACAAAGGCAGTTGACCGTCGAAGACGAACCGCATCGTGGGCGGCACTTTTAGCCAGAGCTTGCCCGTGCCGAGCACGAACCCCGCGTCCGTGTTGCCGATGCCGGTGGCGAACTCCCCGAATGCACCGGCAGTGCAGGTGTGCGAGTCCGTGCCGAGAAGCACTTCGCCCGGTCGCGTGTGACCCTCCTCCGGCAAGGCAACGTGGCACACGCCTTTGTACCCGGTCTTCGCCGGATCCCGGTAGGGGCCGGGCATGCCCTCGCCCTGGAGGAACTCAGGATCGTAGTAGTGCCTGATCCCCTGCTCTTTGACGAACTCGCGGAGGATTTCGACGTTTCGGTGGGCTCTGGCGTCGGCGGTGAAGATGTAGTGATCGGGGATGATCACGATCTTGTCGGGGTCCCAGACCTTCGCATCCTTGCCGAACTGCTCCTTGAAAACACCGATGGTGCCCGGCCCGCACACGTCATGGGTCATGAGCACGTCAACGTCAACCCACACATTCTCGCCGGCCCGGACGGCGTCCTTACCAGCCCGCCGGGCGAGAATGCTCTCGGTCATGGTCATTCCCATCGTTGATCATCCTTTCAGAAGTATCGCCGTCGGGTCGTTGAGGCGCAGGCTGACTGCCTGTCCCATGTGGTGCAGCCGCGGCAGGTCCCTGCCCCCGGTGCACCGGGATTGTAGCAGAGCGGACGGACGGGGACAATTGCCGGTCAGTCCGTCACGCACTTGACGAGCAGCCGGCGTTGTCGCGGCCCGTCGAATTCGCAGAAGTAAATCCCCTGCCAGGTGCCTAGGACCAGCCGGCCGTCCTCGACCAAGACCACCACCGACGAGCCCACAGTGGAGGCCTTGATGTGCGAGTCGCTGTTGCCCTCGGCGTGCTGGTAAGCCGGGTCACCCCTGGGGACGAGCTGTTCGAGCTTCCAGAGGAAATCGTGCACGACAGACGGGTCCGCGTTCTCCTGAATGGTGATGCCGGCGGTGCTTTCAGGTGTAAATTGGAATATATCCTTTTGAGGTTGGCTGCCGCGTGTCCTTCGTCCGCGTCGGCTTTTAGGAGGTTGCGGTCCCGCTCCGTCAGCGGGGCCGTGTCTGTTATCTCCAGCGTGAATCGGCCCCTGATCTGAAATTGCCATCGCCGGTTGTTCCGCCCCTGCTTCGTCCAGCCCGGATCGCGGTTGACGAAAACTCCAAGCGGCTCGCCGGTCGGTCCTTTCCCGGCAAGGAACACGTCCAGCAGCTCCCGCTTCTGCTTCCAGGTCATCCGGCTCAGTTCCTTGCTGTTCATCGCCCCCCGGATGATGGCCCGCCTTTTCGCCAGACGAGCGGCCGCGGACTTCACAACGTCCGGTGGGGGTGCCGAGCCCAGGCGAGCCGTCAAGCCTTCCATTCGTTCGCGGATTACGTTTTCGGAATCCTCGATGGACCGAACCCGGTCGGCAAGTTGATCCTTCGATAGCAGACCATCGCCGTAGGCCGATATGAACCTCTGCCGCTTGGCGTCGATCCGCCTTAGCTCAGCAGTCTTGTCCTCGATTTCCTGCTGAACCTTAGCCAATT
>Ga0307434_1000800_pt1 | contig 19163 bp, 19 predicted proteins | sample SalMarWE160220MG_FD_202156 | JGI IMG/M metagenome (GOLD analysis project Ga0307434, IMG submission 202156) | Salt marsh sediment microbial communities from the Plum Island Ecosystem LTER, Massachusetts, United States - WE1603-220 | ecosystem: Environmental > Aquatic > Marine > Intertidal zone >... | reverse complement strand
AAGAAGACGGCAAACCTCTTCCTCCTGAAACTGCGGGAAAAGAATATTCTGGTAAATTTTTACTCCGAACCGGAAAGGAGCTACATAAAACCCTTGCAATACGGGCTTTACAAACAGGTGAGAGTTTGAACAATTTTTGCATAGACATATTAAGGAAAGCAATTTCTCAATCAAACCACTCAAATGCAGATAGATAGGGGTAGGAAAAGGAGTGCTGCTATTATCAGAAATCCCGCCTTCTGCTATCTGCAATTCCCAAGATACTATGATATGATTTTCATATCTTTAGCCTCTTCTTCAACCATCAGGTAAAATTCTCGCCTGCCTTTTCTTCGGACAAAATCCGGTTATTCTTGGCTTCTAGAAGGTGAGCTGATAGGGTTCTTGAGTATTTCAGGAGTCAATTTGAGAATGGAAGGGCGGAAGACGTACTGCATAAGGAAATAAGAGCATGGGGCACAAGGCGCCCTGGTGGAATATGCCCCTTGTTCAATAATAGCAAGGGCTTTCGCCTGAAGGCGGAAATTCTACGGGGTAAACAAGGGGATTGGAGTATTAAGTTAACACAAAGGTGGAGAATAAAAACTTTCGATTTAAATCGAAAGTTTTTGACATTAATTTCGATTTGATTTAAAAATATATCCATGGAAGTCATTTACTACACCTTTAATCCCTGGTGGGAAGGAAAGGATATTGAATCCGGCATAGACAGGCCTGAATACCTGGATCATCTTCCTGACACACTCAAGAGAAAGCAGGTTGAGGTGATAATCGGGAGCAGAAGAATCGGGAAGACTACCTTGCTCAAACAATATATCAAGAAACTCCTTCAAGGTGGGGTATCGGGAAACGATATCTTTTATTTGGCTCTCGACCATCCCTCGTTGGCGAACCTTCCCATATCAGGGCACCTGAAGAATATGAGAAGGATATTCATGCATGGGCGTGAGAAGAGGCTTTTTCTCTTTCTCGATGAGGTACAGGAGAGCCCCAATTGGGAGTTCGAGCTCAAGGGCGTCTATGATATGGAAAATATCAAGATCTTCTGTACCGGCTCGACCTCGGCCCTCGTAAAAGCACAGGGGGGAAGACTGACAGGTCGACAGATAATCACCACACTCTATCCGCTCAGCTTCGGAGAGTTTCTCCTATTCCAGGGTCAGAGGCCAAGTGTGAGCGAGGATTATAAGTACGAAAAGCTCGTTGAGGACTACTTGGCACTTGGCGGTTACCCGGAACAGGTGCTCAATCCCTCGGTGGAGTATATGAGTAACCTCCTTGATGATATTCTCGCGAGGGATCTTATCAGGCTCTACCCAATTAAGAAGGGGTTTGCCCTGAAAGACCTTATGCGGTTACTCGCTTTTTCGGTGGGTTCACGCACGAGCTTTAACAAGCTCGCTAAGGTTCTGGGATTGTCGCTTGATACGGTAAAGGAATACATACATTACCTTGAATATGCCTTTCTGGTAATGCCAGTGGAGAAATGGACTACTTCCTATTCAGAGAAGGTCTATGCACAAAAAAAGGTCTATCTCTGGGACACAGGTATTAAAACGCTTCTTACCGGCCCATCCGATGAGGGAAGCAAGGCGGAAAATGCAGTTTTTATGGAACTGCAAAGAAAGCGGATATCCTGCGGGTATTTCGCCGAGAGCGAAAGGGAGGTTGATTTTGTCACGGGAACTACAGGGAAGCAGTGCCCGGTTGAAGTAAAATATGTCTCGTCGTTTGACTGGAGTGATAGACGCTTTTCCGGAGTGAAGTTGTTTTTACGACGATTTCCGAACACCAAGAAAGCGCTTCTTATTACAAGGAATGTTGAAACGAAACTTGAGGCAGATAGCACGGATATCTCAGTACTACCGCTATGGAAGTTCCTCTTATCATCTGAGGCATATGTGAGCTGTGAGCAGATGTGACGCATTAGATGGAGGGATGTGAATTCCGGGACGTAGTTGATTATGTTGAATAACTCAAGAAATCAAGACATAAAGGGAATGAAAGAACGAGAGGGGGAGTTATCCAAGAAACAGAAGAATAAGGTTGAAAAGATCAAGGGTATTCTCGGAAAAAGATATGAATCATAGACAAAAGAGATACCTCTAATGGATTTTAAAATTGTTTTTAAAAGTCTGCTAACTTTTTTTCATAAGAACAATGTGCGTTATGCGCTTTTAGGGGGTTTTGCCCTCGGCGTTCACGGAATCTCCCGCTCTACGGTGGATATTGATTTTCTTGTGCATCGGGATGACTTGCCTAAGATTGATGCCATCATGAGTAAAATGGGGTATGAGTGCGCCTACAGGTCGGAAAACGTATCCCAGTATATTTCTCCACTGAAGGTTTTTGGAGAAGTTGATTTCATCCATGCATTCAGGGAGATATCCTTAGAGATGCTTCAGCGTGTTGAGGAGACAAAGATTTTCAATGAAACAATTCCTATAAAAATTTTAAAGGTTGAGGATATTATCGGGTTTAAGGTTCAGGCGATAGCCAATGATGAATCGCGGAAAGCAATTGATCTTGGGGATATCGAATCCCTTATGGCGATTCACAAGTCATCGCTGGATTGGGGTATTATAGAAAAATATTTCTCCCTCTTTGGATTCTCAGATATTTTTCAAGAACTTAAAAGGAAATATGTTCATGGTGAGTGAGAAGAAGAAACAAGAATGGACTGCCATTGTGGAATCCGGATCGTTTAGAGATGACATGAGGCGTCTGGCTGAAAATAGGCACGATCCTTTTTTAAAGGACGGCAAAATTGATGTTGACAAATATATTGACTTTTTGACGGCCTACAATGAATTCATCAACCACACGCCGAAACCGTTCAAACCGATGGCAGATAGTATAATGAAGCTATAAAATGCTGATTTTTTTCCTTATTATAGGGGACGCTCGAGCAGAGCGTGCATAAATTTCCTTGAGCCAAAAAAATGAAGTACTTTGCCCCGACCGAAAAAGCCCCTGCTCTAGTCCCGCCCTATGGTAGTCGGGTTTACGCTCGGGATGTCGGGCCACTAAGTCCCGCCATTCGTGAGGCGAATTAGCGAAACTAAGTGGTGCCACGGGTTTGTCCGCATGAGGCGGGCAAGCGTCGAATCGTGAATCTCATCTCCTGTGTATCCCACACAAATGCATCCTATAAACAGCCAATAAATATCTGGTTTAGATATCTTCTAGAGATCACAGCGTTACCAAACCTCTTATATGAGAGTGATTCCATAGAAATCATGCTTTTTGAAACCTGAGGGAGCTTGCCATGCGTTAAGGTCTTGCAAAGCGTTCGACATGTTGGATATCAGTCCGATATGATACTCAATTAGTAATGGCTGACATTAATCACATACATCCGCGGCATAGAAGTGCTGGAATTGTAATGGAGAATAGGAGGACGGGTGGGAGGTTTGAATGGGAAAGCGGCGCCGGACCCTCGTGGGCGAGAGTGCCGGCGTCAGTAATTGAGTATTATCTTATGATAAACCTTATCTTGACGACCGCGTGTTTTCGCCAAGTATTGGCCGGGAACTGCAAGGCCTTGAGGATTTTGACCATACAACGCTCAAAGTCTTTATACCCACTCTGGCCTTTTTCAATAGAGCCCGTAGTAACTCGACTGCATAACAATTTCCTCTTTTCGGAGCGGCGAGGGCTGCCGGAGGCAGACAAGCCGCGTTCTATAAAATTGTGAAGCAATTTTATAACTCGACCATCCGGGCCCACCACCAGGGTGAAGACGACCTCGCCCTTCGGGTTGGATTGCTTCCCTGAAGCAGCCTTATAGCATCTGTTGATGGCAGCCCTTTCTCACCACCTTTTCAATTTGCGCCTTTCTTTTTTGTTCCCACTTTTCCCACGCATAAAACCGATGAGAACGATCAGTATTCCAAATGTGCATAAATTCAATGATTAGATGACAATCTACAAGAATATATCTTCTCAAGATGTACGTTACTTCACACAAATTCGAAGATTGAAATGCGAAACTAAGAGGATGGTGGGTAGTAAATAGGAAGCTCGTGCACAAATTGATTTGGTAAAATGCGGCAAAGCGTAAGCCTTGACGGTCAGGTTGATCAGATGGTTCTGCTCATTCACGGTCCAACCAGTAGCCCGGGCGACGTCGAAGATCTGCAACTGCGATGATGCGAACATGGTCAGACTTTACCTGATATATGCTTTGCTCGGATTTTGTCGAAGACTTCCTCACCGGGAACCAGCTTCACCTCGCCTGCCTCAATTTGGGATATACGACGTTCCGCTTCTTCTGCCCAAAGACGATCAATTTCCTCATCGATTGGCAGATTGAGGCTCATAAGGAGTTTCTCAACCAAGCTCAGACGGACGTCTGCCGGAAGGGATAGGGCTTCCTCAACTACTCTGTCATTTGTTGTCGCCATGGTACCCTCCTTTCCTAAACTATTAAAACACACACCATGAGGTGAGGCAATAATTATTCATAATTACGGCATGTCATATGGGACATAGTTGACTATAGTGCCAACATTATCTCGGTTTTCATAAAGGAGAGTCGTGATACGAAGAAAAAACAATTCAACATAGCCAACCAAGCATTCCTACGAATCGGCATTCAGTCTCATGATCGCACTGTCCCTAGTTGGTGCCTTGATTATCGCATTCGCCGATGAGACATTTTGTCAGCAGTTGGATGAATGAAAATCACCATCACAATCTCTTTACCTCAGAGGTAAAAACATCCGCTCCCTTTGATTGCACAGGTTTTTACGCCGGGTACGTAGTTTTTCGAAATGATCTTAAGAAGGGAAAATAGCCTAAGAGGTTAGTTCAATGAGTCAAGGACTTCAGCGGGCAATAAAACCTGCATAACTCTGATACCTGAGACCATTTTCCCCCAAGAAGGCAATCATTGGGCGAACGGTACCCCTAAAATCTACTTTTTGGTTGACAAAAGTTGACATATGGATTACTATCTACCCCAAATCAATCATTCCACTTATCGCAGCATTAGCCAGGAGTGAAAAATCGCTTGCCCAATGCAGAGAAAGTAATTTTGGGTTCTGATAATAATTCACGGTATTCGTCGATTTTCAAGAGCTATAAGTCCAGCTCGTCAAACAACTCCATCTTCTTTGACATGCTATTTGTCACCTAATCAACTAATTTTCTATTCACTCAGGTGCATTATGAAGAGAAACCATCCCGATAAAGAATTAGATATTAAGAAAATTACCGAGAGGCTTGAGTCTATGGGATTATCCTCATCAAGATTAGCCTCTGAGCTTGGTGTTTCCAGACAGGCTGTTTCAAAATGGATGAAAAACGAAAAATTTCCCCGCCCTGAGAAATTATTAAGACTCGCGCACCTATTAAAGCTGTCATTCGATGAGATTGTTGTGAGATTTGAATCTGAGGGTGAACCGGTAATTGCCTTCCGAAAGAAAAGCAGACATAAAATATCGGATGAATACATTGAAGAAGCCAAATACACGGGCTCTCTTTTAGAAAAACTTGTACCTTACTTACCCTTTGATACCTCCTCCCGTCCTCCTTCTTTGATTGATCCAAAGCTGGATTATGAATACATTCATAGGATCACAAAAGAAATAAGAAAACATATTGGCGTAACCGCAGCATCAGAAATTTCTTTTCAAAGCCTTATATCTTTCTTTAATCAGTTTCACGCTGTCATAGTACCGGTTTGTTGGGGAAATAGAGACCAGCATGAAAATGCGCTACACATTTATCTTCCAAATACCATGACAACATGGATCTATCTGAACTTAGATAGCAAGCTGCACGATTTTAAATTCTGGATGGCCCATGAGTTAGGGCACATTAAATCTCCTGATCTGAAAGGGGATGAGGCAGAAGATTTTGCAGATGCGTTCGCGGGAGCCCTGCTGATAGATGAAGAGACTGCTAAAAATGAATATGCTCAAATGTGCCTGTTGCGCGCTATCCCTAAGCAGATAAATCGATTAAAAGAGGTTGCAACAAATCTGGTTGTTTCGCCGATAACCGTCTATTATGAAATCAATAAGTATGCGAAGCATATCAATAAGCCTGAAATCGACCTCGAAACAAATAACGCGATCTTTAGAGCAGCCACCGTGTTTAATAAACAATTCAAGACAGTGGCTCAGTTTTTGTTTGAAAATAAGAAGCCTACAGCTTCCGAATACATATCCTATTCGAAGAAGGTATTTCAAAGCCCTTTCTTCGATGCACTGGGATCATTTCTAAAAGAACATAAGAAGCCCGCTGGATTTATTCAAAGTATCCTTAATTTACCCCTGACAGATGCTCATTACTTGTATGAAGAGCTCTGCTAATGCCTGTCTGCAATATCATTGTAGATTCTTGTTCATATTTTAGGCTCGCTCAGAGCATTCGACCATTGCTGAAAAACCCATTTGGAAAAGAAGAGTACTGTCTTGGTGTCATTGAAGAACTAGACAAAGAATATGAAAGAAACCCAACCCTGAAGCATAAATTTTACTGGGTTAATGAAAAGGAATATGCAGATTACAGGAAAAACTGCTTTTATCCAACGATAAACCAGCGCTCAGAAATCAATCATGCCTTTTTCTTTATCAGAGAGTTTGCCAGGGATTCTCAATTCAGTGTCTCTCAGGTTGATATCCGTGCGCTTTCATATGCCTATGTGTTGAAGATCCCGGTTGTGACGGATGACTCAGACATGATTAACGTCGCAAAGGAATTCAATATATCAACCTACAAGACCTTGGAGCTCTTACAATTGATGATGGATAATGGCTTTGTGACAATGAGGCAGATTAGAGCTATTGCTTTTTACTGGATCTATCAAAATGACACGCCAAAATCGTATCGGAGGGATTTCAAGCGTATATTTTCGGAAGAACCACCTGGATAACACTGTATGCATGTCTTGGAGCTGAACGCGTTATTTACCAATCGGCATTCAGTCTCATGATCGCGATGTCCCTTGTTGGTGCCGTGATCATTGCCTTTGCCGATGAGACATTTTGTCAACAGTTGAATGAATGAAAATCACCACAACAATCGCCTTCACTCAGACCTAAAAACCTGCGCTCTCTTTGGCAGCACAACCGGTTATAGGGTTTTTCGAAATGATCTTAAGAGGGGGAGAATAGCCTAAGAGAATAGTTTAATTAGTCAAGGATGTCTCACATCATAGTGCAAGTATCTAGGAATTCCCTATACTCAAGCCCACTCAATCATAGGAACTCTTCAAAGGCTTTTATTAGGGCTATACTACGAATGGTTCATATTCATGCCAATCAAACTACTAAGCTTTGATTAACACGAAAGTAAAAATCGGATATTATGATGCAAATATCCTTTAGTTAGAAAATGCAAAACTAAATACATGGTAAATCATGCCACGGCAACTTCCTTCGAAAACCAAGGGCAGGCTATTTTATGGGTGGATAGTAGTTGGCACCTCCTTAATTATTTTCGCACTTATTTTTGGGACCCGTTACTGCTTTGGTGTCTTTTTTAAATCCATAGGTAATGAGTTTGGCCTGACGCGGACGGCCACCTCGATCATCTTCTCCATCTATATGATGTTATGTCCCGTATTTGCTATAGCAGCAGGTTGGGTACTCGATAGGTATGGCCCGAGAGCAATCGTCTTTTCAATGGGCTTTTTTGCCGGCCTGAGTCTGCTGCTTACCAGCCAAGCTACTTCTTCATGGCAGTTGTTTGTTACCTATAGCGTGATCTTGGCCATAGGAACAGGCCCAACATACTCTGTGCTGATGTCAACGACTTCAAGGTGGTTTGAGAAAAAGCGAGGCCTAGCGCTGGGTATTACAGGCTCGGGAGGGGGATTGGGCACTATAGTATTGGCACCATTTGCCGCGTATCTAATTGCGAAGTTTGATTGGCGAACAGCATATATAGTGCTTGGGTTGATTGTGGGCTTGGGGATTATTCCGTTATCCGTGCTGTTGAGGAAGGATCCTGCTGAAATTGGAATGTTACCTGATGGAGTAAACATTCCTGCTGGCAATCAAGTAGTGATGAATGGAGAGGGTACTTCCGATACAGGCAGCCTCACGTTAGCTCAGGCGTTTGGCACGCGAAACTTTTGGTTTTTAGGGATTGTGTGGCTATCGTTTTCCCTGTGCCTCCATTTAGTTCTCACCCATATTGTGCCCTATGGTACTGACGTGGGTATCTCAGCCACTGAAGCAGCGGTAGTCCTTGGCCTCATAGGCAGTATCAGTATTCCAGGTAGATTAGTGATAGGCGGAGTGTCTGACAGGATAGGCAGGAAGGCATCAGCCGTAATTTGTGCAATGCTTCAGATTGGAGCAATGATATGGCTGACATGGGCACGGGAATTATGGATGTTCTATCTTTTTGCCATAGTGTATGGTTTCGCTTTCGGAGGATTTGATATTCTCGTAACTGCACTGATTGGTGATATCTTTGGGCTTCATAACCTTGGTGCGATAATGGGCATGCTTGTGGTGGGTTGGGGTATTGGGGCAGCCTTTGGCCCTGCGGTTGGAGGGCTCATATTTGATGTCTTCGAGAACTACCTCATGGCTTTCATAATAGGGGCACTGGCTATGATGGTGGCAGCTTCTTTCATTGCTTTAACAAAGAAAGAAGTTGCTAAAAGTGTGTAAACATAGGCAATCAAAATCAGTGAACATGGTGGTGTAAAATAATCAGAAGCCGAAAAATAGAAGGGTATCCAGTTTTTCGAAATGATCTTAAGAGGGGAAAACAGCATAAGAGATTAGTTTAATTAATCAAGGACGTCCCACATCAAGGGCGTCCCACATCACAGACTCAGCATCTGTCCCAGTACCTTCGGGATCAGCGTGAGTTTCATTGACCCATAAGGCTGTAGTTTTGCTTTGACACAAAATCTGTATTTGATAGAATAACAGAGCTCGAGTTCTCCTTAATGGGATATTCGTGGCAGGAATGACAAATCCTGGATAATATCTAACGCTGATTTAAACAACTTAGCACCAGGGGAAACCGGCTATAGCAATGTGGCTTTAAGAAGCGTAGGGCATCACTATGATGCAAAGTCAGGGGAGCGGGATTTGAGAGTCGAGCAGTACCTGGAGCTAAGCTATAGATAAGAGCAACCATGCCTGACACCCCAGGAAAGAGCTTTTATAAGAGCGTTACCAGCCAAATACGTCGGTCTCGCAAGCCGCGTACGATTCTGTTTACGGATATTGAGGGCTCAACCCACTACTGGGACATCCACGGAGATGTTAAAGGCCGGTTGATGATTGACCTGCACAACCGGCTCATCTATCCAGTGATTAGACGACACCGTGGCAGGGTCATTAAGAATATTGGGGACGCCGTTATGGCGTCATTCAAGTCGCCGGAAAACGCCTTGAGGGCTTCCATAGGGATTCAGCAGGTTTTGGAGCGGCGGCGCAAAGAGGACAAGAGCTTTCGCCTGAAGGTGCGTATCGGTGTTCACACAGGCAAGGCGCTGGTGGAACACAAGGATGTATTCGGGGACACGGTGAACGTAGCGGCCCGCGTGGAGAGTTATGCCAAAGGTGATGAGATCTGTGTCTCGGGTGGCACGGCATCAAAGCTGAGTAAGGAGGCCTTCGGTTTGGTCAGGAAAGGCACTTTTTTGCCCAAGGGTAAGCGCAGAGAAGTTACGATCTACAAATGCCAATGGCAAAAATACCCGAGCTTGATTGATGGCATCAAAGAGGGGGCTTTCCTGCCGGTGGTCGTACGGCAGAAGTTTGAATTACTGGCCTACTCCCTTGCCAGCCTCGGTATTCTTTATTTCCTATTCCTTGAATATCTGCGTTACGTGTTGGCCGACATGGAAAGCCTGGCCTTGCTCGCCCTAAACCCCCAGCTTATCTTCGACGTCCATATCGCCATTCCAATCGCTTTCGGGATTGTGGCGGTTGCCGCTGTGCTATTGCTTACCTGGATAAGAAACATCCCCCATTTTGCCCTTAGCCCTTTGAGGGGTGGGTTTGGCTTTGCCATTGCGTTCCTGCTGTTCTTCGTGCCAACGAACTATTTTCACTTTGGCCTCAGCCCCGATTGGAACAAAAAGCTGTACCAGTCGCGCCATCTGTTTGTTGAAGTGCAGGAGGACGACACCAACGTGCACGAGACGCCCTCCGAAGCTTCGCCTATCATTCGAACGGTTGATGAGGGCAATATCTTGCTGTTGGCCGATGTGGTCGTCCAGGAGGGACTCACATGGAACAAGGTGCTGGTGGGTAGGAAGGAATATGGCTGGATTCCCCGCACCGTCCCTGCAAAGATCGGCGTGCCCGAAAAGCGGCTCACCATTGCTGATAAGTTCTACTTCAGGTATCTGGACCTCTATGCGCTGATTGCGGGTATCCTCGGGTTTATCTGGGGTGCGCTGAGCTTCAGGATTCGGCCCACGTGATTCTTGTGCCATCACTTGAGCAAGGGGGAGCAATTTATGGGGTTTCCGGATCGACGCCAACCATAACAGCCTGTCCCAAATTTAGAGGTGACTAAATCGACCGGGGGCAGGTTTTATACATGGCGTCATTATATTGTTGCGCAGGATTTTTTGCATGAAGGAGGCTGAGCGTAGGGGGGGGCTTTACACCCGCCCGCCTTGACAAACTAGACCGGTTTTTCGAGTGGGGATAAACGGCTCGACTGAGCTCGCAGAAGTCCCTACCCCTACGAAAACAACTCCATCCATTATTCTCGATACGAGGAAGGAGGAAGGGGACATCATATTTTAACTTGAAATACGTAAAAGCCCGGAGCCTCCTTTGCTATTCCTTGGGGACGTTCTTGAATTAGTTGAAATATTAGGATATGGATAAAGATATTTTTTAATGGCATGTAAAATAATGCCAAGACAAGCGAGAATTGATACCCCTGGAACCTGCAGCATGTGATCATTCGGGGAATAGAAAAGAGAATAAAGGGGTAAAGTCTTTTTTTAAAGTAAAGGGGTCAAATCTTTATTGACAATTGTTAAGCAGTAAATCGTTCCAGGAAATACGAAATGAAAGGTTTTGTCGGCGTCACGGATAATGAAAAAATGGCCTAAGGCCCATGGCTTAAGGCGCAAGGGAAGAAACGGGGAAACGGTGAATCGGAGAAACGGAGAAGCTGAAAGCAGGAAGAAGCCGAAAACTCATAGAAAAAAGGCATGAGGTCGAATCCAAGATTTTTAGCACAAAAACGGCGGGTGGAGCTTTGGATATCTGATAGAGATCACAACTTTACCAAAACCTGTGATACGAGAGTGATATCCCCTATAAATCATACTTTTTAAAACCTGAGGTTTCTTGCCACGATCTAGACCTGAGAACAAACAGGAACCCTGTTGCTATCCTTCAGGTATAAAAGCCGACTAAGCCCTTGAATGGAATTGGATTTCATTTGAGCGGATAGGCTCTGATGAAATGAGCTCTCCCTGGGTTGAAGGACACGCACATGGGCGACGGGTAGGCGTTCGACTTCAGCTATAGCCTAAAGAGGTCTGAAAAAAAGGGCTATAGAGGTGAGACCCCTAATTCAAGAAATTCCTTCGCTTCATCCTTGATACATCCCTTTTGCTCCCCTGTGAATCCGTTTTGTCGCTTCCCTGTTGCTGATCTCGACATTCATGGCTACGCTTCCCTGCAATGCACATGAGTGCTTTAAAAAAAACATAAAGCGGGAGGGCAAGATGAGAAAAGCATATTGGGTAAGGCGTGCGGCAACATTCTGTCTTTTTTTAATCGCTGCACGAGGGCTGGCCCCGGTCGTGTGGGCCAAAGACTGGCACGAACTACAGGATATGAGCAGTATACAGTTGGCGGAAAAAATCTCCGAGTTTCAGGAGAAGCTGGATCAGAATCCCGCCGATTATGAGGCGCTCAAGGCCATCGGTATCGCCTATTCTATAAAGGCGAAAGAGGATGTCAAAACATATGCACCCAAGGCCGTGGAGTTTTTAACCAGGGCCCATGAGATCGATACAAAGGATTATGAAACCATGTGTCACCTGGGGAGCGCTACCACCATGATGGCCCGGACCACGGTGAACCCGGTCAAGAAGATGTCGTACGTGAATAAGGGAACAGGCTTCATGGACAAAGCGGTGAGAAAAAATCCTGATAATATCTCCGTGCGATTGACAAGGGCATTCAATTCGAAAAGCCTGCCCTCTTTTCTGGGCAGGGGGCATATTGCCCTGGAGGACTTTGAGCATCTCGCGGGTTTGATCGAGAAGAACACAGGTGTGTCACAGGCCATAAAGAAGACGGTCTATTCCAACCTGGCAGAGCTCTACAGTAAGGCAGGAGATCAGGAAAAGGCCGAGAGATATGCAAGGCTGGCCGAAAACTCATAGGAAAGGAGGTTCTCTCATGGCTCTTATAGAAACAATACACATCAAAAAGGATTATCGCCTTGGAGAGACGGTGGTGCATGCCCTGAGAGGCATTGACATGAGCATCGATCAAGGAGAGTTTGTGGCCGTATGGGGGCCTTCGGGCTCGGGCAAGACCACCTTGCTCAACCTCATCGGCGCCATTGACGATCCATCAGAAGGGCGGTTGCTTATCGATGGCCAGGAGGTTGCCCTATTGTCCGACAGCAAGCGAAGTGAACTGCGGAACAGGTCCATCGGTTTTATATTTCAGGGGTTTAACCTGATTCCAGTCCTCTCTGCCCTGGAAAACGTGATGCTTCCTTTACAGATCAATAGCGCCCCTTTCTCAGAGGCCAGAAAAAAGGCGCTCCGCCACCTTGATGAGGTAGGACTTTCTGATTTTGTCCATCACAGGCCCGATACGATGTCCGGCGGTCAACGGCAGCGGGTTGCCATAGCAAGGGCCTTGGTTACGAATCCATCTCTCATCATTGCAGATGAGCCTACTGCCAATCTGGACTCGGATACCTCCAGGAAGATCATCGGGCTTATGCGGGATCTCAATGAAAGGGTAAACACTACCTTCATATTTTCCACTCATGACCAGAGGCTTCTCGATAACGTGGGACGCCTGGTCCGCATAGAGGACGGGAAGATCTTGAATGGAGGTGATGCACAATGATCAAATGGATAAAGATTGCCTTTCGCAATATCCTTAAGAACAGGCGGAGGTCCTTTGTGACCCTGCTGGCCATTGCCACAGGTTTTGCAGCGGTGAGCCTCTTTCGGGGATATGCGGATAATACGTATTGGGGGCTTAGGCAGATGGCTGTCAGGGGAGAAGGGCTGGGCCATCTTACTGTCTACAAGGATGGCTGGCTGAACAAGGGAAAGATCGACCCGGACAGGTACATGTTTTCAAAAGAGGAGATTCAGAGAATAATCGACCTGGTGGAGGAAGACGATGATGTTATCCTGGCCACTCCTCAGATACATATCTCAGGGCTTGTCTCCAATGGCCGCACATCCGCCATATTCCTGGCAAATGGGGTGATACCCGGAGACGAGAAGATCATACGGGGCTCCTGGTCCGCCGTTCGGCCGGTGAAAGGCGATGGGCTGAGCGATGCGAGGCTCTACGGCGTTGAGATGGCAGAGGATTTGGCGGGCCACCTCGATCTGAACCTGGGCAGTGATGCAGTGGTCATGGCCTCCACCCTTGACGGCCAGATGAATGCCCTCGATATCGAAGTGATCGGAGTCTATGACACCGGCTCAGACGCCACCAATGACAAATACCTGCGGGTCCCCTTTGCCTTTGCCCAATCCCTATACGATACGGAGAAGGCAGACCGGGTCGTGGTGCTTTTGGATGATTGGAAGAAGACCGAGCAGGCTCGCACCGTGTTGCTCAACAGGCTGTCTGAGGCGGGACTGCCGTGCGAGATACGGACCTGGAACGAACTCTCCCTTTTCTATTCCAAGGTAAAAGGGATGTTCGACATGATTTTCATGTTCTTGTTCTTTATCGTCCTGGTTATTGTGGTTATGAGCGTGGTGAACACCATGGGAATGGCCGTTATCGAGAGGACCAGAGAGATTGGGACCCTGAGAGCGCTGGGCCTAAAACGACGGGGCGTGGGCTTTCTGTTTGCAGTTGAGGGGGCAATGATCGGGCTTTTAGGGAGCATTCTGGGCATTGTCCTGAATGTAGGCGTGTGGGCGATCATTCGGGCTGTTAAGCCTACCTACATCCCCCCCGGGGTTTCAACGCCGGTCTCTTTGATCGTCAACCTGGCGCCTCAGGCCATGCTTATTCTGGCGGTCTTTCTTATCGTGCTCTCGCTCATAGCCGCGATCCTGCCTGCAAGACGGGCTGCCAGGCAGAATGTGGTGGATGCCCTGGGGCATGTGTAATGTATTGCGGATTTTGGGTTGACGGTTGAGAGAAATAGTGTTCAACGATCAATAGTCGATCTACAGGAGGATAGCGATGAGTTTCAGATTTCAGATTTCAGATTTCAGATTTACGGCCTTGTTCGTGATTTTATCTTCCCTGATTGTGTTTCATGTAAGACCGGTGCTCGCGGGATTGACGCCTCAAGAGATCCTTTCCAGGGCCGATAGGGCCAGAGGAAATATGGAAGGCGTGGAATGGGAGATAGAGATAGAATCAGTTGAGAGCGGTCGCACACAGAAAAGGACCCTCAGGGTTACAGCACGCGAGTATAACAGCCTTGCGGAATTCCTCTCTCCTCCCAAGGTGAAGGGCCAAAAATTATTGATGATTGACAGGAATATGTGGTTCATAAAACCGGGGCTGAGGAAGCCGGTGCCTATCTCCCCCAGGCAGAAACTGATGGGCGGAGCCTCAAACGGGGACATTGCCTCCACCAACTATGCCGGAGACTATGAGCCGACCTCGGTATCAGACGATACGGTGAACGGAGAGCCCTGCTTTCTTTTAGACCTGAAGGCTGTCAATAAAAAGGCTACCTATGACAGGATTAGGTACTGGATTTCCAAGGAGCGATTGGTCGGCCTTAAATCCGAGTTTTTCACGGTATCCGGCAAGAAATTCAAATGGGCGGCCTTTGAATATGAAAACAGGATCATGGCTGAGGGCAAACCCATTGCCTTTGTTTCCAAGATGGTTATCACGGACGCCGTGATAAAAGGCGATGTTACCACCATGACCTACGAAAAGGTAACACCCAAGAAGATACCCGATTCGGCCTTTAACCTGAACCTGTTGGTGAGATGAGGTGAGCCGGAGATCGCACATCCTCCCTCTTCGAGCAAGCGGGCCTCTGTCCTCGCGCCTTATATCCGTTCTTGTGGCCTGCCTTTTCTTGTGGCCTGCCTTTTCCATGGCCTCGGAACCGAGCCTTGAGCGCGAGGAGAAGGATACCATGAGATTATCCGGCCTGTGGGGCGAGCTGTCCGAGGGTTTTGCATGCAGCCTGAGAGTGCTGAGCTTTGGCGCCTACCAGGATGTGGCGGATTCTTCTCAGAACCCGGATAACGCATTTTTTCAGATCCCGCGCTATGGAGCGGATCTGGAGCTACGGCCGGATGCGCGACTGAATTTCAGGGGACTGGAGGTGAGCGTAAAACCCAGAGGGAACCTTGCATGGATGGCATGGGAGGATGGGGCTCGAGCAGGGGATGAGGAGTGGGATGATGACTGGTTCATCAATGAATGGCTTGCCAGGATACGGGTAACCCAAAGCCTGTTTGTTTCATACGGGAGGGAAAACCTTCAATGGGGCCCTTCGTATCTTTTTTCCCCTTCCAATCCTTTCTTCATGGACAACGGCCGGAGCAACCCCAAACGAGAAGTGCCGGGGATGGATTTTGCCCGGCTTGTCTGGCTCCCAGGAGCGGCGTGGACTCTATCCCTTATCGCCAACCTGGATGAAGGACGACAGGGGTTCTTCGGACCCATTGAATTTGAAAGGAGCTATGCCCTGAAACTCGATTACGCGGGACAGGAGGGATATGCGGGGCTGATCCTTTCGCACAAGGAAGGGGACAGGAGCAGAATGGGGGCCTTTGCGGGCCTGACTGCCACGGACGCCCTTCTCTTGTATGGTGAGGGCAGGCTATCCAGGGGCACAAGCGCCCTCTATCCTCAAGAGGCAGATAATCCTTTCGGGGCTTCAATAGAGGCGGTGAAAGATGAGAGCAACTCCCTCTATGAAACCGTAGTGGTGGGAGGATCCTATACCCTTGAAGCCGGGCCTACCATCACTGCGGAATACCTGTATAATGGCCCGGGGTATAGCGATGATCACGCGAACGCCTTTTACCGGCTGAGAAAAAAGGCCTCGGATTCCTATAATCTTCAAGGCCCCATCCAGGCCCTGTCCAGATTGATCCTGAGTCGGACAGCAGATCCCGGGCTGAGATTCCTGAGACGTAACTATGTTATGGTACAATACGTGCAGAACGACATCAAGGATGTATGCAGCCTGACGTTCCGCTGGGTTCGCAATATGGATGACGGCTCCGGGCAATTCATAGCCATTGCGGAGTACTATCTGGGAAACCACATCCAGATCTTCTCCATTGGAGGAGTCAACCCCGGGACCAGCGATTCAGAGTTCGGGACCATTCTGGGTCGTCATTGCATGATCGGAGCGGAGTACACGTTCTAGAAATCGTATCTCGCTTCCTTGATGCATGAATCAGGATTTGAGTTCGGCGCAATAAAAGGATAGAATAAAAACGTCATGAAAGATGGATTGGTCACGATAAATCGAAGGCTGGTTTTCAAAGCCCTTTCCTATACCGTGCTGTTTGACACCTTCATAGCCCTCGTCTTAACGGGCATCAAGTTCGGGGGCGGATTTGTCGACAATTTCATCGTGTCCCAGTGTATCGGCATCTCCATATGTTCGTTGTTCTTGGCCGGGCACTATCTTGTTAGGCCCACGAGCCGGCTGTTTCATATGATCTTGGTTATGATAGCTATTATCCTGGGAACGGTCGTTGGTGGGGCATTAGGATCTATAGCGGCAGGCCTTTCGATCTCCCTGTTTGAACAAAGCTTTATCCCGGTGATGATCCTCGGGATCGCGTTCGGGTTAATGGTCAGTTATTTCTTTTCGTCCAGGGAGAGGATCTCTCGATCTGAAGCCCTGATCCAGGAGGAACGGATAAAGAGGCTGGCCAACGAGAAAGAGATGGCCGAAACGAGCTTGAAGCTTCTTCAGGCCCAGATTGAGCCCCACTTTCTGTTCAACACCCTCTCCAATATCCTGAGCCTGCTGGACGCCGATCTGGAAAGAGGCAAATCCATGCTTACGGATTTCATCCATTACCTCCGGACGGCCCTTCCAATGACAAGGGGGGAAGCGACTACCGTAGGACAGGAAATGGAGCGGATACAGGCCTACCTCAGCATCTTCAAGGTACGGATGGGAGATAGACTGCGCTACAGAATCGATATCCCGGAAGGCATGAAAGATCTCCCCTTCCCTCCCATGCTGGTTCAACCGCTGGTGGAAAATGCCATCAGGCACGGGCTGGAACCCAAAATAGGGGGCGGAGAGCTAGTCATACGCGGGCACGACAGGCAAGACTTCATACACCTGGAGGTTTCCGATACGGGCTTGGGGCTCAATGAACACGGCAGTTCAGGAATCGGCCTTTCCAATGTCAGAGAACGTCTCCAATCCTTATATGGCAATAAGGGACGATTAATCCTGGAGGAAAACAGGCCTTCCGGCCTGAAGGCCACTATTGAGGTGCCCCATGACACAGGCTAAGGCGATCATCGCCGATGATGAACAACAGTTAAGGATCCATCTCAAATCGCAGCTTTCGGATATCTGGCCCGAGCTTATGATATGTGGCGAGGCTGAAAACGGCAAAGAGGCCCTGGAATTGATAGCGGAATATGGCCCTGATGTGGCCTTTCTTGACATCAAGATGCCCGGGCTTTCCGGGATGGAAGTGGCAAGGAGGATCGCAAAAACATGCCGGGTGGTGTTTATTACCGCTTATGATAAGTATGCGGTTGAGGCCTTCGATCATGAAGCCATAGACTACCTTCTGAAACCGGTCACTCGTGAGAGGCTGAACAAGGCGGTCAAACGGCTCCAGAAAGAGATTGCCGCTTCATCCAAACCCCCATCGGATCTATCTGAGATCGTGGAGCGGGCATTAGCCGGTTTATATAAGAAAGGAACATCCGGTTATTTACGATGGATCAGGGCCCAGCATGGAGATGGTGTCCGGCTTATCCCGGTGGATGATGTATACTACTTTCAAGCCAGCGACAAATACACGCTAGTATTGACGAAACAAGAAGAGTTGCTTATCAAGAAGGCCATTAAGGAGCTTGATGATGAACTGGATCCCGGCCAGTTCTGGCGCATTCACCGGGGCACCATCGTGAATGCCCATTGCATCGCCAAAGTAAGCCATTCGTTGACCGGACGCGGCGTCGTAAGACTAAAAGATCGGCCGGAATTGCTTACCGTCAGCCGGCGCTATATTCATGTTTTTAAACAGATGTAAGCCGCTTGGCGGATAAAGACCTTGAAGAGATAAAATATGTGGCTATTTTATTCTGCGGCGATCAATCAATCAAACCTTAAAATGACTGACCAGAAACGGGGCTATCGCGTAAGCTGCTGATTCCTCAACCCTTTGTCCTCTACAGGGTTCAGCAGGAGCAAAAGCACCAAGCCAAGAACACCCATCACGGTACAGAGCCAGAACGCCGGATTATAGTGGGCGGTGACATCAAAAACATGTCCCGCAAGAATCGGGCCTAGAGAGCCGCCGACAGTTCCGCAGAATGCAATGATGCCGAACAGCACACCATGGGCCCGTATCCCGAAAAACTCGGCAACGATGGGCGAAATAGTGGTGAAGAATCCGCCGTGGGCAGTGCCGTAAATCACGGCAAAAAGGTAGAGCGTCCACAATTGGTTGGCTGTTTGCAGCCACAGAAGCCCTCCTATCAGCAGTATGCAGCAGATAACCATTGCCCTTTTGCTGCCGATTCGGTCAATGGCAATTCGGGTGATAAACTGGCCCACCATGCTCACGCCGCCGATCGTAGCGAGAACACTTGCAGCCCTGGTTGCTGAGATCCGTATATCCTGGGCATGGGGGACAATATGCACCATGATTGTCATGAGGCAGTAATAGAGGGACTAAGTATTTCAATAACTCTCTTGCCAGAAAACTCTGTTTGAGTATAGAGGGGGCGTTCGGAAAGCGCCGGGATAAACCGGCATAGAGTAGGGGACGAAAGAGCCCTACATGAAAGGAGTAGCTGCTC
>Ga0307434_1000799_pt1 | contig 19177 bp, 15 predicted proteins | sample SalMarWE160220MG_FD_202156 | JGI IMG/M metagenome (GOLD analysis project Ga0307434, IMG submission 202156) | Salt marsh sediment microbial communities from the Plum Island Ecosystem LTER, Massachusetts, United States - WE1603-220 | ecosystem: Environmental > Aquatic > Marine > Intertidal zone >... | reverse complement strand
GATTAAGTCCTGGAAGGAAAAAGTTGAGGACCCGGAAAATTCAGGCAAAGCCCTGCCGATTACACCGGACGCTTTTTTTGAAATTAGGGGACAAAAAAATAGAGCCTGTTATTTTCTAGAAGTTGACAGAGCTACTGAAACCAACCGTCGCTGGCGCGACAAAGTCAAAGGTTATGCGGAATATGTAAGGTCGGGTAAATACTACAAAAGATTTAAGTCAGAGTCCCTGAGAATTTTAGTTGCTACTACTACGCCGGAAAGGCTTAACAATCTTTTAAAAACGACCAAGAGTGTAGAATATTCTGATTTTTTCTTTTTTACGACTTTTAAACAGATAAAAGACAACAATGTGCTTTTTGACAATATCTGGAAAGATTCGGCAACCAACAGCCTAACCAGGCTGGTGAAATTTTAATGTTTAGTTTGGGGTTATCAGATGTATCCCTTAACCTTTTTCGTGGCTTATAGGGGCATTCTGGGGCTTCATATTTAATATTAATGATGGTTATGATACAAAAAGTTCACCTTGCCGCTTATCTTGGTCGTTTGATAAAATAAGTATAGTCCCGGGAAAGGAAATTCAGGCAACCTCTCAAACTAGCTGAAATTTGCGGACGAAAGAAAGCAATGAGTAAGCCGCTTCTTTGGAGAGTCCCTGTGGAAAGTCCAGGACACGACCCCAAGATGTTTATTAGCCTAAGGCTTATGCTATGGCGAAAGATATCTCGGGGTTTGTTAATTATGAGTTTTAATCTTTTCAAATAGTTTTTTATAGCTATCAATAATGCCTCTAACTGTATTTTTTGGAAGCTCTATTTCTTCGTCATCGGCCCAAAGACCTTTCTCACTTTTTAGAGAGTGGATATTATCAAATTCTTTCCTGCACCAACCATATTTACTTTTGTTTACATCAATAAACATCTTAAAATTATCTTCCCAGTTTTTAAGATTTGCCCAATTATCATCACTAGTATCTAATTCATTTAATTCTTTTTCTAAATCAATTAAATCTTCTTCCATTTTTCACCCCTTTCTTTCAGTATTGTCTGTTTATTTATTCTATCAGTTATAATAAACTATGTCCCTCAAAGATTTTCTAACATTTCTATTACCGTTCAATAAAAAAGACTACATTGTTTTAGGCAATATCAGCCCTTTTTTACTTAATCTGCCTTATAAAATCCGTATCAGCGACCGCTATGATCACATGCATGTTATCGGCACTACCGGCAAAGGCAAAAGCAAGCTTCTGGAACATATGCTTTACCAAGATATCATCTTTAATCGCGGTATTGCCCTTATTGATCCTCACGGCAATCTGGCTGATGATGTGTTATCTTATCTTGGCACTCAAGGCTACTTTAAAACGCAGAGCAACATTGACAGAATTGTGTACATTAATCCGTCAAGAAGAGACTACAGCCCTGGGATAAACCTTTTAGAGCTTCAAAAAGGCGAGGATCCTGCGGAGCATGCCAATGATATTATTGAAGTTTTTAAAAGGAGCTGGGACCTTGAAAACGCTCCGGTTTTTGAAGATGTGATGTTTAATTCTATTATGGTTTTAATGGAAAACAATTTAAGCATTATTGAGCTTCCAAGGCTTATCACCGATAAAAATTACAGAGATAATCTTTTAGCAAAATCAGAAGACCCGTCAGTCTATCAATTTTTCAAAAACCGCTTTGACAAATGGCCTAAAAACGAACAGGCCCTAAGGGTTGAATCCACCTTAAATAAAATCTCAAGAATCACCGGTAGTGTCCGGATAAGAAACATTTTCGGCCAGCTGAAATCAACAATAAACTTCGGGGAAATCATGGACGAAGGAAAAATATTAATCGTTGATTTGTCCTATTTAAGCGAGTTATCAGCTAAACTTTTTGGCGGTTTTATTACAACCCTGCTACATCAGGCCGCCATGGCCAGAAGAACTCAAAAGGACTTCTTTGAATACTTAGATGAATTCCAGCTTTTTGTTTCAACAGAAGGCGGCTCAAAGACTTTCAGCCGGACGTTAGCTGAAGCCAGAAAACGGCATTTATACCTTGTCTTGGCCCACCAGCAATTAAGCCAACTTGACGAGCGAATGAGAGGCGCTTTAGGCAATGTCGGCACTTTGGTTTGCTTCGGGCTTGATCGCTCAGACGCGGAGCTTCAGGCGAAAAGAATCTTTTTACCCCATGGCGAGAAAATAAAACAGGAAGCAAAAACAGATAATCAATATCCAGTTTATTATCCCTTATATGAAGACATTGAAAAATATGTTCAGGAGCTGGATAAAAGAAAACTTGCCTCAAGGCTTGCTTATATTGTTTCCAAACAAAGAAAAGCCACTCTGATTAAAACTATTGAAGTTTTAGACCAGGGCTTTAATAAAAACTCTTTGAACAGGATTAAAAGAGAAAGCGCCCAAAACTACGGCAGAGAATATAAAGAGGTTATGAAAGAAACCCGGGAAAGATATTTTAGCAATAATCATAGCCAAAATATCGTTAAAGAATTTGAAACCATTAAGTAAAATATTTCTGTTTACAAACTTGTAAACAAAGTTTTTAACCCCACCCCAACCCCCTTTTATCCGGATTTATTTGCTTCCTGGAAAAGATTATACGCAGAACCTTTCTTCCGTAAAGGTAGTATTTTCCTTTGCGAGCATAAACCGCAGGCTATTTATCCCTCTCAATTCTTTCTAAAGAAGAACCGCAAAATCTCCACCTTGACTACATTAAGAACCTTCTCTTTTTTGTTCCGCTTGTGCGGAAGCAAATTATTTTTAATAAAGGAAAGAGAAAGGAAAAAAATGCTAAAAGTAACAACAGAAGAAAAGATGAAATGCGAGAAGTGCGGGAGTACGAAATTTTATATCAAGGGAGTAGACATCACCCATGATTATGATTTCGGAAGTTGCACCCGGGAAGAGGTCGAGGAAAACCTAATGAGTGGTAACTATGATAATTATGACTACTTCAAAGGCTATAGTCAGGTTAAGTGTTCAAATTGTGAAGAAGTTATAATCGACCTTAGCTAAGAATCAGAGAGCCGGTTGGTTTATAAAAATCAGCCGGCTCAGCGCCGGCTTAATATCTTCTTTTTTGTCCAATAACTTCTTATACTCTACTTCTCTTTATTTTTAATTTTATTTTAATAACGTCCCTGCTATTTCTTAACTTAACCCCGTAGTAATTATTTCCTTTTTCGTCTCGCCCTATGGTCAACTTGTCTATTTCGCCTTCTTTAAATATTACGGTACATTCCTTTAATATTTCTAATAATAATTCAATGAATTTAAACCAACGATTGGAGTTGTTGACTAATTCACAGGGGAGGTTATTTTTTTTTAAAAATTCCCTTAATTCTTTTTTTAGTTCATTGAGTTTAAAAAAATTAGATTGACTAGATTTCAAATTGCCTGCTATTTCCTTAATATCAATTTTATAATCAATATTATTTTCCAACTTATTTGAAAAGCGAGCTATTGTGTCCTTGAAATTCAATACCGTATGTAACGCCCAGTCGCAATAAATAATTAGAGTTATCTTTTTTTTGTCTAATTCAAGAATCTTTTTTTTGTCTAATTCAAGAATCTTTCTTATTTCTGCAAGCAAATATAGCGTTTTTGCTTCTGTGTCAATTTCAGATTTGAGTACATTTGATATTTTTTTTAAAATAATATCTTTCATTATCGGTTAATATTATCACACTTAATTTATACCTGCCAAATTTCTATGATTTTTGCTATATAGTTCGCTTTATACTTGACACCCCAAAAACCCTGTGATATGCTACGCTTAATATGTATAATATGTAGTATATTAGCAAAAAATGCCCAGAAAAAAATTACCAGTCATTTTAGAGCCGGAAGAAGCTCAAAACTTATTAAAACAACCCAACAAAAGATATCCCTCCGGGCTAAGAAACAAGGCCATGATGTCTTTAATGCTTCACTGCGGACTTCGAGTTTCTGAAGTTGTTAATCTAAGACCTGGCAACATTAATTTAACTAAAGGCAAATTAAGAATAGAGAGCGGCAAGGGCAATAAAGACCGCGATCTTGCTATTCCGGAGTATTTAACTGATTTGTTTGACGGCTGGAGGAAAAAAAGACCGGAAAGCAATTTTTTCTTTTCTACCCTAAAAGGCAAAAAACTTTCTATCCGGTATCTCCAGCAAATGGTTAAAAGATACGCTCAAAAGGCCGGCCTAAACAAAAGAATTTCACCCCATACATTAAGACATACATACGCCACACAATATTACAAACAAACAAAAGATATTGAAACATTGAGGCGTATTCTAGGCCATTCAGACATCAGTACCACAACTATTTACATCACCCTAGCCAACATTGATGTTGAAAACGGCATGAAGTCATTTAAAGGATTTTTGTAATAAGTGCTATTATAAATATTAAGGAGCTTAAAAAATGTATACAAACATAAAATGTCCTAAGTGCGGCACCGAAATAGAAATCACGGAAGCACTACAAAAAGATGTTGAGGAAAGGCTGCGCTGTGAAATGCAGGCCGATCATACAACAGAGATAAAAAAGCTTCAGGAAGCCAAACAGATTGAGATTGACAATATTAAGGCTGAAAATGAAAAGAGGTTTGAAGAAAGTAAAGAAAAGATTATCAAAGAGGCGGAAGCTAAGGCTTTAGAAAATACCTCAAAAGATATTAAAGACAAAGATGATCAAATCGCCAAATTAACGGAAAGGGCCAAACAAGCTGAAGATCAAGAGTTAAAAATCAGAAAAGAAAAACGCGAGCTCGAAGAAGCTAAAAATAAATTTGAGCTTGAAAAACAACGTCAAATTGACGAAGAAAGAACTGAAATACGTAAAGCTGCTTTTAAAGAAGCCCTGGAAGGCCATGAACTTAAAGATAAAGAAAAGGATTTGATAATTGAGAACTTAAAAAGGGCTGTAGCTGAAGCCCAACGTAAAGCACAACAAGGTTCTCAACAAATGCAAGGTGAAGCCCAAGAAGAGCTTCTAGAAAACTTTCTAAAAAGAGTCTTCCCTTTTGACCAAACTAAAGAAGTTCCAAAAGGTGTTAAAGGTGCTGATACTATTCAAATTGTCTGTAACAACAGAGGGACTCCCTGCGGAACTATTTTATGGGAATCAAAGAATACTAAGACTTGGTCTAATGGATGGATGCAAAAAATAAAAGATGACCAGAGAGCCGTTAGGGCTGAAATTGCTGTTATTGTTTCTAAGGTTCTTCCAGACAATATAAAAAATCTAGGCTTTGAAGAAGGAATATTTATTTGTGATCTATCTTCAGTTATCGGAATTGCTTGTGCCCTGAGAGAGCGGCTTATAGCAGTTCATGCAGCCAATATTGCCAATCAGGGCAAGGCTACTAAGGCAGAAGTTGTTTATAATTATTTAACAAGTAATGAATTTAAACAAAGAATCGAAGTTTGGGTAGAATACTTCAGAAACCGGAACGAAGAAATTGATAAAGAAATAGCTTATTTCACTAAAAAATGGGACAAAGAGAAAAAAAGTATTGGAAAAGTCTTTCAAAATACAGCCGGTATTTATGGGGATTTACAAGGATTAATTGGCAATGCTCTCCCTAAAGTTCCATATCTGGAACTTCCTGAAGAAATATCTGAAGATTGATTTTTATAGATTAATATTTTATGTAAATTGTATTTTATAGTATTTTTTAAACTTGATATTAGATTTTAAAATGTTATCTTAGTAGAAAGTTAAATATATATAAATATAACATTTTATGATTAAGAGAATATCTAAAATAAGAAACTTTCCTTCTTTTATTAACTTCACTCCACCACGAGATTTACCCGATTTTAAGAAATTCAATCTTATCTATGGTTGGAATGGTTCAGGGAAAACTGCTTTCTCCAGAGTCTTAAGGTCCTTTGAATTAGGCAGGTGTTATTTTGAAGATAATTCATTTTGCCCGGAGTTTGAATTTAAGTTGTCTGACGATTCAGCAATCAATCAGAATGACCTATCGGCTTTTTTGCAAATTAGAGTATTTAATAAAGACTTTATTGAAGAAAATATTTTCTGTAAAGGTGGCACTAAGCCTATATTTTATCTTGGAAAAAATAACAAAGAAACAAGAGATAAAATTAGCGAATTAGAATTAAAAATAGAAACTCTTAAAGTAGATTTGGGAAAGAAAAAATCTTCATTAAAGAAAGCCAAAGATAAAAGAGAAAAAGAACTAACTAACAAAGCTAAGGATATTCGAACTAGTTTAACAACTCCAAGTAGTGATTTATATAGAAATTATGAACGTCCTCAGTTAGAGAACGCAGTCAAAATAAATACAGAAGTCCTTAATAATCAAGTTAAAGAAAAAATATCAGATGAGGATTTGGCTTCTCTTAAAAAATCTATATTACAAACCAGTAAAAAAAAGATTGATGATATCGGTATTCCAGATTTTGATATTTCAGATATTGAGAAAAGGGTTCGAGAAACTCTTTCAAAGTCAGTTATATCCAAAATAATAGAAAGCTTAAAGGAAGATGGAGAAATTAGTAAATGGGTAGAGGAAGGATTAACAATTCATAAAAACAAAAACCTTACCACTTGTGCATTTTGCAATAACCAGATTACACCAGAAAGGTTTACTGTTTTAGAAAATCATTTTAATGATGAGTATCAAAACATTCTTTCCGTTGTCAAACAGTTAAAAATAGAGTGTGATGCTAAAAAAATACAGCCTTCCCTTCCGGATTCTGCAGGCTTTTACGAAGACCTAGTTGATGATTATTTATTGTATAAGGACAAGGCAAAAGAAGCAGTCTCAAGTTTTAATACATTGCTTGATAACTTACTTTCTCTTTTAGAGCAGAAAGAGCGCAATCTTTTCACCAGTGTTACATTAGATGAGTTGCCTTTAATTGATGGTTCGGCTTTTTCTAAAATTAATGGGATTATTAGTAACCATAATCAAAAAACAGATAATTTTGATAATGAAATAAAAGAAGCTAAGAAACAACTTGAGATTTATTATCTGTCTGAATTTTTACCAACTTATATCAGTATTTCAAAAGAATGTAAATCCTTACAAAAAGAATTCACGGATTTAGAGAATGAACTCCATATAAAAGAGGAAAACATTACTTCTATTAAGTCGGAATTATTAAGCTACCATATTCCTGTTAAGAAAATAAATGAGGACTTAATGCATTTTTTGGGTAGAGATGATATCTATTTAAAAGCTTTAGATGAAGAAAATGGTTATCAGATTATAAGAAACGGTGTTATAGCTAAAGATTTAAGTGAGGGAGAGAAAACAGCTTTGGCAATTATTTATTTTTTAGCCAAGGTAAAAGAAGATGGATTTGATTTTAAAAATGGCGTTATTGTAATTGATGACCCTGTTTCTAGCCTTGATTCAAATGCTATTTTTCAAGCTTTTAGTTTTATAAAAGAATCGATTAAAGAGGCTGGGCAAATTTTTATACTAACCCACCATTTTGATTTCTTCCGGCAGGTAAAAAGATGGTTCTCTTATTGCAATAGTAAAGAATTTTTTATGATTGTTTGTAGCTTAGATACAGGAAATAGAAATTCTTCTATTTTAAAAATTGATAAATTTCTTATAGATTTTGAATCTGAATATCATTTTTTGTTTAGTGTGCTTTATAATTTTTCAATAAATAACCAACATGGATTAGAAGAATTATATCCCCTTCCTAATATTGCACGAAAATTTCTTGAAAGTTTTTTAGCTTTTAGGGTTCCTTTGAAAAACGGCACTAATATTCACAATAAATTAGATCATATAAAGTTTGACCCTATAAAAAAGACTAGGATAGAGCGTTTCGTAGAAACTCATTCCCATCCAAAGTATGAGAGTGGGGTTCAAGATTTTGATGTTACAATATTAAATGAAACTCCTGATATAATCAGTGATTTAATTGATTTAGTAAAAAATGAGGACCCGAAACATTTTAATTTCTTAGTACAAAGTATAGGGTCTCCTTAAAGAATATCTTTATAAATTGTTGGATTTCATCCCCACACCCCATTCCCCCCTTTTTAACGAATTGTTTTTTGCAAAAACAAAGAGAGTTAAAAAGCCCCAATTTACAAAATCCTTCCTCTTTGCTTTAACGAGAACCACCGGATGATAAACAGCCTAAAGTTTTTTAAAGTATCCTGGTCCTTATTACGTGATTCTTTGCCCCACACCCCTAACCCCCCTTTTTAATATCAGCTGGCTTTTAACAAAGCTGTTCGCTTCTTTAAAAAAGCCCCGAGTTGGCAAACATTCTTTTTTTTAACGCGAGAGCTTATCTCAGAACCTGCTTTTAAAAGTCAAGGTTGTTTTTGCCTTGCGAGCATAAACCGCAGGCTATTTATCCCTCTCATTTTTACAAAATCGCCAAAACTCCACCATTGACTCAAAGCAGAACCTTCAATCTTAACGCTGGTAGCAAAGCAAATGTTTATTTTTATGAGAGGAGAAGAAATGAAAGACTATCAGCAAATAGGGTTCAGCATTAAAGCGGGCTCACGAAACAATTATATTCCTAAAATCCAAATCAGCCTGGTCAAAGAAGTCTATGTTTCAAATACTTCTTACGGCTGTTCTGAAGCTGTTGCTCAATGTGAAATAGTTGAAAAGGAATTAAGAAGCTCCGACAGGGAAAAGTTTATCTGTATGCACTTCAACGTCAAAAATCAGATTATCAGTTATGAGGTTGTCAGCATGGGAAGTTTAACCAGTTCAATCGTTCACCCCCGGGAAGTTTTTAAGGCTGCTATTTTAGCCAACGCCGCCAGTGTTTTATTTATGCACAACCACCCTTCAGGAGGTCTTGAACCGAGCATTGATGACATCGAAATAACCAACAGGCTCTGCAAAGCTGGCGGTATTTTAGGAATTGATATCCTGGATCATCTAATTATTACAAGAGACGGTTATTTTTCTTTTAAACAAAAAGGGCTGATTTAATTCAGCCCTGCTGGCAAAAAAACAACCCCAAAAGGGGTTGTTTTCTCCGGTTTGCTTAGAAGATTAGCTTCTATATTTCGATTATAACATAAACAAAAGTTGCAGTTTTTTTATTGGAATTTCATAATATTTGTTTAATATTAGCTTCAAATTTCCCCTTGACAAAGTTTCTTCATTATTAAATACTTAGTAGCAGATAGTTATTTTAAAGTCATTTTATTAACTATCCTATACCAAAACATGGCAAACGAACCGTTATTTCTGAATACAGACGAAGCTGCAACCATGCTTAATGTCCATCCTAACACGATATTGCGATGGATTAAAAGCGGTAAACTCCCCTCCTCTAAAATCGGTAGCCAATACCGTATACCCAGAGAGGCGATTGAAAATCGTGTTTCCAGAGCTGGACGAGGAACAAGGATAATTGCCGTGGCCAATCAAAAAGGTGGCGTTGCCAAAACAACAACAGTTGTTAACCTAGCCGCCGGATTAGGGAGCATGGGTAAAAAAGTCTTAGTCGTTGACCTGGATCCGCAAGGCGGTTGTGCGGTTAGCCTGGGAATATCTACCGACTCATTAAATAAAACGGTTTACACAGTGCTGATGAATGACGATATTACCTTTGAGGACGTTATCATAAAAACTAAACAAAATTTTGACCTGGCGCCTTCCAACATAGACTTGGCCGGTGCTGAGGTTGAGCTTAAACAACTTATGGCAGCTGAGCAAATCCTAAAGCGAAAATTAAGAGAGGTTGTTGATGGTTATGATTTTATTCTTCTTGATTGCCCTCCTAGCTTAGGCATGCTGACTATCAACGCCTTTACGGCCGCTGACGAGCTGTTAATCCCGATGTCAATGGAGCTTTTGGCTTTACGTGGCTTGAATATGCTCGCCAAAACAGTTTCCAAGGTCCGGGCTATCACCAACCCAGATTTAACTTACCTTGGGGTTCTAGCGACAAAATATGATAAACGAACCTTAAACAGCCAGGAAATCTTCAAGGCTCTGGAAAAAGCAAGCCAGAATGCAGGTATAAAAATGTTTAGAACATATATTACTAACTCTGTTCGTTTTACAGAATCTCCCAACTTAAAAGCCCCGCTTATTCTTGTTGATCCTGAACACGAGGGCTCAAAGGCTTATAATCAAATCGTGGAGGAAATAATCAATGGCTAAAAGAAAACCTTTATCATTTGATAACAACGAACTTACTCAAAACTTAAAAGCGTCTACCGGCAATGGCCTGAACGCTTTTTTCTCTACGACTCCCCTATCTCAAGCTGCCAAACTAAAAACTGAAACCGAAAAAGAAATAAAACAAGAAAGTAAAAAATCCAAAATGATTAAAACTAAGAAAGAAACTAAACAATTAAGCAATATTACAAGTAATATGACAAGTAATATTACAATATTACAATTTACAGATGATGAAATCGAAGAACTTAGGGAGCCAGCTTATATGGCCCAAACTTTTAGGCTTACCGAAAGAGAAATCGAATGGGTAAAAGATACTGCTTACCGGCTAAGTAAAGAGATAAAACGAGGTAAGGTTTCACAGGCTGATATCTTAAGAATTGCTTTTAAATTGTTTGAAAACTTACTAGAAATTAATAAAGAAGACTTAATTAAAATATTAGAACGAATAAAGTAATTAATATTATTTGTAATATTACAATATTACATTATTACAATTTTGATTTCTTATGAAAAAGAAAGCGGGTAAAAATAAAAACGATACAACACAGCAAAACCTTCCAATAGAGGACATCTCTGTTTCCAAAGAATTCAAAGACGAAAAGCTCGTTACCATTGAAATTCAAAAAGAATACGACACTTTGGAACAATCCTGGGAAAACCGGGTTTTTGTCAAACTTTTTGTTGCCGCCAGGACTTCCGGACTTTTAAAAAAAATATCAAACAGGGAGTTTAAAACCCTAATTGCTTTGGCTTTATACATGGATGAAAACGGCGATTGTTATCCTAGCCAGGACCAGATCGCCCGGGATTTAGGTATTAGCCGGGAAACAGCCAACCGCAGAATTCAAAGCCTTTTAAGGTTTAGATTTGACGGAAAACCGGTTGTAAAAGCTGTTAGATTAAGAAATAAAGGGGGAACATGGGAAAATGTCCGCTATACAATTTTACCGGTGGCGCAAGTTAAGATTTTTGAGAAATCAATCAATAATGAACTTGAAAACAACCATGTGACGAAAACATCACAAGGTCCATGTGACGATACTGCCACATGGCGAAACCGTCACACTAACAAGAACCAATCGTTAAACAAGAACAAATATAATAACGTTAAGAGCAACGCCATTTTTAATAAAAAGAAAAAAGAAAAAAGAAGTCCGGAAAAAGAGTACTTAGCCCAAGAAATGGCCGATCAACTCGAAGACGACCATTCTTTAGGATTTTTTAGAAAAATTTCCGACCTGGTCCCTGAAAACTTAATTTATCAGGCTCTTAGTGAGGTTAAAGACGCTTTTTTAACCGGAAGGGTAAAGAAAAGTAAGGCGGCCTTATTTACAACTGTGATTAAAAGTAAAGCACTGGAACATAATATAAACTTAGATATTAAAAAAACAAACACATGACAAGCAAAATCGATTAATTAATTAAAATAGGAGATTTTATAAATGTCATCAATAAATTTTAAAGGGAAAAATGCAGTTTGGAATCATCATCTATCTGTTCCGTATCAGATACTTGAAAAAGACAAAAACCTATCGCCTAAAGGTAATAATGAGAATGAAAATCTAATCATTGAGGCAGACAATCTAATTGCACTTAAAAGCTTATTACCAAAATATCAAGGACAGATAAAGTGTATTTATATTGATCCACCATATAATATTGGGAATGGTGGTTGGACCTACAATGACAAAGTAAATAGCCCCCTAATAAAGGAGTGGCTTGGCAGAACTGTCAATAAAGAAGATTTGACAAAACACGATAAGTGGTTATGTATGATGACTCCCAGATTAAAATTATTACAAGAACTATTAATTAGCGATGGGTTAATTTTTATCAGCATTGACGATAATGAATTACACAGGTTAAAACAGCTAATGGACGAGATTTTTAGCGAAGACAATTTTATCTCGACTTTATGTGTTGTTACTAATCCTGGAGGCAGGGATTATGGCGGGATTGCATTAACACACGAGTATGTTCTTGTTTACAGAAATTCTAAAGAAAGCAACCCCAATGAAATATCTAAAGGAGAGAAGTATAATTTTCCTTATAAGGATAGGCTCGGAGGATTCGAAGTTCGAGAATTAAGAAATAGAAACATAAGATTTAATATAAATAACCGACCAAACCTATTCTATCCTTTTTTTATTAACCCAGAGGTAAAAGATGACAATGGTTTTTATAGTATTTCATTAAAAAAAAGCGAAACACATTTTAAAGAAATTCTTCCTAAGAAATCACAAGGTATTCAAACAGTTTGGAGATGGGGTAAAGAAAAAGCCGATAAATATCTGAATGTTAATTTAGTTGGGAGGATAAAAAACGATGGCGATTTTCAAATAGTAGAAAAATATAGAAAAGAAACAAAGATGATAAAAAGTTTTTTGAACGATTCTGAATATGTTACTGAAAGAGGGACAGAAGCTTTAAAAGAGATTTTTAATGGTGAAAGCATATTTGATTATCCAAAATCTGTTGCTTTAATCAAAGTCTTATTAGAGATAGGCTCAGACACAGATAGCATTATTCTTGATTCTTTTGCAGGCTCCGGCACTACTGCTCAAGCAGTATTGGAGCTAAACAAGAAAGATAAAGGAAACAGAAAGTTTATTTTAGTCCAGCTTCCAGAGGAAATAGAAAAAGACAAACCAGCATATAAAGCTGGTTTTAGATACATTCACGAAATCACCAGAGAAAGAGTTAAGCGCGTAATAGAAAGAGATAAATTGGGAGTTGGTTTTTCTTACATGAGGTTAGGCCCGAAAATTGACGCGGACTCTATTTTGAGCGGCAGTTTGCCGACCTATAAAGAATTTGCTAAATATGTTTATTATCTAGCAACCGGCAAGACAATGGATGATGAAAAGTCAATAAATGAGAAAGATTTCTTTGTCGGTAAGATAGATGGTGAATCAGTTTATCTTATATACGAGAAGGATAAAGATAGATTGAAAAATTTAGCTATCACTCTTGATTGGGCAGATAAAATAAACAATAAAAACAACGGCAAGAAAATTGTTTATGCCCCTGCCTGCTTTTTAGACGAAGAATATCTGAAAAAATTTAATATTAGTTTTGTAAGCATTCCCTATAATCTTTTTGAGAAGAAGTAAAGATGATTTTAAAAGACTATCAAGTAGAAGTTATCGAGATACTTAAAAATTTTTATATTGAAGCAGAAAAACAAAAAAGCATTGTTGAAAAGCTTGAAGAGAGTTTAAAGAATTCATTATCTTATATTGATTTAGTTTATAATAGACTAGGTTTATCACATTTTGCCGATAGGCCTAAAAACGGGCTTGGTGAATTTTATCCACGTTTCTGTTTAAAAATCCCCACTGGCGGAGGAAAAACACTTTTAGCGATAGAAGCCATTCGTGAATACCAGAACCTTTTTGCTAAAAAAAGGACTGGCCTTATAGTCTGGATTACACACCGCGAAACAATTTATAGACAGACAATAGAAAAATTAAAAGATAAAAATCATATATATCGGCAGTGGCTGGATCAATGTAGTGGCAATAAAACTATTATTTTGGAAAAGGGACAGCCATTACGCCGACAGGATACGGAAAATAATTTAGTAATTTTAATGCTAATGATTCAGTCTGCCGGGAGAAGCACAAAAGAAAATATGAAAGTGTTTCAAGACAGTGGTGGTTATATTGACTTCTTCCCTCAAGATAATCAATATGATAAGCACCAAAAGCTCTTAGAAGGTATTCCTAATTTAGATTTTATACCGGATAACTTGTTTAATCATAAAATCGTTAAAACGAGCCTCGGGAATGCGATAAGAATTTTAAACCCTCTGATTATTGTTGATGAATTCCATACCATGTTTTCAGACATTGCAAAATCTACACTAAATGGTTTAAATCCTTCAATGATTATTGGCTTGTCGGCTACCCCTAAAGAGAGAAGGCAGATGAATATTTTGGTGGAAATTACAGGCCGGCAGCTTGAAAAAGAAGATATGATCAAGCTCGATTTACACCTACATTCACCAACCATTAGTGGGAACTGGCACGAAATGATTAATGAAATAAAGAAAAAAAGAGAGCTTCTAGAAAAAGAAGCAATTAAACTGAATAGTAATAAAGGAATTTATATTAGGCCGATTGCCCTTATGCAAGCAGAAAGAACAGGTAAAGACCAGCGTGAAAAGGGGAAGGTTCATAGTGAAGATATTCGCGAATATTTAATAGACCAGGGAGTGCCAGCTTATGAGATTGCTGTTAAATCTAGTGAAATGGATGAAATTAGAGAGGCAAGGCTTTTATCAGAGTCATGCGAGATAAGATACATTATTACCAAAGAGGCACTAAAAGAAGGCTGGGATTGTTCTTTCGCTTATGTTTTAGGGGTGGTTCCTAATGCAAAATCTGAATCATCGATGACACAGCTGGTCGGTAGGATTTTACGTCAGCCATACGCTAAAAAAACGGGCTTCAAAGACCTTGATGAAAGTTATGTCTATTTTAATAAAGGCGATACAATGGATGTGTTAAAAAATATTCAAAGAGGCTTTGAACAAGAAGGCTTAGGAGATTTGGTTCAAAATATTAGCCCAGAGTCTGGTCCTACCGGCACTAGAAAAATCAAAACCAAAATCAAATCTGAGATAATGAAAAATTACCCAGAGTCTTTATATTTGCCGGTATGGTTAGTAAAAAAAGATAAAAACTATCGAAGATTTTCTTATGATATTGATATTAAACCCAAGATTGATTGGAGAAATAAAGACTATATTCAATGGATTAAAAAAGAACTTTTCCCATTACTTGACGAAAAGCAAACTGCCTATGAAATTTTAATTGATTTGGATAGACATGAAACAAAATATTTAGAAGAAGCAGAAGGCGGGATATTCGAAATTTCATATTTAACGCGCCGGATTGCTGATGTTGTTGAAAACGCTTTTATCGCTTTTGATTTAGCAAGTGATTTTGTTGAAGAATGTAAAAAATACACAGACAAGGGAAAATTATTAGCCAATAGTGGACTTATTACCCAAGAGATTATTAAAAAATTGTCTGATGAAAAATTTAAACAAGAGCAAGAGATTTTCAATTTTATGGTAAAAAGCAAAAACCTAATATTAGCAGTTTGTTCAGACAAGAACATAGGATATTTATTACCAGAAGAAAACGAAATATATCCCGAAGGTATCGAATCATTTAGATTAAACCTTTTTGAGAAATCGGACATATTGTCTATGAATCCGCTGGAAAGAAAAATCGCTCGGACGATAGATAACAAAGAAAGTGTTATATGGTGGGTGAGGAATGTGGCGGAAAGTAAAAAAATGTATGCTATTCGTGGCTGGAAGAAGGGTAAAATTAGGCCCGATTTTATAGCTGCTAAAAAGAAAAATAACTCTTTGGAGTTAGTTTATATTATTGAAAGCAAAGGCGAACATTTGTTAGGTAATCCGGATACACAATACAAGAAAAGTGTTTTTGACAGAATGAACAAAGAAAATATTGAATCAATAAGTTTAAATTTGATAAAGTTTGAAATGAATAAAAATTTTAACTTTGAACTAGTTGAACAAGGCAAAGAGGATGTTGATATTAATAGATTTTTTAATTTATAGCTTTTGGTTCAATTACTAAAATACTTTCTTCTACCCTTGTTTTTCGGTAAACATACTTTTAAAAATCTTCAGAGCTTAAGAGCAGGGGGGAAAGAACGCCAGCCTTTTCGGTCTGATTGCCGCAAAAATTATCCCTTATTGATTAACTTGCTACTGCATTTTCTATAATTTTGCCCGTTTCACTGCTTTGCTGTTTCCTTTTTTACTATGTTTTTACTTGGTTAAAAATCTTATTCGCTTTTTTGGAAACAGCGCAATCAGACACTATTTGCTGGCTTAGCGGGTGTCGGGGCTTGAAAAAAAGTATATTTTCACCCCCCGACTGCATACCTTTTCGCCCTCGCCAAAAACTTTTGTTTTTGAACGAGGGTTCACTTCGTCCGCTTTTAGCGGACTTCGTCGACCGCTTCGGGCTTTCAGCCCTTGCTAAAGGTCTGCAGTCGGGCGTTCGCCCGACACCCTTGCGGCTATGGCGGCATTTCCCCCCTGACCCTCCATTCCGCCAGCCGCTCCTTGCCTGGCGGCAAGGTTAGAATAAAACCCTCGCAGGAAAATGAATGGTAAAAGAAATACAGCTCGGGTTTTATGTATAGCCAAGCCAGGGCAAAAGTTTATTGAGATTTCCTTTGCCGATTAGTGTTTTATTCTATAAAATGGATTTTAAATACACGGCTTGTCTATTATTATTTTGTGGAAAGAAAGCAGGTGGTTTTGCTTCGTCTAGGTGTTGACAATGAAACAAAATCTCCGGTTGAACTCTCTCCGGAAAACAGGCGCCAGGGGACATATATCGCCGGGGTCAACGGCACCGGCAAAACAATCCTGCTGATGAATACCGCTTTGTCCGACGCTGAGGCAGGCGACGGCCTTTGCTTCTTGGATCCTCACGGCGACGCCGTTGAGGCACTCTTGGCCTTAATGCCTAAACACCGCAAGAAAGACGTCATTTACTTTAATCCGGCCGACATCGATTATCCTTTTGGCTTGAACCTTTTTGAGTGTCCGGATATTAACGACCCTCGAATGGTTGACCTGGTCTGCTCGGAGATTGTCGGCACTTTTAAAAAGCTTTATGAGGCCAGCTGGGGTCCGAGGCTTGAGGATATCCTGAGGCACGCCATCTTAGTTGTTTTATACAATCCGGGCTCAACCCTGCTGGATCTGCACTTGGTTTTAAGCAGCCAGATTTACCGGCTCAAAATGCTGGAAAATGTGAAGGACCCGATTATCACCCAGTACTGGGAAAAGATTTTCCCTAAAAAATACAAAGACGCTCAAGAATGGCTGGCGAGCTCGTTTAACAAAATCGGACGATTCCTGGTCAATTCCCTGATCAGGAATATTGTCAGCCAGCCTAAGAGCAGTTTCAGCCTCAAGGACATCATGAACCAGGGGAAAATCCTGCTGGTCAATCTGGCCAAGGGTAAAATCGGCGAGGACAACTCAAGTTTATTAGGAAGTGTTTTAGTGGGAAAAATTTTAATAGCTGCCTTATCAAGAGCGGAAATAGATCAGGAAAACCGCCGGCAGTTTCACCTGATTGTTGACGAATATCATTCCTTTGCGACTGAATCTTTTCCCACCCTTCAAAGCGAAGCCAGGAAGTTTGCCATAGACACCATGGTGGCTCATCAGTATCGTGACCAGCTGGATTATCTTAACCGTGGCTCAACCTTAAACGTTGGTAATTTTATCTTTTTCCGGATTACCGGCAAAGACAGCCTTGAGCTGGCGGTTCAGTTTGACAACACGCCGCCTGAGCCGGACCTGGAATCACAGCCAAAGCTTTACAGAACCAGCCAAAAAGGTGTTTTCAGAACAGGCGACAGAGGAGAATACATTATGGTCAAAGGCAAGCCAAGGCTTTATTCCGATGTAGCGCAGGAAATGGCCAACCGGCTTTCAAACCTGCCTAATTACGAGTGCTGGTGCAAACTGGTCAAGGACGGACGCTTAGTCGAGCACTACATAGCAACCGACCCGATAACAAAGGCTAAAAATTCAAAGATGGTCCGAGAGATAATCGAACTTTCAAGGAAGCTGGCCCGGAATAGGGAAGAAGTGGAAAACGACATCAAAACAAAAATGAGCAACGCGGAAATTTTTTACAAACCAAAAGCTTTTGAAAAATTAAAATAGAAAGGAGATTTTATGCTTTGGTCATTAACAAAATGGAATCACAAGCTATCAACTACCAGGATGGTCCGCTGGTGGTTGAGGATGACGGTTCTGGACCGATTTATCTTTGTCATTGTCTCTGATTTTTTGTTTCTAATTTATTCTTTTTTTACTTTTGTTCTCTGGCTGATTAATTACGGCGGCCGCGCTCTTACAGGCCTGTCTTCTTCCAATAGCCTTTTTGGTTCAATTATGAGTGCAGGGGTTTCGTCCGGTTTGAAATTTGTTTTAGGCCTTTTGAATTTCGTGTCCGGAGCAGCTGTTTTTTTTGAGTTTATTTTTCTTATTTTTATTTTTGCTTTATCTATTTTCTTTATTGTTGACCTTGTCTGGGATTTTTTAAGCACGCGCCGGGATTTAGCCAGTATTGCTTTTAGGGAAGATGTCATTTTAGCCACTAGGGGAGAATATATCGGAGGACATCCAGCCCTGCCTCACGCACGATTTGTTTATATAATCATCAGCGGCACACAGAAAGACCCTTATATAGGCATTATCTTGCCCAGCTTCCGGCCGGTTGAATATAAGATTCCTTTAATAGACATCACTACTACCAAAACCAGCATAGACGATAAGTTTGGAAAGCCAGGCTCTTTTAATTTCTTTTTGACAAGTATCACTCCGTCAATCTGGAAAGGCTACCGATCGGTTATAAATATCGAGTACAGCTCAGCAGGCAGGAAATATGTTGTTGAGATAGGCTCGTTTATCAGGGGCAATGATGAGGTCCAGATGTGGAAGAACTATCTGATATGCGCTAGGGCTGAAGCAGACACAGGCAAAAAGCCTTATGGTCAATGGAAAAGCCTACCTGGTGAAAAATCCGGAAAGCCTAGTGGTAAAATTGAATAATGGTTAAAAGTTTAAGGCAAAGACTTCCAAAATACAAAAAGGCCAAGAACCCGCCGCCGATGATTCTTACAGAAAGGGACAAAAGGATTATCGGGTGGGTTTATCAGCTACGCTTTTTAACCAGCGATCAGATTAAGCTCTTGGGATTCAGCGAAGGCTCGATGACAGCCTGCCGGAGAAGGCTGGCGCTTTTATACCATAACGGCTATTTATCCGCTCTCCAAAAACCTGTTCCTACCGGCTATGGCTCAGCCAAAAGGATTTACTGCCTTTCAAGAAAAGGGAAAGAACTGATTGAACATATTCATGACGGCGCTGATTTAAAAGACATTAAATGGACAGAAAAAAGAAACATAGTAGCAGATTTTTTCATTGGCCATGTTTTGGC